>Ga0193753_10000520_pt1 | contig 37526 bp, 35 predicted proteins | sample H1c2metaG_FD_144925 | JGI IMG/M metagenome (GOLD analysis project Ga0193753, IMG submission 144925) | Soil microbial communities from a riparian zone of the East river system, Colorado, United States - H1c2 | ecosystem: Environmental > Terrestrial > Soil > Riparian zone | place: USA: East...
GATCCGGCTGGCTGAAGCCGAAATGCCGGGCCTGATGTCTCTGCGGGCCGAATATGGACCTTCCCAGCCCCTTAAGGGAGCAAGGATCGCCGGCTGCCTGCACATGACTATTCAGACTGCGGTGCTGATTGAAACCCTGGTAGCACTTGGAGCCGAAGTAAAATGGAGCTCATGCAACATATTTTCTACCCAGGATCATGCAGCGGCGGCCATCGCGGCAGCAGGAATCGGCGTGTTTGCCTGGAAAGGCCAGAGCCAGCAGGAAGCCGACTGGTGTATTGAACAAACCCTCTTCTTTGGCGCCGCCGACCGGCCCCTGAACATGATCCTCGACGACGGTGGCGACCTGACAAACATGGTCTTTGACCAATATTCAGAACTGGTTCAACATATCCGCGGGCTGAGTGAAGAAACCACCACCGGTGTGCATCGTCTCTACGAAAGAATGGCCAAAGGCACCCTGCCCGTTGCAGCCATCAACGTCAACGACTCTGTCACTAAATCCAAATTTGACAACAAATATGGATGTAAGGAAAGTCTGGTGGACGCTATCCGCCGGGCGACCGATGTGATGCTGGCCGGAAAGGTTGCTGTTGTTGGGGGCTACGGCGACGTGGGCAAAGGTTCTGCGGCCTCACTTCAGGGTGCTGGCTGCCGGGTGATCGTTACCGAAATCGATCCTATTTGCGCACTACAAGCCGCAATGGACGGATTTGAAGTGAAGAAAATGGTCGACGCCGCGAAAGAAGCCGACATCATCGTTACCGCTTCGGGCTGTCGCGACCTGATCACAGAAAAGCACTTCAGGGTGATGAAAGACAAAGCCATTGTTTGCAATATTGGGCATTTCGACATCGAGATCGACATGGCCTGGCTAAATAAGACCTATGGACAAACCAAGGATACCATAAAACCACAGGTTGACCTCTACAATATTGATGGAAAGGATGTAATCATTCTCGCCGAAGGCCGCCTGGTGAACCTTGGCTGTGGAACCGGTCATCCCAGCTTTGTGATGAGCAACTCCTTCACGAACCAGACGCTGGCCCAGATCGAATTATGGACCAACAGCAAGAGCTACGAAAACAAAGTATACGTGCTGCCCAAACACCTGGATGAAAAGGTGGCCAGGCTGCACCTCGCAAAAATTGGTGTGACCCTCGAAGAACTGACCACGGAACAGGCAAAATACCTGGGCATTTCTAAGGAAGGACCCTTCAAATCTGACCTCTACAGATATTAAGTTTTCCACAACACAATAATTTTCCTAAAGCCGCAGGACCCAGTGTTCTTGCGGCTTTTCTAAAAAAAAACGTCATTGTGAAAACGGGCTGATTTTTTTTCATAAATCTTTTTTAAATTACATTTCATAGCAAATTTATCGCACCAATATTCTTAATAATAACCTATGCAAATCCAATTTATCAAAAACGTCCAGTTTACCCATGTGCTCAAGGCCGACGGCCGCATGAGAGAATTTAATTTCCGCAAACCAAATGGAAAGGACCAGGCTCCCTGCACTGTTGACGTAAGCGATGACCGTGGTCACCGCATCGTATTCAGTATGCACAAAGGAGAAAATCACTGGAAAATTGTTTCCCCGGCGCTTCCAACCTGGATTACTCAACTGGAAAACAAGTTTGACGAACTAATTGAAGATGAAATCAGCCAGATCTGAGTCTCTTCACTGACTCATGGTTAGATCCTTCTATCTCCTGAACAATTTCGGGAAAACCAGGTTATGCCCTTAACATGCCCGCTATACTGAAGCATCGTAGATGATTCAGCCCCTTAGCGCCGACATGCTTCGGAATCTTCTGTTCTGCCCGCTGAACCTTGTTTTCAAATCTCTGTTGGATATTTTGGTAATTTGTCCTGTTTCCCTTTATAAGGGAGGGCATACATTCGTCAATCCAAATATTGTCAACATGAACAGGTTTTCAGGAAAGAGAAGAGACTTCTTATCCTTTACGGCCCGGAGTTCTGCTCTGGCCATCGCCGCGGGTCTCCCTTTTGGCGCAATCGGCGCGGGACTGCCAGCCACCTATACGGTTGGCCAGGTGATGGACCTGATACTTAAAGAGGTGCCCAATGCGCCTTTTTCCGACACCGTTGACACCCTGAAGAGTGGTACCAGGGAGATGAATGTGACCGGCATCGCAACAACGATGTTTCCAACAGTGGAAGTGATACGCAAAGCCATCAAGGCAGGCGCTAATTTTATCATTGGTCATGAACCGGTTTTCTACAATCACCGCGATCAGAAAGACTTTGCCGGTAACAATGAAATGATCAGGGCCAAAACCGCCCTGCTTGATGATAATCATATCGCTCTCTGGCGACTCCACGATTACTGGCATGCAGTGAACCCCGATGGGATCATGAAAGGGCTGCTCGACAGGCTGGAATGGACGGCCCTCGCCAAGGACCAGGAAACCATAGTACTTCCCAGGCAACCGCTTCAAAGACTGATCACCGACATCAAATTGAAACTGAAACTGAAGGGACTGAGGTTCATCGGCGACCCTGGGGACTCTGTGTCAAAGGTCTGCCTGATGCCCGGTGCCTATGGTGGCAGGATTCAAATAGAAAAGATCCAGGCGCAAAAGCCGGATGTGGTGATCTGTGGCGAGATATCCGAATGGGAAACCGGGGAATATATCCGGGACCTCCGTGCGATGGGCACAAAGATCGCCCTGGTGATCCTCGGCCACACCCCCAGCGAAGAGCCTGGGATGAAATGGCTTCAAACCTGGCTGAAGCCCAAACTGCCCGGCATGCCAATAGAATTTATCCCGGCTGGGGATCCTTATTCCTTTGCTTAAAGTTGGTTTCACGGATTAGGCCTAAAACTGGCTTCAGCGGACGCAGAGCCATTTCTTTGTTGCCTTGGAAGCCCTGCCTCCCCTTTAAGCAGGTCATTGCTGACTGACCGTGCAATTCCTCTGATGTAAAATACTAATTTTTTTAGTATTTTAGTGTGAATGCTCTCCATAAACGACCATAGAACCATTGCCCATTTCGACCTGGATTCGTTTTTCGTGAGCGTTGAGATCCAGAAAAACAGCGCCCTCAAGGGCAAACCCATTGCCGTAGGCGGGCAGAGCGACCGCGGGGTGATTACATCTGCCAGTTATGAAGCCCGAAAATTCGGTGTTCGCAGCGCTATGCCCGTGAGACTGGCCAAAAGACTTTGTCCCGAGTTGCTGATAATCAGGGGAGACATGGACTCCTACTCCAGTTGCTCGCGCCAGGTAACAGAGATCATTTCCTCACAGGTACCCCTATTCGAAAAAGCCAGCATCGATGAATTTTATATCGACATGACGGGAATGGACAAATTCTTCGGATGCTCGCTTTACACCATCGAATTCGGCCTCGCATCCAACAAACTTATCAGCAAGGTGGCGACCAATGAATCGAAACCCAATGGTCAGCTGGAGATCGCTTTCGGCAGAGAGAAATCTTTTCTCGCTCCGCTGGCTGTTGAGAAACTGCCCATGGTCGGCAAACAAACGAGTGAACTGCTACGCAGCATGGGTGTGGAAACCATCGCCATTCTCAGTCAGATACCCATAGAAATGATGATGAACCTGCTGGGCAGGAACGGCATCGAACTATGGAGAAGGTCGAACGGCATTGATGAAACCCCCATCGTCCCTTACCACGAACAAAAAAGTATCGGCACCGAAAATACTTTCGAAACCGACACCATCGACATGGCTTTCCTCGACAGGGAGCTGGCGCGAATGACCGAAAGGATCGCCTTTGAATTGCGCGAGAACAACAAACTCACCGGTTGCATCACGGTAAAGATCAGGTACAGCGATTTTCAGACCATGACCCGGCAATGCGTCATACCCTACTCCTGCTGCGATCACCAGCTATTGAAAAAAGTGAAGGAGATTTTCCATAAACTCTTCGACCGAAGACTGCTGGTCCGGCTGATCGGAGTCAGGTTCAGCCACCTTATCCCCGGGAACTATCAGATCAATCTATTTGAAGACTCTCAACACACCATCAACCTCTACCAGGCAATCGATCAGATCAAAGTCAGGTTCGGCGAAGACAAGCTGATCCGCGCTGCAGGCGAACTATTCAAATCACCGAAAACAATCTCATGTACATCAATTGCAAAACAAACTTCAGTCTTCGATATGGCACGTTCAAGACGGAAGAACTGGTAGCAGAGGGCGTGGCAAACGGGGCAAATACCCTCGCGCTCACCAACATAAACACTACTGCCGACCTCTGGGACTTCGTGGAAGCCTGTGTGGCTGCGGGTATCAGGCCCATCGCCGGAGCCGAGATAAGGAATCAACAACAGATGCTTTACATCCTGCTTGCGAAAAATAGCGCCGGCCTCGATCTCATCAACGGCTTCCTGTCGGAACATCTTCAGCAAAAAAAGGACTTTCCCAAAAGACCAGGATTCACAGGCGAAGTATCCGTCATCTATCCCCTGGACACCATTCAACCATCTATCCTGCTTGACAACGAATTCATTGGTGTGCAGATCACAGAAACAAACAAGCTTTTTGGCGTTAACGTCAATGAGTATCCGAATAAATTCGTCATCCGTCATCCCGTCACCTTTCAGGACCGCTCCCGGTTCAACCTGCATAGGCTGCTCAGGGCCATCGATCTCAATATCATCCTGTCTAAACAAAACAAATCCGAACTGGCCGGCGAACATGAACAATTTCTGCCTGCTTCTACGTTGCTGGAACATTTTCGACATCATCCGCTGATCGTAACCAATACCGTGAAGCTCATGGACAGCTGTGGAATAGAAATGGATTTCGGAGTGGACAAGACAAAAAAAACCTATTCGTCTTCCCTGGAAGAAGACCGAAGTATGCTTGAAAAATTAGCGATGGATGGCATGTGCATCAGGTATGGTGCCGGCCACAAAAAAGCCGAAGCCAGGGTCCGGAGGGAACTTGACATCATCAATAATCTGGGCTTCAATTCCTACTTTCTCATCACCTTTGATATTATTCGTTATGCCCGCAGCCGTGGTTTCTATTATGTTGGCAGGGGCAGCGGCGCCAACTCAATCATTGCCTATTGCCTTCACATCACAGATGTTGATCCACTTGAACTGGACCTCTATTTTGAACGATTCCTCAACCCGAAAAGAACTGTGCCTCCCGACTTTGACATTGATTTCAGCTGGCGAGACCGCGATGAAATCATCGATTACATTTTTAAACGCTATGGTCATGACCATGTATGCCTCCTGGGTTCCTACACCACCTTCCAGGATCGTGCGATCCTTCGCGAACTCGGGAAAGTATTCGGCCTGCCCAAAGAAGAGATCGATCAGCTGGAACGCGGCACCCTCAAGGATGACCACATCCAGCGGATGATCCATAATTACTCATTGAAACTGAAAGACTTTCCTAATCACCTCAGCATTCATGCCGGTGGCATGCTAATCAGCGAAAAACCCATCCATCATTACGCCGCCACGGAGCTCCCGCCCAAGGGTTTCCTTACATCGCAGATCGACATGCACGTGGCCGAAAAGATCGGCCTCTTCAAAATCGACATTCTCAGCCAGCGCGGACTGGGACATATCAGGGAAACCATTGAGCTTGTGAGGAAAAATCAGCAGCATACCCTCGACATAGGCAGGGTCGAAGATTTCAAAAAAGACAAACGGATAGCCGCAGAGCTCCTCAATGCCAACACCATCGGTTGTTTCTACATTGAAAGTCCAGGCATGCGGCAGCTGCTGAAAAAACTTAAATGCGACAACTACATCACCCTGGTGGCAGCCAGTTCAATCATCAGGCCTGGTGTGGCGCAAAGCGGGATGATGAAACAGTACATCCACCGTTTCCATCATCCCGGGGATTTCACCTACCTGCATCCAATTATGAAGGAATTGTTGGAGGAAACCTATGGAGTGATGGTCTACCAGGAAGATGTGATCAGGGTGGCGCATCATTTTGCCGGTCTCGACCTTGCAGAAGCCGACGTCCTGCGACGTGCGATGAGTGGCAAATACCGCGGAAGGAAGGAATTCGAAAAGATCCGAGAGCAATACTTTCTGAATTGCCGGGAAAAAGGATACAGCGACAGCCTGAGCAAGGAGGTTTGGCGACAGATTGAAAGTTTTGGTGGTTATTCTTTCAGCAAGGCGCACTCGGCGAGTTTCGCGGTTGAAAGTTATCAGAGCCTTTTCTTAAAAACCTATTATCCAATTGAATTCATGGTGGCCGTCATCAATAATTTTGGTGGCTTCTACAGTCGTGAACTTTATTTTCATGAATTAAAAAAAACCGGCGCCCAGATCCATGCGCCCTGTGTTAATCACAGTGGGTTCAATACCCAACTAAGAGGCGTACAGGTTTATACAGGCCTCATCCATCTGCAGGGACTGGAGGAAGAATTCGCCCGGAGACTTATTGCAGATCGCGAACAGCAGGGAAATTACCTGCATCTGCAGGATTTTATCGCTCGCCTGCAGCCTGCCATCGCCCAGCTGAATATCCTGATCCGGATCGGGGCTTTCCGGTTCACGGGCAAGACGAAGAAAGAGTTGCTCTGGGAGGCCAACTTCCTGCAAAAGAGACAAACTACGCCAGCAGCTGCGAGGCAACTCTTTCCAGTCAAACCGATGGAATTTTCTCTCCCGGCCCTTACCACCCACCAGCTCGACGACGCGATCGATGAAATAGAATTACTCGGTTTCCCCATCTCTAATCCTTTCAGACTGGTTGACGCCAACCCATACGCATACCTCCAGGCCAATGACCTGCCCGCCCATTTGAACGAACAGGTCACCGTTCTCGCCTACCTCATCACTACTAAAACCGCGCGGACGGTCCGGAACGAACTGATGTATTTCGGAACCTTTATCGACGTGAGCGGTGACTGGATCGACACGGTACATTTCCCAGACACCCAGAACCGGTATCCACTTGAAGGAAAGGGATTCTACATGTTGAAAGGAAAAGTAGTGGAAGATTTTGGGGTGTACTCTATTGAGGTAAGCCATTGCCGGAAGATTGGGATCAAAGACCGGACCGCTCCTGCAAATTTGCTCGTTTCTGACGTTCCTTCGTCACCTTCCGCTGTCCCAACTTTGCCACAAACCATATCCATCCAATAAGGAATAACCAGATTCCTACCTGCATCAACAAATAATCCATCAAGGCATTACGCATAAATTTTTTAGTAAAAGAACTGTAGAAAGCTTCATTCACCAAGGGGAATAGACGCCGGCCCTACCGTTTTTTAACGGCATGCTATTGGGGTTGTGCGGTTGAGTTGCCTGAGTAGTATTTGAGTGCAATCAGGTCTGAAGGCAGGTCCTGCCTGTTCCAGTGCCTGTGCACCGCCAGCCCTGCTCCCATAGCAGTAGCCTGGGGAACTGTAGCGGCAAACACTTCAACTCCGGGAAAACCATCCGCCAGTAAATTCATGTAAACGGAATTCTTCCCGAAGCCACCGTCTACAAAGATCCTTTTGACGGGTTGTCCTTCCATAACGAGCCGCGTGCTCAACACCTGCTGACGCATAATATCCATGATGAGCCGGTGATATGCTTCTTCGTAATTGTTGAATCCACCAAGGTCGCGCAGCCTGAACACCGACGGGCCAGGGAATCTCACAAGGCCTTCTTTCTCATCGTTACGACGCTGCAGTATTTCAACAAACCTGCGATTGAATTGGACAGTTTCGAAATATGACGGATGCTTTTGGAACTTCGCCGCCAGCCTCTTGATCTGCTCCTCGTGCTCGTAGCCCGCAAACAACCTTGACGCCTTTACCGGCCTGCCCAGATAACTCAAAAAGGCCAGGCAATCCTGCCTTAATTGCTCAGGGGTCAGCGGAGTTTCATTAAAAGGATTCAGGCTGATACACCAGGTTCCGGTGGAGATAAGAATAAATGGCTGGTGAAAACTGGAAAGATAAGGGATCAACGCCGCGGAACTGTCGTGCAGACCCACGCCCACAGTGAAATCCTTCGAATGCGCCCGGGAATGCATCACTCCGTCTGAAGGAAAAACAGGAGCAAGCCTGTGTGCAATCTTCTCCTCGTTTACCCATGGATGATAGCTGTTGCTTCTGAAATGCCATAACATGGTATGACAGCCAATACTGGTGATGTCAGAATACATTTTGCCGGTGATCAGAAAGCTCATGTATTGCGGAAGATGAAGCGAAAAACTTTTCTTGCCCTCGAATTTCCCCTCTTGCTGCAAACGGTAGAGTTGCAAACCGGAATTCAGACTGTCAAGCACAGGCGAGGCCGTTTCCATGGCCATCGCCACTTCTCCTCCATATTTTTCGAAGAATGCCTTCTTCAGATCCTCAGGAAATGGTTTGAGATAATTGAAAAGGGGAAGTATCGGCAAACCCGCCTCGTCAATGTGCACAAAACTGGCGCCATAGGCGGTAAAATTGATTGCCCGGATATCGAAGTCTTTTAACCGGCTCAGTTCGCTGAAAGAATGGCGACCCCATGAGGTTAGCTTCTCCAGGTTTTCGCAGGGATCCCCATCCTCATCAAGGGTCTCCTCAAACTGATGGGTCTGTTCATAAACAATGGAATACTGTTCATCGAAGAGAAATAACTTTTTGTTGGTCTTGCCAACATCAAAAACTGCTATAACCGGTAAGCTGCTCATCTTATAAACCCGTAGCTATCGTTTTCAAACCTCTTTCTTTAATAAGTTGCTGTCGCACTTTCTGACCACGGTAAACATCAATCGGAGCCAGGGCCCCTCCTGCCCTAAGCCGGGCCTCGGCCACCAATGGACGCAGGTCGGTGCGGAAAGCATTCTGAAGGATCTCTTGTGCCTTCACCACATCATTCGACATCCTTGCGGCTTCCAGTCCCTTTCTGTCGATGATCAATGCCTGGGCGTAACTGATCATGATGGCTTCAACCGACTGTAAAAGGTCTTCGAGCGGATCCTTCACATTGTGTGAAGCATCGATCATCCAGCCGAGGTCGGCGTTATGGTTCATTCCTCTGTCGTCCATCCCCGCCACCAGCTCATTGAAGATGAGAAACAACTGGTAGGGTTTGATACTGCCTACAGTCAGGTCATCATCGCCATATTTGGAATCATTGAAATGAAAACCTCCGAGTTTTCCCTCCATCAGCAGAAGAGCCACGATCTGTTCTATGTTCGCGTTGGGAAGATGATGGCCAAGGTCCACCAGTGTATAGGCCTGCGGACCAAGTTTGCTGGTATATAATAAGGATTGTCCCCAGTCTCCAACTGTTGTTGAATAGAAGTTGGGTTCAAAGGCTTTGTATTCCACAAAAAGTTTCCAGTTCGCAGGCAGGGCAACATACACTTCCTGCAGGCATTCCAGGGTGTTCTCAAAAGCACGGCGAAAATTGAGCTGCCCGGGGAAACAAGACCCATCGGACAGCCAGACGGTAAGTGATTCCGAACCGAGTTCCACACCATGCCGGATCACTTCCAAATTATGTGCTATCGCCTGCTTCCGCACTTTCTTGTCCACGTGCTGAAAGGATCCATACTTGTAACTTAATTCCTGACCGGGCTGGTCCTGGAAGGTATTGGAATTCATTGCATCGAAACGAAGTCCAAGCTGGGAAGCGAGGACACGAATATCATTATAGCTGGAGGGGACATCCCATGGAATGTGCAGCGAGATCGCGCCACTGGACTGGTTCAGCCCGTGCAGCAATCCGATGTCCTCCATTTTTTCTTCGAGGTTGCGGGGCTCACCTCCAACTGAAAAGCGCCCGAACCGGGTTCCGCCGCTACCCAGGGCCCAGCTGGGTATGGCCACCTGGAAATTGATCAGTTTACCCAGCACAGATTCCACATCAGGAACAGAACCGGCAGCATACCTGAATTTCTGCTGATGATCGCCGATACCCGCGCTGTTGTGATCATCAATGCTGTACTGTTCGATCTTCATATGTTGAATGTTTTAGCCGACCGGATTGCTAAGGTAATTACCCAATCCGACCAGTAATACAGAAACAAGAATGATGACAATTCCTGCACCTATAGTGCCATAAGTTTTTCTGCTGACGCCCTTCCATTCATTGAGCGTGATTCCCCACATATTTGATATCAGGATAATGAAGGCCATGTGAAGTATCCACGAACTGGCGCCGTTCCCCAGCTTGCTCTCTCCCATCCCATAAAAGAAGAATTGCAGGAACCAGGTGGTGCCCGCAAGTGCCGCGAATATATAATTCCTCGTAAGCGGCGTACGTTTATCAGTGTAGTCCCTGAAAGTTTTGTTCCTCGCGTTCAGGATCATGCACCAGATCAGGTTGGTGGTCAGACCTCCCCAGAGCAGCACAACAAATATCACGTTGTTCTGAAAAAGAGGATTGCTGCCGCTTTCTATCGCAACGGCCGCCATTGGCTTTCCGGCCTCGATGCCAAAATTGAAACAGGCACTCAGAGTACCCGAAATAATCGCCACAATTATCCCCTTGGACAAATTGAATTCGAGGATGCTGGCCGCCTTCTGTTCCTGCGACAGTTCCTTTTCCTTCATAGTTCCCGCCTTTCCGCAGATAAAAATCCCGAATAAACAAACCACCACTCCAAGCAGCACAACCTGTCCTCCTGTCGAATGCAACATGCTGGTAAAACTGTCTTTTGTTTCAGTGGTGAACAGGTCTCTGTATATGGGCGGAATCAGTGATCCGAACGCGGAAGTCAGACCCAGCGCGATTGACATGCCGAGCGAAAGACCAAGATACCGCATAGCCAGGCCAAAGGTAAGTCCGCCAATCCCCCACAACACCCCCATGAAATATGTCCAGAAGATCACATGCCCATCAGTGCTCCTGATGATTTCCATAAAATTTGGTACCGTCAGCGAAGCCGCGAGTAATGGAATGATCAGCCATGAGAAAAAACCTCCGATGATCCAGTAACTTTCCCAGGCCCAGCCCCGGACTTTTTTGTAAGGGAGGTAAAAACTTCCGGAAGCAAACCCTCCGATAAAATGAAAAATGACACCAATAAGGGTATGCATGAACGATTTTTTTATACGGCAAAGCGATGACAGTTAAAAATAAACAGCGCAATTTGGTGCACTGTGATGCACTGTCATGGCAAATAAAAAACCCGCCGGCCCGTGAATATCCGGATTATTTGTTGAGCTCAACCTTGGTCATCTGGTAGTAATGATTCTGCAGTTCATGCACATTGATGGGGTGATGCAGGGTGCGGCGGTCCTCGCGCCACCAGAATTCCAGGTTGGAAAAATCATCTTTGCGTGGGATATGCAAACGGAATGAATCCTTCATGTACTTTGTGCCATCACCATCTTCAGCCTTTTTGAATCCAAGACTGTACAGCTGTTGTTCATTGAGCGGGATAGGATAAAGGTGTTCGGGAGTGAACCAAAAATCCTGCACCTCTGTTGCCACACAGATCTCTTTTTCATCGTGGTTAAGCCCCTTAACCACCCCTTCCCATTTCTTTCCTTCGTATTCGGCCATTACCAGGTCTCCTGGTTTCAATTCATTGAACTTGATCATCGGCTTGCAATTTTTGTTTTGAAATATACAAAAAAGCACTCCTCCGGAAAAATAATACGCAGAACCTTTATTGGTCGCTTCCGATAAAAATGACACTCATGAGAGACATATTGCGGGCCCGCCCGGAAATAAAAGAGTAAAGCGAATTGTCAGGAATACCTGAATATGATCAACGAATGCCTGGAAAAATCGGCCGGGCAATGCCCTCACGGAATGGCCAGGGTACTGAAGCAATGATCAACAGGAAGGCAACGAAATACAACCAGAACAGCCTTGTCTGTTTGGATTGGTCGGGATAAGGTTTTTTGGAAAAGTTTCTCGCCATGGTAACGAGTACGGTGGCTATCAGCATCCCCGTAATGTGCTCCACCACCCAAAAACGCATTGCCGCGTTTTTCATTACTTCGCCCATGCCGCCTGCGGCCTTGATCAGCCTGAACCCAAAATTACCGAAGATCCACTGGTAGAGGCCAATCAGGAACTGAATATGCACCGTGGTGGTCAGAATCAACGACAGCCGTTTATCCTTTGGAAGGAATGGTTTACGCCCCAGCATGCCTGTCAGGTGACGTATAATGACAATCAACAACAGGATAATTATAACCCAGCGCAACAAATTATGCAGATGAACAAATCCATTATACATGCAACAAAGAAAGTCCAAATCAGCCTTTTCCCCAAATCAAGTAATTTCGGTACATGACCCGATCGATTATCTGCCTGCTTACTATTGCTGCATTAGCCCAGGCCTCCTGTGGGTTCGAGGAAGATAAGGCCGGAGAAAAGGAAAGAAGTGACATACTTCGGTCGCCGGCGGTGAAGGGTCTAACGGACAGCATTAAGTTATTTCCTGACAATCCCGATCTCTATTTCAGAAGAGCAAGGTTGCTTTCCCATAATAATTACCAGGAGCTGGCTACCCCCGACTACAAAAAAACATGGGAGCTCACCAGGGATGAAGGCGTGGCCCAGGAATATATTTCCAACCTGCTGGTCGTTAACCGGGTTAATGAAGCAGAAAAATTATTGCACACCGCCCGAACACTCTTCCCGGGCAACACCGAATTTGGCCGCAGGCTGGCTGAAATATATGTCCAGCAAAATCAAAGCGATAGGGCTACTGCGCAATACGACAGCATCCTGACCAGGGATCCGGAAAATTTTGAAGCCTGGTACGAAAAAGGGAGCCTGCTTGCCCAATCGAAAGATACCGCCGGGGCCATCGGTGCCCTGGAGAAATCCTTTGCCATCATGCCGATCAACTACTCCGGTCTCGCCCTTGTCAGTCTTTATACTTCAAGAAAAAATCCACGTGCCCTGGTGATCTGCGACCAATTGATCGCACGCGACTCAGCACAATCGCAAACAGAGCCCATTTTCATGAAAGGGGTGTACTATTCAGAAACCAGGCAGTATGCCGAAGCCATAAAACAATTTGACCTCTGCATCAAACGGGACTGGAAACTCTCCGATGCCTACATTGAAAAAGGGATCATTTACTATGAACAAAAAAACTACCCTGAGGCGCTCAGGACCTTCGAACTGGCCATCACAGTCAGCAACACTGATCCCGACGCTTATTACTGGCTGGGAAAATCCAATGAAGCAACGGGTGACTATGTACAAGCCAGGCTGAATTACGAAAGGGCCCTCAGCCTGGACAATTCTTTTTCGGAAGCACGTCAGGCACTCAGACGTTTAAATCGCTAGTCGTATCTTGCGACCGCACATCAACAACAATCTAATTTATGGCCATTATTGCCCCATCCCTGCTCGCAGCCGACTTCCTGCACCTGGAAAGGGAATGCACCATGGTGAATGCAAGCGAAGCAGAATGGCTGCACCTGGATGTAATGGATGGCCGATTCGTACCCAATATCAGTTTTGGTCTGCCCGTGATAGAAATGGTCACCAGGATCAATAAGAAGATTTCCGATGTTCATCTGATGATCGTTGAACCCGAAAAATACATCGGTGCATTTAAGGCCGCAGGAGCGCAGGTCCTCAGCATCCATCTCGAAGCCTGCCCACATCTGCATAGAAATATTGAACAGATCCGTTCTCTGGGAATGGACGCGGGTGTTGCCGTCAACCCTCACTCACCAATAGACCTCTTAAAAGATATTCTGCACGACATCCAGGTTGTCAACCTGATGAGTGTGAATCCAGGATTCGGCGGACAGAAATTTATCCCTCATACACTTGTCAAGATCAAATTGCTCCGGCGGATGATCGATGAGAAAGGGATGAATGTAAAAATCCAGATCGATGGTGGGGTGACTGTCGAAAATGCAGCAGAGATCATTGCTGCGGGAGCCGACGTCCTCGTAGTGGGAAATACAGTATTCAAATCTTCCGATCCGATATCCACCATCCATCGCCTGAAACAACTCTGAGGCATCGGGAATTCATACCAAAGTCCTAAGCTTAAATAAGTCTAAATTGTCCCGTTAAATTAGCCCATTGACAATCGCCCGCTACCTGCTCCTGATCTTCTTCCAGACCATTGTTATAATTTGCCATGGGCAAACTGGATTGCCGGTGCTTTCGGGTACAGTAACGGACGCACAGAACAAACCGCTTTCAGGCGTATCGGTGACAATCCTCGGCCGGCAAACCGGCACTTCAACCACCGACTCGGGAACATTTCAACTAAGAGTCCCCGCGGGCAGAACCTTCGCCGTTGTCTTCAGTTCCACCGGGTATCGATCAATTCAAAGAAATTTTTTACTCAGGGAAAGACAGAAACAGTACCTCGAAATCAGACTCGAACATGAGGATGGCAACCTGGATTCGGTGGTGATCACCGACCAGCAACAAAGAAGAGAAGCTGGTCTGATTTCCATCAACCCGAAAGCTTCCGCAAATCTCCCTTCACCTGTTGGCGGGATAGAAAGCCTGATCAAGATATTCGTCGGCTCTAACAATGAACTCACTTCTCAATACACGGTCAGGGGAGGAAATTATGACGAGAACCTGATCTATGTAAATGATTTCGAAGTATTCCGCCCTTACCTGGTCAGAAGCGGCCAACAGGAAGGACTGAGTTTCATCAATCCCGAACTAGCGAGAAATGTAAATTTTTACAATGGTGGGTTCCAGGCCAGGTACGGAGATAAAATGTCCTCAGTGCTTGACATTCAGTATCGGCGCCCCGCATCCTTTCACGGCTCGGCCTACCTGAGCTTTCTCGAACAGGGTCTGCATTTTGAAGGAAATTCGAAAAATAAAAAATTCACATACCTGGCGGGGGTCCGCAACCGAACTAACAGGAACCTGTTCAAAAGCCAGGAGACCAAGGGCAATTATGTTCCATCCTCTTCCGACTTCCAGGCATTATTTACTTACCAGGTCTCCGAAAAAGCAAGTGTTGAATTACTTGCCAATATTTCGGTCACTGCTTTTACACTGAGACCTGAATTCAGCCAGCTCACTTCTTCGGTATTCTCGCCTTATTATAGCGCAAATCTTGGTTTAGACATTTATTTTGACGGAAAAGAAAAGGACTATTACCATACAAATATGTTCGGCCTTTCATTCATTCATCAACCCAATAAAAAACTACGGCTTAAATGGATGCTGAGCCGATTCGTCAACGATGAAAGCGAATCGATCGATATCACCGGCGCTTATCTTTTTGGGGAGAGAGAGTTTGATAAGTCGAAGGCGGATTTTGGGTTGATCAATAATCCACTGGGCGCGGGTCTGTACCAAACCTTCGCGAGGAACAGTCTGAACATCACCGTGTGGAATCTTTCGCATAAAGGAAGTCTTAACTCCGGCAACCATTTTTTTCAATGGGGACAAACCGCGGAGATACAGCAGATCCATGATAAACTACACGAGTGGAAATACCTCGACTCGGCCGGATACAATCTTCCCTATCACCCCGAAACATTTGAATTAAGCGAGTACGCCCATTCAAGCGCGAACCTCACTATACTGCGTCTTTCGGGATACATCCAGGACAACCTGGTAATTTCCAGGTTGGAAGGATGGGCAGCGCAACTGGGGTTGCGTTATAACTACAATGATCTGAATAACCAGGTGCTGGTGTCACCAAGAGCCGGCATCTCATGGAAACCCGTGCGATGGAGATCCGACGTCATCTTTCGCGCGGCAGCAGGAGCCTATCATCAGCCACCTTTCTACCGCGAGCTAAGAAGAATGGACGGAAGTGTTAACACAGATCTCAAGGCCCAGCGCAGCTACCAGGTCAGTGCAGGTTTGGACTTTAATTTCCATTCGCGCTCCCGGCCCTTTCGGCTAACCACCGAGGCATGGTACAAGGCAATGAATGATGTGGTTGTATACGACATTGAAAATGTCCGACTTCGGTACAGCGGCGAGAATAACGCAAGAGCATATGCGACCGGTCTCGAATTCCGTTTATTCTCCGAACTGTCAAAAGGTGCGGAAAGCTGGATCAGTCTCGGCTTCATGCGAACCAGGGAAAATATTGACGGAGATTCGTACTATGACTATCAGCTGGATTCACTAAATAATCCCATCGACAGCGTGCACAGGGAAGGAGGATGGTTCCGCAGGCCGACGGACAGACTATTCAATTTCGGTCTCTACCTGCAGGATTATCTTGCTACAAATAAAAATTTCAAAGTTTACCTGAATTTCATTTATGGCAGCAACATGCCATTCAATATTCCCGGTAGTGTGAAATACCGAAATGCCCTCATCATTGATCCATATATCAGGATCGACATCGGGTTCAGCGCATTGCTGATAGATGGCGAAAAAGCGCGGAAAAAAATTAGCAGCAGGTTGAAGAACTTTGAAAGCCTGTGGGCAACACTTGAAGTGTTCAATCTTATCGACAGGGACAACACCATTTCCTTCCTTCTCATCAAGGATTTCTCCAACACCAGTTATGCCATCCCCAACAGGCTTACCCCCAGATTGCTCAATCTGAAACTGATCGCCAGGTTCTAAGCAAACATAAGTACTCCCAGTCTGAAGTATTCCATCCCTATTTGGGAAGAAATAATTTAATCAAGGTTTGTAATAGCGTTATAATCAGATGGTTAGGAACTGGCATTTTATTCGTTATTGGGTAGCAACCGAAGTCAAATCAACCTTAATAAAGATCACAATTACAACTCAGAATCATGAACAACAGAGACGCCATTATGAGATCAGAAATGTTTACCCGAATACTGAAATCGTATGACGATTCTGACGGCAAAGCTTACCTACCCGTTAAAACAAATATCATGATCACAAAAGTAACTGTGCGCCCTAATCCCTTCTACACTGTGCTAACAATGGATGTGACCTGTGACCAGAACAGGAGCATTATTGTGCGCATGTTTAATGAAGAAGACAGGATTGTAAAAATGTTCAGCTGGTACCTTGTAAAGGGAACCAATGTAACTGCCATCAACGATCTGGGAAATCTGACTTCAGGAGCCTTTCTTATCGACATCATCGACATTGAAGGATCAGTCCTGTTTTCAACCAACCTTTCGAAAGGATAGTTAAACGCATTATACAACAACCTTAACCTTGAATAAGGAAGCTATTGGCCGGCTTCCTTATTTTTTTTGTTTATGGGCCGCCCCCGGGTTTAAATTTGTGTATGGTTAAACTCTCAGTGAACATCAACAAGTTCGCGACCCTTCGCAACAGCAGGGGTGGAAATACACCCGATGTACTTAAGGCAGCCATCGACGCCGAACGATTCGGAGCGGATGGAGTAACCGTGCATCCCAGGCCCGACGAGCGCCACATCAGGTACACCGACGTCAGGAATATCCGCCCCCTCATCAAAACAGAATTCAACATTGAAGGCAATTGTCGCGAACGGAAGTTTGTTGAGCTGGTGCTTGAAGTGAGACCCCACCAGGTAACACTGGTGCCCGACGACCTGAACCAGCTGACATCCAACCATGGATGGAATACGATTGAACACAGGGACTACCTTATCCCGATCATTAAAATCTTTCAGAATGCGGGAATACGGACATCGATCTTCGTAGATCCGGTAATTGAAATGGTGGCCGGCGCTGCGGCAACAGGAACCGACAGGATCGAACTCTACACCCAGGACTATGCAGACAATTTCAGGAATGATAAGCACAAGGCGATCGCACCATATGTTGCGGCGGCAGAATCAGCAGTAAAAAACGGGTTGGGTATCAATGCCGGCCATGACCTGGACCTGCAGAACCTGAGATTCTTTGCACAAAATATCAAAGGCCTGATGGAAGTCTCCATTGGGCATGCGCTGGTTGCAGATAGCCTGTATCTCGGCTATGAGAACACGGTGCAACTCTACAAGAGACAATTGAAAAATTAATTATTTACAACCCAGCAGTTCACAGAGTCGACTGTTAAGGTCCTCTCCACGCAGGTTGGTAGCGATGATCTTACCGGAAGGATCAACCAAAAAGTTCTGGGGAATAGACTGAATCTTGTATTTGGTGGCTACTTCATTGTTCCAGAACTTAAGATCACTGACATGGGTCCAGACCAGGTTGTCATCCTTGATCGCTTTTAGCCAGGGCTCACGGTCACGGTCAAGCGAAACTCCGAGAACGGTGAAATTTTTCTCCTTGAATTTATTATACACTTTGACCACATTGGGATTTTCCATGCGGCATGGCCGGCACCAACTGGCCCAGAAATCGATCAGTACATATTTGCCTTTGAATGAACTCAGGGATACGGGTTTGCCCGTAGGATCGGCCTGGGTAAAATCTATTGCCTGCGAACCGATCGCCCCGGTTTTTCCATCCTGCAGTTGCTGCTGAATGATCTTGCCATAAAAACCATCCTTTGCTGCCTGATTCAGCAAATTAAAGCGTTTTTCAAGTGTGGGCAGGTCCTGTTCCATCTGGCTTGTGACGAGCATAACAAAGGGTGTCACGGGTGAGGATTTATGACCGTTTACATACTGGTCCACATTACCCTTGATCTTTTCGAGGTGTTTCTTGTATGTGATCATCAGGCTGTCAGTCGGTTTGATGCCCGGTGTGGCATTGATCTTCTGACCCATAACGCCAAGGTCCTGGAAAAGAGGGTTGAAAGTTTTCTTGAATGCCTCGAAATCATTATTAACTGCGGATCCGCTAATGGATAACTCCTGTATCTTGTCTACATCACCAGTAATAGATACGTTTTCATTACCGATAAATACTACTGTCTTTTTCTGAAGGCCATCAAAATTAATCTGGTAAAGATTCGGTTCAGAAACTGCACCGCTAAGCTGAAATGAGCCATCCTTTACCATTCCTTTTGCAACCGTGTCCTCCGGAACATTTGCATTGGAGACACTGACGGCAGAGCCATCTGTCAAACCCTTCAGTTTGCCTGAAATGGTAAATTTCTGTTGGGCCGTAAGGGCAATTGGTAAAATGAAAAGGCCGATGAGCATTGCTTTCATGGAGACTCTGTTTATTTAGAATGGCGCTGTTCAAGAACTTGGATAACCGACTGCAAATTAAACCCTTTGGCGTTAAGCAAAAGTAAATAATGGAACAGCAAATCGGCGGATTCATTGAGGAACAAATTATCATCATTATCCTTGGCCTCGATGACCAGTTCAACTGCCTCTTCCCCAACCTTCTGTGCAATTTTATTGAGACCCTTGCCGAACAGTTTTTTTACATATGACCCCTCATCAGTACCATTTTTCCGCTGTTCAATAACGCCCTCCAGTTTGGTCAGAAAATCTCCCTTCAAATTAGTGTCATTCCAGCAGGTGTCGGCTCCCGTATGACACACGGGACCAAGTGGGTGCGCCTTGATCAGCAGGGTATCATTGTCACAATCCAGGCTGACAGAACGCAGGAGCAGGAAATTCCCGCTTTCCTCTCCCTTGGTCCATAAGCGCTGTTTTGAACGGCTAAAGAAAGTCAGTTTTTTATCGGCAATGGTCTTATCCAGCGCTTCCTGGTTCATGAAGCCGAGCATCAGTACTTTTGAAGTTTCATCGTCCTGAACTATGGCCGGTACCAGCCCGTCTGAATATTTTTCAAATGCAGGTTTCAATATTCTTGTTTTAAATTCTTATTTCGATTTGTTTGGACTTCAAATATCGTTTCAGTTCGGGTATGGCTATTTCCTTGAAATGAAAAATGCTCGCAGCAAGGGCTGCATCCGCCTTTCCCTCCTTGAACACCTCAGCAAAATGTGCCATCTCGCCGCCACCGCCGGATGCGATAACTGGCACAGGCAAGGTGGTGGACAGTTGCCGGGTAATGTCCAGGGCAAAACCCTGCCGCGTGCCATCATGGTTCATACTCGTAAGAAGGATTTCCCCCGCCCCGAGTTGCACTGCCTTTTCTGCCCAGTCGGTACACAGTGTTTCTGTTTTTAATCTTCCACCATTGAGGTAAACATACCATTTGCCATCGTCCTCCTTTTTTGTATCGATGGCCAGCACTACGCACTGGCTGCCAAACTGTAGTGCCAGGTCGCTGATCAGTGAAGGATTGCGAAAGGCCGCAGTGTTTACAGAGATTTTATCCGCCCCATTGTCGAGCAAGACCTGAACGTCGGCTACGGATGATATGCCTCCGCCAACAGTAAATGGAATATTTATGCGATGTGCAATCCTGTTGGCGAGTTCACTGAGGGTTTTTCTTTTTTCATTGGTTGCGGTGATGTCGAGAAACACCAGTTCATCAGCGCCCTGTTCCGCATAGAATGCTCCCAGTTCAACCGGGTCACCGGCGTCCCTGATGTTTTCGAAATTGATGCCCTTGACAGTCCTTCCGTCACGGATATCCAGGCAGGGAATGATTCTACGCGTCAGCAATGTTGAAGTTTTTGAGGTCTGATAACTTGATCCGGTTTTCATAAATGGCCTTGCCGATGATTGCACCACTGCAGCCGATCATGGCAAGGGTTTCGACATCCTTCATCGAACTGACGCCTCCGCTGGCGATGAAATACAGTGACGGAAATTCCTGGATGATGGTTTCATAAAGTGATGTCGCAGGCCCCTGGAGCAGTCCGTCCTTACTTACATCCGTGCAGAACAACTGTGTGATTCCCTGCTCCAAATATTTTCTGATGAAATCGTAGATCCAGATGTCCGTTTGTTCAAGCCAGCCGCTGACGGCAATCTTTTCTTTTTTAACATCGGCGCCAAGTAAAAAACGGTCCGCACCATAGTGGTTAATCCAGGATACAAATGTTTCTTCATCTTTCACGGCGATACTTCCCAATGTTGCCCACCGGGCACCTGAATTCAAGACGATATCCAGGTCAGAAACCGATTTGATACCTCCTCCGAAGTCGATCCTGCAATTGGTTTTTGTTGCCAGGGTTTCCAGCACTTTCCAGTTTTTAACCGCCCCGGATTTGGCACCGTCGAGGTCAACCAGGTGAATCCTGCTGAGTCCGGCGTCTTCAAATGCCTTGGCTACTTCCAGTGGGTGCTGGTTATAAACGGTAACCAATGCATAATCGCCCTGGGTAAGTCTCACACATTTTCCGTCAATGATGTCTATTGCTGGTATAATTTCCATTCAGAGTATAAATTAATCGATCGACCCATTCAAAAAATTTCTAAGGATGTGCTCCCCTGCCCCCGCGCTTTTTTCCGGGTGAAACTGAACGCCGTAAAAATTATCCTTCCTCAAGGCCACACTGTAGGGCTGAATATAATTTGCTTTCGCGATGGTCTGGGAGCCCGTTTCAGCATAATAACTATGCACAGAATAGATATAGGTCTGTTCCGCCACGCCCTTGAATAAGCCGGTTTGCAGGTCGTAGATATTGTTCCATCCGATCTGGGGCACCTTCTCCCCGCCCGTCAGGGGATGGAATAATCGAACCGATTCATCAAATATGCCGATGCATTGCGTGTCATTTTCTTCACTGTACCTGCACATCAGTTGCATGCCAAGGCAGATGCCAAGAACAGGTTGCGTTAGCGACCCGATAAGCGTATCCAGTTTTCTTTCCCTCAGGTAAGCCATGGTAGTACTTGCCTCGCCGACTCCCGGAAAGATCACCTTTGAAGCCTCTTTTATCCTGCCGGCATCATCCGTCACGGTTGCCTTCGCACCAATGCGCTCAAGGGCATACTGCACCGACAATATGTTTCCGGCGTTATACCTGATGATCACGATCTCATCACTGCTTCCTGTATTATCCGATGATACCATTGATAAATTCCTTTGTTGTTTCACTGATGTTTGCAGATTGTTCAATTGCCCGGATATAGGCCGTTCCAATAATACCCCCGGCGCTCAGCCTGGTTGCTGCATGAAATGTCTCTTTGTCCCTGATACCGAAGCCCACCAGCACCGGGTTACTGAGGTTCAGTGCCTGGAGGCGTTTGAAATAGTCAACCTGAGCCCCGATATTTTTTTCTTTCCCCGTTGTGGATGATGAAGAAACCGCGTATAAAAACCCTGTGCTGAGTGCGTCGATTTTTTTTATCCGTTCATCGGAGGTTTCCGGAGTCACGAGGAAGATACATTTCAACCCATGTTTTTTGATCACCTCACCATACTCATGCTCAAATTCATACAATGGAAGGTCGGGAAGTATTAACCCGTCAATTCCACAGGCTTCAGCTGCCGCGCAAAATTTTTCAAATCCATACTGGAGTACAGGGTTCATGTATCCCATGAGAAGAACAGGCATCGTAATTCTCTTTCGGAAATCCTTCAGCGTACCAAACAATTTCGTCATCGTCATTCCATTAGCCAGTGCCCGGGTACTGCTGGCCTGGATCACCGGTCCATCGGCAAGTGGGTCACTGTATGGCATGCCAAGCTCAACGATATCTACCCCGCTCTCCTGGAGGGCAATCATCACCTCACCGGTACTATCGGCCTCGGGAAAACCTGCTGTGCAATAGACATTCAATATGCCGGACTTCTTTCTTTGAAATAATTCGTCGAGTCTGTTCATGAGAAGTTTATTGCAGGTTCATTTTTTTCATGTAAGCCGCCAGATCCTTGTCTCCTCTGCCACTCAGGCATATAACCACATTGTCTGAGGAAGAGCACCCTATCCTGTCTATCGCAGCAAAAGCATGAGCCGTTTCGAGGGCCGGAATGATGCCTTCCATTCGCGCCACCTGGAAAGCCGCGTCCAGCGCCTGCTCGTCCGTAGCGCTTAAAAATAGTCCCCGTCCGCTTTCAAAGAGGTTCGCATGCATTGGTCCAATCCCCGGATAATCGAGTCCGGCGGATATGCTGTGTGGCTCGGTCACCTGGCCGTCTTCGGTCTGCATCACAATACTCCTGCTACCATGAAGAACGCCTTCCCTTCCCAATGTAGTAGTAGCAGCGCTGTATCCACTTTCTATACCAAGACCAGCGGCTTCCACCGCCACCACTTTTACTGATGGTTCATCAAGAAAATAATAATAGGCGCCCGCAGCATTACTTCCGCCTCCCACGCAGGCGACCACATATTGAGGCAATTCGCTTCCCGTTTTCTCCTTCAGCTGCCAGCGGATCTCTTCGCTGATGATACTTTGAAACCGTGCTACCATATCGGGATATGGATGAGGTCCAACCACGCTTCCGATAATGTAATGGGTGTCAACAGGGTTGTTGATCCAGTCGCGGATGGCTTCATTGGTAGCATCCTTCAGTGTCTTACTCCCACTCAGCGCAGGGATAACGGTAGCGCCCAGCATCTTCATCCTGGCTACATTCGGTGCCTGCCGTTCGATGTCTCTTTCACCCATATACACAATACACTCTATATTCTTCAGTGCGCAAACGGTTGCCGTTGCCACTCCGTGCTGACCCGCGCCGGTTTCTGCGATGATCCTTTTCTTCCCAAGTCGTTCCGCAAGGAGGATTTGACCGATGGTGTTGTTGATCTTGTGCGCGCCTGTATGACAAAGATCTTCGCGTTTGAGGTAGATGTTTGTATTGTAGTGTTCACTCAATCGTTCCGCATGGTACAGTGGTGTCGGCCTCCCTACATAATCCTTCAACAGGTCGCGGTAAGTTTTCTGAAAACCCGGTTCATTGATGATCTGAAGGTAGTTTTCTCTAAGCTCCTCGACATTGCGGTAAAGCATTTCGGGAATATAAGCGCCTCCGAATTTCCCATAATATCCTCTCAGGTCCGGATTTTTATAACTGACTTCCATTGATACTGCTTTAGCTAACATTTGTATTAAGTGACCTGGCGAAATTTTCTATTTTATCCAGGTCCTTCACGCCAGGTGAAGTTTCAAATTTACTGTTGATGTCGATGGCGAACAGGGACTTCCCAACGGGTTTTTGCGAAAACTCGGTGAGCGCTGAAATATCCTCAGGCTGTATGCCGCCGCTAAGGAAGAATGGCTTACCGATATTGCCACTGTCAAGTATGTTCCAGTCCAGTTTTTTTCCCGTGCCTCCATAACCCGCTCCCATGGTATCAAACATGAACATGTCGGACACGTCCATAAAAGGTTTGATCATCCATTCAATGGAATCATCGTCACTGATCCGAAATGCCTTTACAACAGAAACATAGTCCGCGATCTTCTCGCAATACTTAGGTGACTCATCGCCATGAAGCTGTACCATGTGCAAACGACATTCATCCACCATGTGCAGTACGTCTTCGATCGGAGCATTCACAAACACACCCACTTTATTGATTTTGTTTATCTTCTTGATCTGTGAGGTGGTAAGATGACGAAAAACATACCGCGGTGATTTCGAATAATAAATAAAGCCGGCAAAAGTGATACCCAAATCAGGAAGCCTTTCCACCTGCTCCAGCTGCGTCATACCACAGACCTTGATTCTCATAAATTCTTCCCTCCTTTTATGGGCAATGCCGGTCTTGTCGTTAATGTGTTTACAAAATCAATAAAGGCAAGTTCAGGATCGGGTTCCCGCATAAATTTTTCTCCTATCAGAAAACCGCTGTACCCTGACTCGCGCAACAGATCAATGTCGGATGCCGTATTCAGGCCACTCTCAGAGATCCGCATCTTTTCCACCGGGATGGATTGGGATAGTTCTATTGATCGCCTGATGTCTACTATAAATGTTTTTAGGTCCCTGTTGTTCACACCAACGATGTCTACTTCAGGGCATATGTGCCCGAGTTCAGTTTCATCATGAATTTCCAGCAACACCTCCAGGTCAACGCTTTTCGCCAGGACCGCGAGCTCCCTGACCATTTTCGTACTCAGGCAGGCGGCGATCAGCAGGATAACATCTGCCCCGAGCGACCTGGATTCAATGATCTGGTATTCGTCGATCATAAAATCCTTCCGCAGAATGGGAATAGCATTGATCCTTGCCTGTTCGAAGTCGGCATCACTACCGCCAAAAAAACTTATGTCGGTCAGCACAGACAAAGCCGCCGCGCCTCCCTGGGTATAGCCGACCGTTACCTGTTGCACATCCGCCCGTCCGTTGATCACTCCTTTTGAGGGTGATTTTCTTTTGAATTCCGCAATGATGCCCGAAGAATTTTCTTTCTCCAAAGATGCGCGGAGCGACATGGTGGTCCTGTTGAATCCCTTTCCCTTTTCAATCTGGGCGAGGGGATGAAGTCGTTTGCGCTCTTCAACTTCAATCCGTTTCTGTGCCACGATGGTTTCCAGAATATTCATTACTGCAGGGATATTAATTTCTTTAAACAATTCAGGGCGCTCTTGCTCTCGAGGCTGAGTACGGCCGCCTGGTAAGCATCATCATACTGCGCATACCTTCCTGTGCAATGCAGGGCCATCGCGGCATTGGCCAGAACCACGGCATTCTGCGCCCAGGTTCCGTTACCTTCCAGTATATTTTTGAAGATCGAAGCCGCTTCCTCCACAGTGTCGCCGCCGGAAATATCAGCCGCGCCGACCGTTCTCTTTCCGAGTTGTTCAGGTGTCATCACTTTCTCGCCTTCAGCAGTGATCACTTTGGTGTCATTGGTAAGCGAGATCTCATCATATCCATCGAGGCCATGTATGATGGTAAATGCCCTGCCCGACTGTTGCAGCAGATAGTTGTATATCCTTGCCATTTCCAGGTTGTAAACCCCCACCAGTTGAAAGGTTGGAGATGCCGGGTTGGCCATGGGTCCAAGCATGTTGAAAAAGGTACGCACAGCCAGGTTCTTTCGGATAGGGCCAACCGTCTTTAATGCCGGATGGAAAACAGGGGCATGCAGAAAACAAATATTTGCTGTGTCCACTTCCCTGTTTAAGGCATCGTTATCCGACTTGAACCGGTACCCTAGTTTTTCCATAACATTCGATGCCCCGCTGATGGAGGTGGCGCCGTAATTGCCGTGTTTAGCAACCTTTTGTCCGGTTCCTGCAACTATGAATGAGGCAAGTGTCGAAATGTTGAAGGTATTCTTTCCATCTCCACCCGTTCCCACTATGTCCATCGTCTGGCGGTCTTTCAGGTCGACCTTCAGACAAAGTTCAAGAAGCGCGTCCCGGAAGCCCTGGAGCTCGGGTATGGTGATACTGCGCATGAGGAACACCGTTATAAAGGAAGCAATTTCCGATTCATTGTATGCTCCTCTTGCGATATTCACCAGTACTTCTTTGGCCTCGGTGGAACCAAGGGTGTTGTACTCAAACAGATATTGAAGAATTTTTTTCATTTGGGATTGATTACTCAGTTCTTCAACCAGTTGGTCATTATACTTTGCCCCAGCGGTGTCAATACACTTTCGGGATGAAACTGTACTCCCTGGAGGTCATAGGACCTATGTTGCATGGCCATGATATAACCTTTCTCATCCTCGGCGGTAACCTGGAATCCGTCGGGAAGACTATCCCGGTCAACAATCCAGCTATGATACCGGCCAACTTCAAAACTGGAAGGCAGACCCTCAAAAAGCCGGGCTCCCTTTTCCTGGACAGTACAATTCGTCGAAACCCCATGAAAGACCTCACTGAGGTTGATAAGTGAACCTCCGAATGCTTCAGAAAGGGCCTGATGTCCCAGGCAAACTCCAAGGATTGACTTGGTAGACGCGTATTCTTTTATCAGCGGAAGCAGCAAACCGGCTTCCACCGGTATTCCCGGGCCTGGCGACAGGATGATTTTATCATATCCCCTGATCTTCTCCAAAGGGATCTGATCATTCCTGAAAACATCGACCTTGAAGGGAACGATTTTCCCCACAAGATGCACCAGGTTGTAAGTGAAAGAATCATAGTTGTCAAAAACAAGGATCTTCATAATTTCTTATGCGTTTATCTCTACGGCGCCTTTTGATGAAATATTATTTCCCTGCTGAACCGAATGGATAAGATCACCGGCCGCAAAGTTGATTGCTGAACGCAAGGCATTGAGCTTATTGTTTACTTCCTGCAATTCACTCTCAGGTTTCGAGGCGGCAACGATGCCCGCTCCCGCCTGGTAAACCAGTTCATTGTTCCGGCTGAGCAGGCTCCTGATCATGATGGCGTGATTACAACTGCCATTGAATCCAATAAAACCAATTCCACCACCATAGAAAGACCTGGAGGTGGGTTCATACTTATCGATGAGTTGCATGGCATTGAATTTCGGAGCGCCGCTCAGGGTGCCTGCCGGGAAGGTCTTCGCCAGTAGTTCAAATGGATTGCTGCCGGACCTTACCTTGCCCGTTACCTCGCTTACGAGATGAATCACATGAGAATAGTACTGGATCTGTTTGTATTTTGACACCTTCACCTCATCACAGAGCCGGCTGAGATCGTTGCGCGCAAGATCTACCAGCATGACGTGTTCGGCGTTTTCCTTCTCGTCTTTCAATAATCTTTCAGCCTCCAGCAGGTCCTGTTCGTCGTTGCCGGTTCTTTTAAAAGTTCCGGCGATAGGGTGAACGATGGCCTTGCCGTTGCGTATGATCAGCTGGGCTTCGGGCGATGAGCCCATGAGCCGGTATTCGCCATAGTCGAAATAAAATAAATATGGAGATGGATTGATGGATCTCAATGCGCGGTAAACATTGAATTCATCACCGGTGAATCCCCGATTGAACCGTCTGCTGAGCACAATTTGAAAAACGTCACCTCGCAGACAGCTTTTGATGCCATTGCTCACCATTTCCTTAAAAGCTTCATCAGTGCAGTTGGACCCTTCCTGCCGAACCGGTCTGAAAGGATAAACGGGAATGTCCTTGCTCCGGATCAGCGATTCAATCCTTCCCGGAGTTCTTTCTATTCCCTGGATAATATTCTCACACAGGTAGAGTTCATCCTTGAAATGATTGATTGCTATAACGTACTGGTACAAACGATAACGCATCAATGGCACCTGCGGTTTTTCATCTCTTTTCTGGAAACTGATGGTTTCAAAGAACTGGACCGCGTCGAAGGTAGTGTAACCATAAAGCCCCTGTGCGAATGCTAACTCCTTCAATTGCTCACCCGCAATCTCAAAGCCATCCATGAACTTCCAAAGCTCACCAGGTATGGTTGACCGGTCGGTGATCGTTTGTTTTTCGATGGGCCGTCCGGGATATTTTATTTCCATGCTGTCGACTGAACTGATCTCGATTCCTCCTATGGCATTAATGCCGATAAAAGAATAGCTATCCTCAGCGGTGTGGTGGTCTGTACTCTCCAGCAATACGGTGTCCCTGAAGCGGTCGCGCAACCGCAGATAGATACCCACCGGGGTAAATACATCGGCCAGCATGCGTGTACAAATTGTTTCGAGTCTGATCTTTTTCATAAAATAAAAAACCCCGGTGTATCCGGGGCCCAATATTGTATTACAAAATAGTAATAGCATTACCTGCTCCCATAGGAACCTGTATGCCACCACCACTGTTGATTTGTTATCTGAATTTTCATTGAAATGCAAATATGGATTGTTTTTGCTTTCTTTCCAATTTTTTCCTGCTTTTTTTACAGTACGCCTTTCGTGCTGGGCAGGTAATTACTCCAGGGATCCCGGGTTACAGCCATGCGGATCGCTTTGGCGAATGCCTTGAAAATTGCTTCAATCTTATGATGCTCATTGTCTCCCCTGCACTCGATGTTCAGGTTGCACCTGGCGGCATCGCTGAATGATTTAAAGAAATGATGGAACATCTCTGTTGGCACCTCCCCGATCCTTTCTCTGTGAAATTCGGCATTCCAGACCAGCCAGGAACGTCCACCAAAATCAATCAGCACCTTGGCTTCCGCCTCATCCATAGGCAGGGCAAATCCATATCGTGCCATACCCCGTTTGTCGGCCAGGGCCTGGGCAAAGGCCTCGCCCAGCGCGATACCCGTATCCTCGATAGAATGGTGTTCATCAATATGTAGGTCGCCTTGGGTGCGGATGCTGAGGTCCATTTTTCCATGACGCGCAATCTGATCGAGCATGTGATCGAAGAAACCGAGACCGGTTGAAATTGCGGATTTTCCGTTTCCGTCGATATTGAGTTCGATATGGATCTTCGTTTCATGTGTATTCCGGTCATGTACCACCTGCCTCAAACCCGATTTCAGAAACTGGTAAACCAACTTCCACTCGGCCGTTTCCAGGGCGATGGTTTCCGCAAGCAACTTTATGTCGCCGGCAATTTCCGCGGCGCCGAGGCTGGGATCATTGTTTAGCCAGATGGCCTTGCACCCAAGATTTTTCGCAAGCTGCACATCCGTGATACGATCGCCAATGACGTAGGAATTGGCCAGATCGTAATCTCCGTTATTCAGATAACGGGTAAGCATACCTGTAGCTGGCTTCCGGGTCGGCGCATTGTCGGCGGCAAAGGTCCGGTCGACGAAGACGGCATCGAATACTATCCCCTCTCCTTTCAGCGTCTTCATCACAAAGTCGTGAATGAGATTAAAATCTGCTTCCGGAAATGAACTTGTTCCCAGCCCGTCCTGGTTGGTCACCATCACCAGCTCATAGTCGAGCTCCCGGGCGATACGACCCATGAACTCAAACATGTGCGGATAAAAATTCAGTTTGCTGAAGGCGTCCAGCTGATATGTTGGAGGTGCTTCGTCAATCAGCGTGCCGTCACGGTCAATGAATAATACTCTTTTCATTCGCTGGTGGTTATTTCACCGTGGCCCTCCATTTTATTACTTCACTAACCGAAACTCTGGAAGCCTTGTTTCCAAAACTGTTTCTTATAAAGGTCATCACATCGGCCAGTTCCTGGTCCTTCAGGTAGGCCTGTGAAGGCATTACATTATCATAGTAGTCACCGTTCACTTCGATCTCGCCCGTGAGGCCCTTAAGCAACAAATTGGTAAGCACTTTTTTCGGACCTTCTACCCACTTAGTTTTTTTGAGTGGCGGATTCATTCCCGGAACACCGGAACCATCTTGCATATGACAGGACAGGCAATAGGTTTCATACACCTTCGAACCACGTTCTATGGAAGCTTTCAGGTCACCCTGGTCCTGGTCCCGTTTGTTGAACGAAGAAGCAACCAGGGCGGTCATCATTGCACCGATCATTATGATTTTGCTCGTCATTATTATTGTTTATAGGTGATTTTCCAGATTGTGCCCTTTTCGTCGTCGGAAACATAAAGTGATCCATCTGGTCCCTGGGCAAGACCGCAGGGACGATGTTTCGCATCGCCTGGAGATTTAATTTCGTTCGCACCCATAAAGCCGTCGGCAAACACTTCGTATTTGCCACTTGGTTTGCCATCCTTGAACGGGAGAAATACCACGTTGTATCCTTTTTGGGGCAGTGGTGCACGGTTCCAGGAGCCATGAAAGGCTATGAAGGCACCGTTCTTATATTTTTCAGGGAACTGGTCTCCTGTATAAAAAAGGAGAGCATTTGGGCCCCAGTGACCGGGGAACGCATACACAGGAGTGTCCACACCTTCGCAACGACCCTGTTGTTTGGCGTCACCACCATATTCCGGCGCCAGGATCTTTTTGCTCTGACCAGGATCGTAATAGCAATAGGGCCAGCCATAGTCGCCACCCTTCTTCACCTGCAGTAATTCTTCCGCAGGCAATTCCGCGCTCTGTTCTGCATTATATAATTTGGGAAACATCTGGAACAATCCATCACGTCCGTGCTGCATGGCAAAGAGTTGATTAGTGGTGTTATTCCAGTCCAGCCCAACCACATTGCGGATGCCGGTTGCGTAGCGGGTGCCATCTTTATAGGTCTGGTTGAGTTTGTCTGCCTTGAACTGCCAGATACCACCTGCCGAATCCAGTATGGGACAGGGTGTGCGGCCCAGAGAGCCGGGTTGCCGGTCGTCGACCTGGCAGGAATTGGAAGGAGCGCCGATGTTGACATAAATATTTCCTTCATTATCCAGCGTCAATGATTTGGATTCGTGCTGGCCCTTGTTGACAAGGCCTGTGATGATCTTCTCTGGCTTTTGTGAAGGGTCAACAGCATTGTTTGCATTGAGTTTGAAACGGTAAACGTCGCTGTTTGACGAAGCATAGAGGTAACCGTTCTTAAGGGCGATGCCCGTTCCTCCAAAATCTCCAAAGCGATTTACCACCTCGGCCTTTCCGGATTTTTCTTTGAGTACCAGGATGCCTTTTCCTTTCTGTGGACGCTCAAGCTTAACATAGATGTCGCCGTTAGCATTGACTGCGATATGCCTGTTCTTGCCAACGCCTTCATTTATTACTGAAGCGCTGAATCCTGGCTGAAGTACCAGAGTTACGTCATCAGCCGGGGCTGACTTCACCTTGGTTGTGTCCGTTGCATGGATGTTTTTGGTAATGAGGAAGCTGGTCATAAACAGCAACCCTGTAAGTATTTGTTTCATATCTGTCTATTGTAGATTTTTATTAAAATTACCACATTATTGCTCCTTGAAATTCTTGAGAGCCTCAATAAGCCTGCCGTTCTCTTCGGGGGTGCCTACAGTGATCCTCAGGCAATCCCCAAAAATCAGGATGTTCTTACGCAACCTGACCACTATGCCCGCCTCCAGCAGGTAATGATAAACGGCTGGCGCATTGCTTACCTTTGCCAGAATAAAATTGGCTTCCGAAGGAAAAAGTTTTCTGATTACTGGAACTGAAGGGAGTTCTTCTTCCATGAGCTTGCGCTGGACTACCAGCTCCCTGATCATTTCGTTCACCGATTCAACATTGTCCAAAGCTGTCATGGCCAGCTCCTGTGATGCCTGATTTATATTATAAGGTGGCTTGATCCTGTTCATGATGCCGATAATCTCCCTGGATGCAAAAGACATTCCCACCCTCAGGGCCGCAAGACCCCAGGCTTTGGAAAGTGTTTGCATGATCACCAACTGGGGATAGTCCTTCAGCTCCTGGGAAAAACTCCTGAACCTTGAAAAGTTGATATAGGCTTCATCTATTACCACTATGCCGAAATAATTGTTGAGCACCGCCTCTACGTCCTCGCGATGAATGGCATTGCCCGTAGGGTTATTGGGAGAACAGAGAAAGATCATTTTTGTATGATCGTCGACCGCATTTTCAATGGCTGGCAGGTCGAGCTGAAAGCTGTCGGTCAGCGGTACCTTTCTGACTGCAACATTATTAATGGCAGCACTGACCTCATACATTCCATATGTTGGCGGACAGATCAGCATGTTGTCAACACCGGGCTCACAAAATGCCCTGATTAGTATGTCAATGCACTCATCACTGCCGTTGCCCAAAAATATCCCTTCTGGGTCAATACCCTTGATACTTCCAATCTTTTCCTTCAGTTGCCGTTGCAGCGGATCCGGATAGCGGTTGTACCATTTTGTGAGGGGAGAGCCCAGGCTGTTCTCATTGGCATCCAGGTAAATGCTGGCATCACCCGTAAACTCATCCCGCGCCGAAGAATAAGGAACCAGCGTTTTGATGTTCTCCCTGAGTAAATTATTTAGATCGAAACCCATAACTCATATTTTATCAAGTCTCACTGAAACTGCCCGGGCATGAGCCTCCAGGCCTTCGGCTTCGGCCATTATTTTTACAGTCGGCCCCAGGCGCTCCAGCCCTTTCCTGGTTATACTCTGAAAAGTTACTTTTTTTATAAAACTGTCTACACTCACTCCACTGTACGCACGGGCATATCCGTTAGTAGGCAGTGTATGATTTGTTCCGCTGGCATAGTCTCCCGCACTTTCGGGTGTGTAGTGCCCGAGAAAAACCGATCCGGCATTCACAACTTTCTGCGATAATTTCAGGGCATCATCTGAAGCGATGATCAGGTGTTCCGGGGCATATTGATTTAACAACTCCATCCCTTCTTCCTGATCGCTGACCACGATGATCCGGCTTTTTGCAAGTGCTGCGCTGGCAAATTCTTTTCTTGGTAATGCTTCAAGCTGGAGGTCGAGGGCTTTTGTTATAAGATCCGGAAAGGATTCATCGTCTGTAACTAGCAAAACCTGGCTGTCGGACCCATGCTCGGCCTGCGACAAAAGGTCTGCAGCTACAAAGCCGGCATTGGCGCTGAGATCGGCAAAGATTGCCACCTCGCTTGGCCCGGCGGGCATGTCGATCGCAACTCCCTCTTTCTGTATCAGTTGTTTAGCAGTAGTAACATACTGGTTGCCCGGGCCAAAAATCTTGAACACCCCGGGAATAGTTTGGGTGCCGATCGCCATGGCCGCGATGGCCTGTACACCACCCACCCTAAATATTTCGCCTACCCCGGTAAGCGCTGCCGCCGCCAGCACCGCGCGATGTATTTTCCCATCCTTACCCGGCGGACTGCAAAGGATGACCTCCCTGCAACCTGCAATCCTGGCGGGAATCGCAAGCATCAGTACCGTGGAAAAAAGAGGTGCGGTTCCCCCGGGTATGTATAGTCCCACTCTTTCGATGCCAATGGATTTTCTCCAGCACTCTACTCCCGGCATCGTTTCCACCCTTGCTTCCACAGCCAGTTGCTGTTGGTGAAACTTCGTGATATTGTCGATGGCTACCTGTATTGCCTTCTTCAGATCAGGGTCAATGGACGCAAGCGCGTCGGAAATTTCTTCTTCCCCGACCCTCAGGTCATTGATCACCGTTTTGTCAAATTCCAATGTGAACTGCCGCAATGCCTCATCACCTCCGGCCCGCACTTTTTCTATTATGGCGCTCACCTGGCTCTCGAGTACACGGCTGTCACGGACAGGCCGTTTCAACAATTCAGGCCAACTGGCAGAAGGAGGATAACGAAAGACTTCCATATTCGGAATATTAAAGATCAGATGATCATTTTTTCGATGGGCACAACCAGGATGCCCTGTGCGCCCGCAGCCTTCAGCTTTTCAATGATTTCCCAGAATTCATTTTCATTTAACACACTGTGCACACTGCTCCAGCCCTTGTCGGCCAGCGGGAGCACCGTAGGACTTTTCATGCCCGGCAACAGACTTATGATCTGCTGCAGATTTTCGTTTGGCGCATTCAGCAGGATGTATTTATTGTTCCTCGCTTTCTTCACCGACCTTATCCTGAACAACAATTTTTGCAGCAGAATTTCCTGTTGCTCATTGAGCTGATGATTTTTAATAAGAACAGCCTCCGACTTCAATATCGTTTCCACTTCTTTCAGCCCGTTCATAAACAATGTGGACCCACTCTGTACCAGGTCGGCAATGGCCTCAGCCAGACCTATGCCCGGCGCGATCTCAACAGAACCGCTAATCTCATGAAGTTCCGCATTGACGCCATTCTCCTTCAGAAATTTGCCTACTATTTGAGGATAACTGGTGGCAATCCTTTTTCCTTCGAGGTAAGAAAGGTCCTTGTATTGTTCGGTCCGGCCAACGGCAATGGACAAACGGCATTTTCCGAATCCCAGTTTTTCTACGATCTCAGTGCGTTTGTTTTTTTCATACAACACGTTCTCACCTACAATCCCAATGTCGGCCACCTGGTCTTCCACATATTGAGGAATGTCGTCATCCCTGAGAAAGAAAATTTCCAGCGGAAAATTATCCGCTTCGGTCTTCAGCTTGTTCAGGCCGTTTTTGAGTTCGATACCACAGTCCTGGAAAAGACCAACGGAATCCTGATGTAGTCTGCCCGACTTCTGTATGGCGATTTTTAACATGTTGCGCTCCATGAACTAGTTTTTTAGTAACCACAAAAAAATAAGGGCTCACCTGAAGTAAGCCCTTATAGTATTTGTTTAGTACACAACAACACACCGGACTACCTCGGGAGGTAAGAATGATGAATGTGTATGTGACTTTTGAATATCATACCGGAGCGCAAAAATACTTGCTATTCAAATTCTATAAAAATTTTTTTACAAAAGGATGTTAAATACGATAATTGGTGGTAAAGCAGGAGCGTTCATACAACCAATCCGGTAGATCTTGAGTCTTTCCTGTACAATCAAAGCCGTGAGACCATACCTCCTCGTCATCTTTCTGAGCCTGTCTGCATCCGGACTTTCAGCACAAAAGCTGGATACCATGTTTTTCAACCTGTACACCGATAGTCTTAAGAAGGGAACCTACAATTACATCAATGTGGACGGCCGGTTAGCGAACGGAAGCTTTCGTCCGCTTGGCACCAAAGAACTGAAGTTCAGCGCTTCCTCGGGGACATTCACAGGAAATAGCTTGTTCGTAGACACTTCTTTCAGGGACGCAAAATTAACTGTCCGGATTCAGTCAAGGACCAACCCGAAAATGCAGAGTGAAAAGGTGATTTACATCAAAACTGTTAATGATCCCGGTACACTGCCAACGATGGAGGAAGTATTGGGTACAAAGTCTTCCGACTCAGGTTCGGGGCGCAGGAAGAAAAAACGTTAAAATAATCACTAGTTGGTCATCGCAGCCTTCATCGACTTGGCGTCGGCAAGGAATTTTGCCAGTCCAAGGTCTGTAAGTGGATGTTTCAGCAAGCCCAGGATCGGTTCGAGCGGGCAGGTACAAACATCAGCGCCGGCTTCGGCGCACTTGACAATGTGAAGGGCATTACGGATAGAAGCGGCCAGGATTTCAGTTTTGTATCCTTGTAACTGGTAGATATGCGAGATCTGGGCGATCAGCTCAACACCGTCCCAGCTGCTGTCGTCTATCCTCCCGATAAAGGGGCTCACATAAGTCGCACCCGCTTTTGCAGCCAGGATAGCCTGCCCGGCGGAAAAAACAAGTGTACAATTCGTTTTGATACCGTTGTCGGAAAACCATTTCAGTGCTTTCACACCATCCTTTATCATAGGAACTTTTACCACTATATTCGGATGAATGGCCGCCAGTTTCTTTCCCTCCTCAACAATTTCATTGAAAGTTGTGGCAATCACTTCGGCGCTGACGTCTCCGTCAACGAGTTCGCAGATCTTCTTGTAGTGTTCTATTACGCCGGCTTCATTCTTGATGCCTTCCTTCAACATCAGTGAAGGATTGGTAGTAACGCCATCAAGTATGCCAAGGTCGTGTGCTTCTGTGATTTGCGCGAGATTCGCGGTATCTATAAAAAACTTCATGAGTGGATATTAAAAAAATCGGCAGATTACTTACATCGCACCGCTACAACCGCCTACCCTTGCTATCTTCCGATCCTGGGGGAGTTCAGCAGGAGCTGGTCGTGTAAGACCTGCCGGCTGCAAATGTAAAAGCAATTGCGGAATTTACCAATAACAAGTAGGGGACTCATGGATTTGCGGTGATCTTCACCCAGTCCACCAGCATCTGGCACTTCCCGGTTTTGATGAGTTCAACTGATGCCTCCGGCAAGCCCGGGTATGGACTGGTCACTTTATTAACCCCGGCTGGATAACTGCCTCCAAGCGCAAAATTCAGGATGAGGTGTTTGGGTGAATCATAGGCCCATTTGCCATATTTTTCGATCTCGGGTTTGCTCACCTTGTAAAATGATTTTCCGTCGACGCTGAAATCAATCTCTTCCGCAGTCCAATCAACGGCGTAAACATGCCAGTTGTTGACCGAACTGTCTGCTCCAACAGGTACTCTCTCAACAAAAGGTGTGTTTCCCGAATAGCCTTGTCCATGCAAGGCGGCATTTGTCCAGTTTTCACCAATGTACTCCATAATGTCAATTTCACCGGTCGCCGGCCAATCACCACCACCAAGCAACCACCAGGCGGGCCAGAAACCTTTGCCGTCCGTGATCCTGATCCTGGCCTCGGCCCTGCCGTACGAGAACTCTACCTTCCCCTTTGTATTGATCCTGCCCGAGATAAAATCGAAACTGGCATTCTTAGTTGACCTGAAGCCTTGCGTATACTTCGGTTTGATCCGTAACGCGCCGTTTTCAGCCCCCTGCGCGGCTTCGCCTTTTACCAGGGTCAACACCAATGACGAATCCACATAAGCCTGCTGCTCATTATTAACCACATTGCCCGTTTTCACAACATTCCAATTCTTCCTGTTCAGCTGATCCTCGTTAAAATCATCAAAAAATATGGTTTTCCCCGGCACAGCGACACCAGGTACCTTCTTCTGGGAAAAGGAGTGCGTGTGGCAGACAAGTAGGGTAAACAAGAAAGGAAAAACCGGGAATCCGCGTAAAATATTCATAACTCATTTTTTTCTTGTGATAATCGAATGTGCCGGTTGCAGTACCAGCAGCGTTGCATTATTCCTGGAAATAACTATGCATGAAGATCTTCTGCCCTTTAGCTCCACCATGTCACGCACGTCGCCCTCCACATCAAGTCCTGTGCGCTTATATCCCACCGTTATAAATTCGCTTTTGTCATGCCCGCTGAAAAGTGAGCCTTTCGAGGCGTCACACCTGCCGAGTTGAACCCGGAAAGGAAAAAAATTGCCTGCACCAAGGATGTCGTTTTTTCCATCTCCGTCGAAATCCCGGTAAAGAATGCCGTTCATCATGCTGAACTGGGCTTCCAGTGGCAAGGGTTTGATTAAGAACTTTCCAGCCTCGTTAATAAAAACGGAAGACCTTGTTTCCCGGATGTTAATTTTTAAGGCGGATTTTGCCTGGTCTTCACCGATGACCCTGGTGACCGGCGCATTGGCGTAATCCTCATATCTGAGAAATAATTTGTTGAGCTGTGGCATCTGCTCGATCAACTCATCCCTTGAATTATATGGATAAGATTCGCCTTGTACCCACCAGGTCATTACAGGATCAATCCTTCCATCCTGGTTGAAATCTCCAACATAGGTCACCATAGGTTGCGCGGCACTGACTCTGAACTGCGTGTTGGAACCAAGATTGCCTGCGATCAGGTCGGTGTCACC
>Ga0193753_10000521_pt1 | contig 37515 bp, 24 predicted proteins | sample H1c2metaG_FD_144925 | JGI IMG/M metagenome (GOLD analysis project Ga0193753, IMG submission 144925) | Soil microbial communities from a riparian zone of the East river system, Colorado, United States - H1c2 | ecosystem: Environmental > Terrestrial > Soil > Riparian zone | place: USA: East...
GCGTCGGCTCGCGGCCAGGCGCGGAAATCCACAGGCGCGGCCGGAAAAGCAGGCACGCCATCGTCCACCCCGTCGGGGACGGGGTTAGATCGACCGATGCTGCTGCGCGAGCTGAACGTCGGCTGTGTGGGCGGGGGGACCGGGTTGCCCAGCTTGCTCGGGGGATTGAAGGCCAACCCGTGGCTGCGGCTGCACGCCGTGGTGACGATGTTCGACAGCGGCGGGAGCTCGGGGCAGCTGCGCGACGAGCTCGGCGTCCTGCCGCCCGGGGATGTGTTGAAGTGCGCGCTGGCGCTGTCGCGCAACGAGGGCGAGGCGCGGCGCGTGTTGCTGTCGCGGCTGCCCACGCTGGAGCAGCACGCGCGGCTCGGCGGACACACGGGCGGAAACCTGCTCCTCTCGATGATGGAGCAGTACAGCGGCGACTTCTTGGCCGCGGTCGACGGGCTGCGCGGCCTGCTCGGCTGCAAGGGGCGGGTCTGGCCGATCAGCGTCCAGCCGGCCACGGTGTGCGCGGAGTACAGCGATGGCTCGCAGTCGCGCGGGGAGGTCGAGGTGGACGACGGGCAGAGCCGCGGGCACCAGGTGCGGCGGCTCTGGCTCGAGCCGGAGGCGCCCATTCACCCGGCGGTCGCCGAGGCGATCCGCGAGTTCGACGCGGTGATCATCGGGCCGGGCAGCTTCTTCACCAGCCTCATGCCGCCCCTGCTGGTGCGCGGGGTGCGAGAGGCGCTGGCCAGCGTGGAGGGTCCGATCGTGCTCATCGCCAACCTCTTGACCGAGGGGCGCGGGATGGCCGGGTTCACCGCCGGCGAGGCGGCCCGCTGGGTGGCGGACGCGATCGGACGCCCGGTCGATGTCGTCATCGCCAACACCGGTCGCCCGTCGGCCGAGGCGCTGAGTGAGTACGCCGCCGAGCACAAGGAGCCGCTCCTGCTCGGCGATCTCGATCCGCGCACCCAGCTGGTCATGGCCGAGCTGTGGTGCACCGAGATCGCGCGCCACGATCGCCGCCGCCTGTCGTTCGCGGTGTGGAGCGTGCTGAGCGCGCGGCTGCTGCGCGCCGCCGCCGCCCCGCCGGCGTCCATCTAATTGGTGCACTGGCGGGAGCGAATCACCGGGCGACGGTGACCGCGGCGCCCTCGGTCAGCGACGCGATCGCGATCTTGACGATGCGCTCGGTCCCCTCGAGGCCGCTGGCGACCTGGATCGTCGAGCCGGTGTCGCGCTCGATCACGATCGGGACGAAGTGGATCGTCCCGGCGGCGCTCACCACCGCGACCCGCACGCCGTGGGCGTCGTTGAAGAGCGCGGTCGCCGGGATCTCGACCACCCGGTGGGGGGTCGGCAGCATGAGCGCGGTCTGCACGTACATCCCGGGCATGAGTGCGCCGTCCGGGTTCGGCACCCGGATCTCGGTCGTCATGGTTCGCAGCGCCGGATCCAGCTCGCCGGCGCTGCGGGTGACCTGGCCGTCGAAGGCACGGTCGCCGTACTCGCGCGCGACGATGCGGGTCGGCAGACCCACCCGCACGCTCGGCGCCACGTTCTGCGGGACCTGGACCATGACCCGGACCGGATTGATCGCGCTCAGCCGGAAGAGCGGCGTCGAGTTGCCGTCGGTGACCAGCGCGCCGCGGTCGATCAGCCGGGCGGTGACGATGCCGCCGAACGGCGCGGTCACCCGCGCGAACCCCTGGGTGTCGGCCAGCCGGCGCACGTTGGCCTGCTGCGCGGCGATGTTCGCCTCGGCCACCTGCACCTTGGCCTCGTCGCCGGCCGCCTGGGCCCGCCACTGATCGACGTCGGCCTTGGCCACCAGCTTGGCGTTGCCGAGGTGCTGGTAGCGGGCGAGGTTGGCCTGCGACAGAGTGCGAGCCGCCTTGGCGTCGACCAGCGCGGCCTGGGCCTGGACCAGCTGCGCGCGCCCCTGCAGGAGCGCGGCGTCCGTCTCCGGCACGTCGATCTCGGCGAGCAGCTGGCCCTCCTCCACCTTGTCGCCCATGTCGACCAGCCAGCGCCGCACGTAGCCGGACACCCGCGGGTAGAGGGTGGTCTGCTCGAGCGCCGTGACCGTGCCGGTCAGGTTCAGCGCGTGATCGCTGGTGACCGCGGTCGCCGAGATCACCTCGACCCGGGGCCTGGAATCCGCGCCGGCCGCGGTCTCGGTGGCGAGCTCCGCCTCCGCCTCTGCACGCGGCCAGTACCCGATCGCGAAGGCCACGCCGCCAGCCACCGCGAGCCCGGCCAGGATCACCACCACCCGCCGCCGCGACAGGACCGCCGGCTGCGGCATCTCGAACCCGAGATCCTCGTCGACCGGCTGATCGAACGGCTCGGGTCGCTCGGGCCGCGCTGACCCCTCGGGCCCGCTCACTCCCCGATCTCCAGGACCTGCGATCTCGGTGGCCGTCGCCGCAGCAGGCTGTACATGACCGGGACGAAGAACAGGGTCGTGACGGTGGCGAGCAGCAGGCCGCCGATCACCGCCCGGCCGAGCGGGGCGTTCTGCTCGCCGCCCTCGCCCATGCCCAGCGCCATCGGCAGCATGCCGATGATCATCGCGGCCGCGGTCATGAGGACCGGGCGCAGGCGGGTCATGCCGGCGGCAAGCGCGGCGTCGCGCGCGCCGCGCCCGATCCCGCGCTGGTCGTTGGCGAAGGTCACCACCAGGATGCTGTTGGCGGTCGCGACGCCGACACACATGATCGATCCCATCAGCGCCGGCACGCTCAGCGTCGTGTGCGACAGGAACAGCATCCACGCGATCCCGGCCAGCGCGCCGGGCAGCGCCATCAGGATGACGACCGGATCCAGCCATGACTGGAAGTTGACGACCATGAGCAAGTAGACCAGCAGGATGGCGAAGAGCAAGCCGTAACCGAGGCCGCGGAACGAGGAGTCCATGCTCTCGACCTGGCCGCGAACCGCGATGGTCGTCCCGCGCGGCAGATCCTTGTTCGCCTCGGCGACGATCTCGTTGACCGCGTCGGCGACCGTGCCGAGATCGGTGCCCTCGACATTCAGCTGGACGTCGAAGGTGCGCCGGACGTTGTAGTGGGTGACGTTGTCCGGGCCGGTGGTGCGCCGGACCGTGGCCAGGTTGCCCAGGGTCTGGGTGCCCTTCTCGGTCGAGATCGGCGTGGCGGCGAGCGCCTCGACCGAGCCGAGCGCGTACTGCGGCGTCTGCACCGCGACCACGTACTGGACGCCGCGCTTGTCGAGCCAGTACGACGGCGCGACCTGCCCGCTCGACGACAGCGACACCAGGAGGTCACTGGCGACCTCCCGCTCGGTCACGCCGGCCTGCGCGGCGGCCGTGCGATCGACCTCGATCTCGAGCGACGGAACCCGCTGGACCTGAGCCAGGTGGACATCGACCGCGCCCGGCACCGCCGCGATCCGGGCGGCCAGCTTCTCGGCCAGGGCCAGCGACTCGTCCTCGCTGCCGACCGGCCCGACCACCTGGACGTCGATCGGCGCGGCCAGGCCGAAGTTCAGCACCTGCGTCGAGATGTCCGGGGCCAGGAAGAAGAAGGTGGTGTCGGAGTAGGTCCGGCGCAGGACCTCGCGCAGCTCGCGGACGTACTCGGCGGTGGGGCGATGGCCGGGCTCGAGCGAGATCATGATCTGCGCGTCGGCCGACGAGATGAGCGCCCCCTCGCTGAGCGACAGGTTGATTCCGGACGACGGGATGCCCATGACGTCGAGCAACGAGCCCATGTCCTCTGGATCGATCACCTTCCGGATCGTGCTCTCGATCGCGGCGATGCGCTTCTCGCTCTCCTCCAGCCGCGTGCCCGGCACGCCGCGGACGTGGAGCTTGATGAGGCCGGCGTCGACGGTCGGGAAGAAGTCCCTGCCGACCAGCGGCAGGAGCGAGACCGAGCCGATCACGAACAGGACGAACCCCGCCACCACCAGCGCGCGGTTCTGCAGCGCCCAGGCCAGGTAGCGGCCGTAGGAGCCGCGGAACCGGTCGAACCCGCGATCGAAGGCGGCGAAGAACCGGCCCGGCGCGTGGTGGACCGCCTCGCGGGCCAGGAGGTAGCGGACCAGGGTCGGCACCAGCGTCCGCGACAGGAGATAGGACATCAGCATCGCGAACACGACCGCGAGCGCGAGCGGCACGAACAGCGAGCGCGCCGCGCCGGTCAGGAACGAGATGGGCACGAAGACGATGCAGATGCAGAGGGTCGACACGAACGCCGGCACCGCGATCTGCTGGGCGCCGTCGACGATCGCCCGGATGAACGGCTTCCGCTGCGCGAAGTTGCGGTGGATGTTCTCGATGGCGACGGTGGCGTCGTCGACCAGGATGCCGACCGCCAGCGCCATCCCGCCCAGCGTCATGACGTTGAGGGTCTGACCGAGCGCGTGAAGGAGGGCGATCGAGGCCAGGATCGACAGCGGGATGCTGATCACGACGATCAGCGTGGAGCGCCAGCTGCCGAGGAAGAGGAGGATCATGAGCGCGGTCAGGCCGGCCGCGATCAGCGCCTCGCGCACGACGCCGTCGATGGAGGCGCGCACGAACACCGACTGATCGAAGAGCAGCTTGACCTGTACGTGGCCCTGCGCCTCCTTCGGCAGCCGCTTGACCGCCAGCGGCAGGGTCTCCTTGATGCGCGCGTTGACGTCGAGGGTCGAGGCGTCCCCGTTCTTCAGGATCGACATCAGCACCGATCGGCGCCCCTCGACGTGGACCATGCTGGTCTGCGGCGCGTTGCCGTCGCGGACGTCGGCCACGTCGCGGACGAACACGGTCGTGTCGCCCACCGTCTTCAACGGGATCGCGCCCAGCTCGTCGACCGCCTCGGGGCTCGACTTGACGAAGATCGGGTACTCGTTGGTGCCCATCTTGGCGGTGCCGGACGGCAGGGTGACGTTCTGCGCGCTGAGCGCGGCCTGCACGTCACGCGGCGACAGGCCGGCCGCGTGGAGGCGCTGCGGGTCGATGTCGATCATGATCTGGCGCTGGCGGCCGCCGTAGGGGTTCGGCAGCTGCGCGCCTCGGATGGTCGCGATGTCCGCGCGAATGAAGTTGGTGCCGAGGTCGAACAGCTGCTGCTCGGACAGCGAGTCGCTCTGCAGCGCCACCTGCATGATCGGCACGCTGGTCGCGCTGTAGCGCATGATGAGCGGTGGCGTGGCGCCCGGCGGCATCTGCCTGACCGCCGACTGCGCCACGGCGGTGGTCTGCGCGATGGCCTGGTCGATGTCGGCGTCCGGCTGCAGATAGACCTTCACCACCGACTTGCCGGTCAGCGACAGGCTCTCCATGTGGTCGATGTCGCTCACCACGGTCGTGAGGAAGCGCTCGAAGTTGTTGACGATGCGCTTCTCCATCTCCTCGGGTGACAGCCCGCCGTAGTTCCAGATCACCGAGATGACCGGGATGTCGATGTTCGGGAAGATGTCCGTCGGCATGCGAAGGATCGACAGGACGCCGACCACGACGGTGAGCATCGCCATCACGATGAAGGTGTACGGGCGGCGAAGCGCGATCCGGACGAGCCACATACGACCCCGTCAGTAATAGGTACCCCGAGCGGAGTGGCAACTCGGTTTGCCGCTAACGGCCAAAGGCAGTGGGGTGGGCTCCGGTCCCACCCACGGCACGACAATGCAAGATTCCGCGGATAACCAGGGCCCAACCCATCGATATTCAGGCAACTGAGGACCGCTCCGGGTAGGGCACCCCCTTTGCAGTGGTCGGGCGCAACCCTATCGAGGAGCCGCATGCGCCCCCCTGTCCTTCGCCCTCCTGTTGAGCTCGACCCTCGCCGCCGGATGCACCTCCGGCACCATCGCCGCCGGTGAGGGCGAGGTGGAGACCGCCGATGAGCTCCGTCTGATGGAGAACAACCCCAACTGTGAAGACGTGGAGGTCTCGCCCGACGGGCTGCGGTTCCTGTGGAAGACCGACACCAGCGCGGTCGACATCCAGGTCGGCAGCCTGGTGGTCGGCGAGCGCGGCGGCGGCTATGTCCGCCGGGTCATGTCGATCGACCGGGGCGACAGGACGATCGACGTGGTGACCGAGCCGGCATCGCTGGCCGACGCGATCCTGGAGGGCGACATCGCCGCCCAGCTGGTCCCGGCCGGCGGCTTCTCGCAGGTGAACTGCCCCGCCGGCGCCACCTGCGCCGGGTTCGACCTCATCGACCTGTCCAACACGGTCCTTTTCGACGGCGACGTGGGCGGGGTTCCGCTCCAGGTCTTCATCCCGAGCGGCGGCCTCCACTTCTCGCCCGCGGTCGACTTCGACATGTCGATCGGCTTCCCCGGCAAGATCAATCGCCTGAGCGGGTCGGTGACCGGCAGCTTCAGCGCCGATCTCCAGGTCGTGGCCCAGGCCGGTGGCGCCCTCGACTTCGCCCAGGAGATCGACGTGAACGGCCCCACGCCGCTGCTCAGCTATCCGTTCACGTTCGTGGCCCCGACCCCGTTCGGCCCGCTGCCGATCGTCGGCACCGCCAACCTCGACGTGTTCGTCGGGTTCAACGCGCACGCCGGGGCCCAGGCGTCGCTGCAGACCGGCATCGACGCCACCGCCGAGATCGAGATCGGCGCCACCTTCGAGGACGGCGACTGGACCACGACCGCCGAGCCCTCGTTCGACGCGTCGTTCGACCCGGTCCAGCTCGACGCCAGCGCCGACGTGCTGGTCGAGGCGTACGCGCGGCCCGAGGTCAACGTGGTGTTCTACGGGGTGGCCGGCCCGCGCCTGTCGGTCGAGCCGCTGGTCCGCTTCTCCGGCCAGTTCGTCCCGCCCGATTCGCTCGGCGGCCAGCTCGAGGCGTGCATGCGCGGCGAGCTCGGCTTCTCGGTCAAGATCCTCAGCTTCGAGCTGGCCGACTTCTCGCGATCGCTCGAGCGCTGCCTGACCCTGTTCGACACCGAGCAGTCGTAGCCCGCGATCAGGCGGCGGCGAACTGCGCGTGATAGAGCGCGCGGTACTCGCCGCCGCGGGCCAGGAGCTCGGTGTGCGTGCCCTGGTCCACGATCCGGCCGCCGTCCATCACCAGGATCAGATCGGCGTCCCGGATGGTCGACAGTCGATGGGCGATGACGAAGCTGGTCCGGTCGGCGCGGAGCGCGGCCATCGCGTGCTGGACCAGGACCTCGGTCCGGGTATCGACCGACGAGGTGGCCTCGTCGAGGACCAGGATCGCCGGATCCATGAGAAAGGCGCGCGCGATGGTGAGCAGCTGCTTCTCGCCGGCGCTGACGCTGGTGCCCTCCTCGTCGATCACCGTGTCGTAGCCGTCGGGCAGGTGGCGGACGAAGCGGTCGACGTAGGTCGCCCGGGCCGCCGCGACGATATCGGCCTCGCTGGCGCCGAGCCGGCCGTACGCGATGTTGTCGCGGATGGTGCCGCCGAACAGCCAGGTGTCCTGGAGGACCATGCCGATCTCGCCGCGGACCGCCGCGCGCGGCAGCTGGGCGATGTCGACCCCGTCGAGCAGGATGCGCCCGCTGTCCAGCTCGTAGAAGCGCATGAGCAGGTTGACCAGGGTGGTCTTGCCGGCGCCGGTCGGGCCGACGATCGCGATGGTCTGCCCGGGCGACGCGGACAGCGACAGATCCTCGATCAGCGGCTGATCCGGCCGGTAGCGGAAGCTGACGTGCTCGAACACGACCTCGCCGCGGACGTGCGGCTCGAGGGCGGCCGGCGCCGACGCGTCGGGCCGCTGGTCCTCGGCGTCGAGTAGCTCGAACACGCGCTCGGCCGAGGCGACCCCCGACTGCAGCACGCTGGCCATCGAGGACAGCTGGCCGAGCTGCTGCGAGAACTGGCGCGAGTACTGGATGAACGCCTGGACGCTGCCGAGCAGCATCGCGCCGGAGGCGACCCGCAGCCCGCCGACCACCGCGATCGCCACGTAGTTCAGGTTCCCGATGAAGGTGATGGCCGGCATGATGACGCTGGACAGGAGCTGGGCGCGCAGGCTGGCCTGGAACAGCTCCTCGTTCTTTCCGGCGAAGCGGCCCTCGATGTCGCGCTGGCGGCCGAACACCTTGACCAGCGCGTGGCCGGTGAACGCCTCCTCGATCTGGCCGCTCAGCGCGCCGACGTGGGTCCACTGGGCGACGAACCGCTTCTGCGCCCGCCGCGCGATCCGGGCGGTCACCAGGATCGACAACGGCACGGTGACCAGCGCGATGAGCGCCAGGAGCGGGGAGAGGATCAGGATCATCACCAGCACGCCGATGACGGTCAGGAGGCCGATGAGGATCTGGCTCAGGGTCTGCTGCAGGCTGGTCGCGATGTTGTCGATGTCGTTGGTGACCCGGCTGAGGAGCTCGCCGCGCGGCCGGGTGTCGAAGTAGGCCAGCGGCAGGCGGTTGAGCTTGTCCTGGGCCGCCGCGCGCAGGCGGAGCACCGTGCGCTGCACGATGAAGTTGAGCAGGTGGTTCTGCAGCCACACGAACAGCGACGCGCCCAGGTAGAGGAGCATCACCAGCGCCAGCACGCGGGCCAGCGCGTGGAAGTCGATCCCGGCGCCGGGGACGACGTTCATCGCCTCGAGCATGTCGGCGGTCCTGACCTGCCCCGCCGCCCGCATCGCGTCGAGCGCCTGGTGCTTGGACATCCCGGCCGGCAGGTGCTGGCCGGCCAGCCCGGCGAAGATGATGTCGGTGCCGCGCCCGAGCAGCCGCGGTCCGCTCACCGAGAGGACGACGCTCACCACGGCGAGTCCGATGACCAGGAGGACCCCGCGGCGCTCCGGCGCCAGCTGCCCGATCAGGCGCCGCGCCGACGACTTGAACGCCTTGGCCTTCTGGGGCGGAGCGGCGCCCAGACCGGCGCCGAACGGCCCGCGCGCCGGCGGTGGCGACGCTCTCCGGCTGGACGATGGGTCGCTCATGCCGCCTCCTCCGCGCTCATCTGCGAGCTGACGATCTCCACGTAGGTCGGGCAGTCGCGGAGCAGCTCCGCGTGTCGGCCGCGGCCGACGATGACCCCGGCGTCGAGCACGATGATCTGATCGGCGTCGCGAATGCTCGACACCCGCTGGGCCACCGAGATGACCGCGGCGTGGCGGGTGCGGGGCCGGAGCGCGGCGCGCAGCCGGGCATCGGTGGCCAGGTCGAGCGCCGAGAACGAATCGTCGAACAGGTAGATCTCCGGGTCGCGCAGGAGCGCGCGGGCGATCGCCAGCCGCTGGCGCTGCCCGCCCGACACGTTGGTGCCACCCTGCGCGATCGGCGCGTCGAGCTTTTCCGGCATCGCCTCGACGAAGTCGCGCGCCTGCGCCACCTCGAGCGCGGACCACAGCTCGGCGTCGGTCGCGGCCGGGTTGCCGAACCTGAGGTTGCTGGCGACCGTGCCCGAGAACAGGTAGGGCCGCTGCGGCACCAGCCCCATCCGGGCCCACAGCACCTCCGGATCGATCTCGCGGACGTCGGTGCCGGCCACGCGGATCTCGCCGGCGGTGGCGTCGATCAGCCGCGCGATCAGGTCGAGGAGGGTGGTCTTGCCGGCCCCGGTGCTGCCGATGATCGCGGTGACCTGGCCGGGGTGGGTGGTGAACGAGATGTCGGCCAGGACCGCCGCGCGGGCGCCCGGGTAGCGGAACTCGGCCGCGCGCAGCTCGACGGTTCCGGGCACGCCGGTCGGCACGATCGGGGCCGCCGGCGGCACCACCGACGAGGAGGTGTCGAGCACCTCGACGATCCGCTCGGCGCACACCGCCGCGCGCGGGATCATGACGGCCAGGAACGTCGCCATCATGACCGAGACCAGGATCTGCATCAGGTAGCTGAGGAACGCCGTGAGCGCCCCGATCTCGATCCCGCCGCTCGCCGCGCGCTGCGCGCCGAACCACAGGACCGCGACGCTGGACGCGTTGAACACCAGCATCACCATCGGAAACATCAGCGCCTGGAGCCGGCCAACCCGCAGCGCGGTGACGGTCAGCGCGTCGTTGGCGGCGCCGAACCGGGCGGCCTCGGCCGGCTCGCGCACGAACGCGCGCACCACCCGGATGCCGGTGATCTGCTCGCGCAGCACCCGGTTGACGCTGTCGATCCGGGGCTGCATGGCGCGGAACTGCGGGACCATGCGCCAGATGAGGAGGCCGATGCTCCCGGCCAGCACCGGCACGCTGACCAGCAGCAGCCGCGACAGGGTCACGTCATCGCGCAGCGCCATCACGATGCCGCCGACGCACATGATCGGGGCGGCGACCAGCATCGTGCAGCTCACCAGGACCAGCATCTGGACCTGCTGCACGTCGTTGGTGTTGCGGGTGATGAGCGACGGCGCGCCGAAACCGGCCACCTCGCGGGCCGAGAACTCACCGACCCGCCGGAAGATGGCGGCGCGCAGGTCGCGGCCGTAGCTCATGGCCGCCCGGGCCCCGAAGTAGACCGCCGCGATCGTGCAGACGACCTGCAGCCCGGTGACGGCCAGCATGATCGCGCCGGTCGACACGATGACCCCGGTGTCGCCGGTGGTGACGCCGCGGTCGATGATCTCGGCGTTGAGGCTGGGCAGGAACAGCGAGGCGATGGTCGCGATCAGCTGCAGGCCGATCACGATCGCGAGCTCGCGCCGGTAGGGGCGCAGGTAGCGGCGCAGGAGGCGGATCAGCATGCTGGCTCACCCTCGATGTCGTCCCCGGCCCCGTCCGGGTCGGTTTCGTCACGGGTCCGGATCCCGTCGAGCACGACCGCGACGATCTCCGCCGCGGTCAGCGGCGGGCCATCGGTGATGCGCGGGTGGGTCCCGGCGAACGTCATCATCCGCACCAGGCGCGCCGCCTGGACCGGATCGCAGCGCAGCTCGTGGCGATGGGGCTCGAGCAGCTCGGCGATGGTCTGGTGGAAGGACTCGGTCCCCCGGGCCCGATCGACCGGGGGCGGCCCGGTCATGCTGAGGATCGACATCAGCTGCCAGATCCCCTCGACGCGGCGCTGCAGGATCTCGACCGCCGCGATGAGAGACGCCCGCATCCCGAGCGACCGGTCGATCCGGGCCAGCTCACCCTCGGCCGCCGCCGGATCGAACGCGCTGCAGATCGCCGCCGCGATCAGCGACTCCTTGTCGGGGAACACCCGAAACAGCGTCCCCTCGGCGACCCCGGCGGCCATCGCGATCTGCGCGGTGGTCACCGCCGGTCCGTGGTTCCTCAGCAGCGGGATGGTCGCGGCGATGATGTTCGCGCGACGGGCATCCGCCGACAGTGCAGTGGCACGAGCCATCGACCAGCGCCGACCCTAGCGGAGTGAGCGCTCACTCGCAAGTGAAATAGTTGTAACTACAGAACGTAGCCGCGAGTCGCTAGCCCTCGAGCTTCTCGATGATGAGCTCGATGAACTCCTTCGACCCGTAGTCCTTGTAGGAGTGGCCTTCCTCGAACCACCCGACCACGGGGTCCTCCTGGCCTTCCTTCATCCGGGCGGCGATCGTCCCGCGGTTGCTGACCTCGGCGAGCCGGCCGATCACCGCGTCCGAGTTCGGATGGTCCGCGTAGCGCTTTCGCAACCACGTGAAGATCAGGTAGATGAGCGCGGGATCCGCCTCCTCGACGACCCCCTGCGACTCGCTCGCGCTCATGGTGCCTTCCTCGATCCCCTCGAGGATCCTGAGCGCCGCCCGCTGTTCTTGCTCGAACGCCATCCGCCTCATCTAGCACTCGCGCGGGCAATACGTCGATATATCCGCCCGCCTCGATCGCGCCGACCTGGCGTTTGTTCGGGTCCGGCGGGGACGCTGGGTCGGTCGGGCGGGTCGGCCCGGCCGAGGGGCGGCCAAGGGCCGGCCCGGGGCGGCTCAGGACGGCGCCGCCGTGGAGCGCTGGGCCGCCCCTGCCGCCTGCAGGGGAAAGTCGAGGGTGAAGATCGCGCCCTGGCCGAGCCCCTCGCTCCGACAGCTCAGGGTCCCGCCGATCTCCGCGGCGGCATTGGCGCAGGAGTGAAGGCCGAAGCCCTGGCCCTTCCTCCTGGTCGTGAACCCGAAGTTGAAGATGCGCTGGAGGTTCTCGGCCGGGATGCCGACCCCGTGATCCTCGACCCGGACGACGATGCGTCCACCGGCGGTGCTGCAGCGGAGCAAGATCGTGGGCTCGCTCGCCGCGCTCGCCGCCCGCCGCGCGTTGCTGAGCAGGTTGAGGACGATGTGAAGGACCTTGTGGCGATCCATCGCGGAGCTCGGAACCTCCGAGTAGTCGCGGACGATGTCGACGCTCTCGGTGCCGAGCTCTCGGGCCGCCAGCACGTCGAACCGGATCGCCTCTTCCAGCAGATCGGCGATCTTCACCGTCTCCAGCATGCCGCCCATGGTCGCGTTGGACTGCTGCATGGCGACGATGATCTTGATGTGGTCGATGCTGTCGGCCAGCGTCTGGAGCTCCTCGAGGATGGTCGCCTTCTCTCCGCCGAGCACCTCGGCCAGCTTCGCGAGGTACCCGGGCAGCTGCTTGCCGCGCGGGTCGTCGCACAGGAAGTGGACCAGGTCGTCCCGGTGGTCGCTGAACAGGTCGGCGATCTTGCCCAGGTTCCACGCCTTGGACTCGTCGACGACGTTGCGGATCACGCCGGCCGACACGTTGACGGAGCTGAGCACGTTACCGACGTTGTGGAGGATCGAGCGGGCCACGTCGGCCATCCCGGCCTGGCGCGACATGTCGATGAGGCTGCGCTGCGCGTCGCCGAGCTGCTCCAGGCTGTCCCGGAGGTGCTCGTTGGCGGCGGCGAGCGCGGCGGTCCGCTCGGCGACCCGTCTCTCCAGCTCCTGGTACAGGGTGGCGTTCTCGATCGCGATGGCGGCCTGGGCGGCGAGGAACTGGATCAGCTCGACCCGCGCCGGATCGAAGACGCTGGTCGCGACGTTGTTCTCCATGTACATGACGCCGCTCAGCCGGCCCTGGTGGACCATCGGCACGCACAGGATCGATCGGGGCCGGGCTCGGGCGATGTACGGGTCGCCGGCGAAGCGGCCATCCAGGGCCGCGTTCGCCATCACCACCGGCGTGCGGCTTCGCGCCACGTAGTGGACCACGGCGGCCGAGAGCTCCTGACTGGTCTCGAGGTCCTGGGCGAGGTCGAGGCGCACCTGGTCCGGCTCGACCGACACCGCGGCCGACAGCAGCAGCCGGTCGTCGCGCTGCACGACCAGGAAGCCGCGCTGGGCGCCCGCGTTCTGGACCAGGCTGCGCATCAGGCACTCGATGAGGTTGCCGAGGACCAGCTCGCTGGCGATCGCCTGCATCATGCGCATGGCGGCCGCGACGTCGAGCCCGACCGACGCGGTGAGGCCGGTCTCCCCCGTGATCGGGGCGTTCTTCTGCTGCGGCGCGGTCACGTCGGCGAGCAGCTCCGGGTGCCGCGCGGCCAGGTCCTGCGCCCTGGCCGTCGCCCCCCACGCGTGATACCCGTGGAACGCATCCATGAGGTACAGGCGCGCGATCTTGATCCGGCCCTTGTCGAGGTGAAACTGGCCGCACAGCGCGTTGGCCAGCGCCTCGTGATGGGCGAAGCCGTTCTCGCGCGCCAGCGCGATGGCGCGGTCGAAGAAGTGCATGGCCTGCTCGTCCTGGCCGCTCGCCTCCGCGCGCACCGCCGCGACCAGCTCGCTGCGGTGGGCGTGGTTGGCCGGCGCCGACGCGGCCCAGCCGCGCAGGGTCTCCTCGTCGGCGTCGAGGTCGCGATCGAGCGCCGCGCGCTCTTCCGGTGACGCCCCGCCGAGCAAGCCGACGCGAGCCAGCGCGCGGTAGAAGACGTGATCGACGGCCAGGACCATGCCGCTCACGAACTCGGCGACCTGGTCGACCTCGGCCGCCCTGGCCAGCACCGCGGCCGAGTCGCCTGCCAGGGAGGGCGGGACCATGTTCACCAGCCGATGGGTCCCGAGCAGGAACGGGTTCATGGCGAGGGCGCTCGCCCGCGCTTCCGCCTCCGCGCCGCTGCCGGCGGACGGCCTGGCGTCGGCCCTCCCGCGAAGCCCGTCGATGACCTGCGCCAGGGAGGACAGGAGGGACCAGTTGATCCGATCGCCGATGCTCTTCAGCAGAGCGGCGCTCTCCGCGATCTCGAGGGCGATGTCACCGAGGTTGTCTCCGGCGGAGAACCGCATGACCGGGATCATCGCGGCGCAGTAGCCGACGATGATGTGGTCCCCGGTCTCGAGACCGACGCGGAGCCCCAGGCGCAGGTGCTCCAGGCTCTCGGACACGTGCACCTGCGTGTGGGAGAGGAACATGCCGAAGACGAAGTGGGCGACCGAGGCAGACCGGCGATGGGGCGGCCGTCCGGCCAGGGTGACGCCGACCCGGGCCATCCGGTACGCGGCCGCGCGATCGCCGGTGATGAGCCCGTGGAGCAGGGCATAGCTGGGATAGAACTGGGCCGCGTCGGGCGGGTTGCCGAAGCGGAGCGAGAGGGAGATCTCCTGGACCACCACCTGCGCATAGAGGTCGTGGTTGGACATGAAGGCGGCGGGGATCAGGGTGGAGAGGGCATGCGCCAGCGCGAGCGCGTGCGGGTCACTCATGACCGGGAGGTCGACGAGTGAGCTGTCCCGCCCGGCGAGCGCCTGCTGGAGGGCGGCGAACGCCGTCTGGTTGGCGGCGCCGAGCGCGCCGGGCTCGGTCGGCAGCTCGAGACCCAGAATGGCGGCGGCCTCGACCCCGGCAGCGCAGGCCTCGGCCATGCGGTTGGTCTTGATCAGCACCCGGACCCGGCACGCCCGCGCGGCGGCTCGATGCTCCGCCGATCGGGCCTCTCGATCCAGGGCATCGAGCGCGGCGAACGCGGCCTCGAAGCGACCCATCGCCTCGTGGCATTCGGCGGTGGCGAAGTGGGCCGCGTGGGCGATCTCGTGGTCGGTCGCCCAGGCGCCCTCTCCGAGCAGGGTCAGGCAATGGCCGAGGAGGCCGAGCGCGGCGTCGTGGGCGGCCGAGTCGCGCGCCCGACGGCCGGCCCTGAGATCGAGCTGCGCCACCATCCGCCGCTCGGCGACGTCGACGATGAGGGCAGCCCCGAGGTTGAGGTGGTTGACGATCTCGAACAGGAGATCGTCCGGCGGCGCGTCGCCGCTCTTGAGCACGAGCAACCGCCCCATCTGGAGGTGCACCGCCGCCCGACGGGCCGGCTCGATGAGCGCGTAGGCAGCCTGCTGCACCCGGTCGTGCAGGAAGCGATAGCCGGCGTTGAGGTGAGGCGCCACCGCCGCGGTGTCGGCGTCCTCCTCCGCGCTCCGCACGTACTGGTAGCGCTCGTCGAGCGGGACCAGCAGGCCGTCGCTGAGCAGCTCCCACAGCGCATCGGCCACCGACGCGGTCGACCGGCTCATCGCCGTCACCAGGGTCTCGAGATCGAAGTGGTGACCGATGCACGAGGCGATCCGCAGCACCTCCTGGGTCGCGGGCTGGAGGCGATGGATGCGGTCGATCAGGAGGTCGATGACGTTGGCCGTGACCATGACCTCGTCGATGAGGTCGAGCTGCCAGGTCCACGCGCGGGCCGCGGCGTCGAACACCAGCAGGCGCTGGTCGACCAGCGTGGTCAGGAACTGGGTGAGGAAGAACGGGTTGCCGAGGGTCTTGCGCAGCGCCAGGTCGGCCAGCGGCGCCACGTGGTCGTCGGCGCAGCCGAGCGCGTCCGCGAACAGCTGGCGCACGTCGTCCGCGCCCAGCGGCGCGAGGGTGATCGAGCGGGCCGGCGCGCCCGACGCCTCCAGCTCGGCGAGGGCGTGGGTCAGCCCGTGGCCCGGGCCGACCTCGCCGTCGCGGTAGGCACCGAGGACGAGCAGGTGACCCCGCTCCGGCGAGGTCAAGAGCACGGTCAGCAGCCGGAGCGACGCGGCGTCGGCCCACTGCAGATCGTCGAGGAAGACGACCAGCGGGTGCTGCTCGGCGGCGAACACCTGCACGAAGCGCCGGAAGACCAGCTCGAAGCGATTCTGCGACTCGCTGGGTCCGAGCTCGGGAGCCGGCGGCTGCACGCCGATCACCAGCTCGAGCTCCGGCACCAGATCCACGACCACCTTGCCGTTGGGACCGAGCGCCGTGCGGAGCCGCGCGGCCCAGGTCGCCAGCTCGGCCGACGGCTTGGCCAGGATCGAGCGCAGGAGGTCGCGGCAGGCGCTGGAGATGGGCGCGTAGGGGACCGCGCGGTTCAGCTGATCGAACTTGCCGGCGACGAAGTGCCCGCGCATGACCAGCAACTTGTGCAGCTCGTTGACCACCGCCGACTTGCCGACCCCGGAGGGGCCGCGGATGAGCAGGAGCTCGGCCGCGCCGCCGCGCACTCGCTCGAACGAGGCGAGCAGCGCGGCCGCCTCGGCGGCCCGTCCGTAGAGCCGCTGGGGGATGCGCAGGACCCCGCTCACGTCGTCGCGCCCGAGCGGGAACGGCTCGACGTGGCCGCTGTCGCGCAGCCGGGCCGCGCAGACCTCCAGATCGGCCACCAGCCCTGCGGCTCCCTGGTAGCGGTCCTCGGCCGCCTTGGCCAGGAGCTTCATCACGATGGCGGACACCGCCGCGGGGACGTCGGGGACCAGCTCGTGCGGCGCCGCCGGCGTGCGCGCGATGTGGCTGTGGGCCAGCGCGAGCGGATCCGCGCCGGAGAAGGGGAGCACGCCGGTCAGGAGCTCGTAGAGCGTCACGCCGAGCGAGTAGAGATCGCTGCGCTGATCGACCGCCCGGTTCATCCGACCGGTCTGCTCGGGCGAGATGTACGCGAAGGTCCCCTCGATCGGCGCCGAGGTCATCACTGGCTGCGCCTCGCGCGACAGCCGGGTCGCGATCCCGAAGTCGATCAGCTTGCAGGCGCCGGTCTCGGCGTCGATGACGAAGTGCTCCGGCTTGATGTCCTTGTGCAGGATGTTCTGCTGGTGGATCGAGTCGATCACCCTGGCCATCGCGATGGCCAGCTCGAGGAACCGGCCGAGCGCCGGCCGCCCGCTCTCGATGATGGTGCGGACCGATTGCTCGCCGATGTCCTCGAGCATGAGCCCGGGGCCGTGGTCGGTGGCGACGAGGCCGTAGGTGCGGACGACCCCGGGCAGCGACAGCGAGCGCAGGATCGCGTGCTCGTGGTGCATCCTGGCCAGGTCGATGGCGCTCGGATAGTCGCGCCGCAGCCGCTTGACCACGATCGCCGACCCGTCGGCCCGGCGGACGCCGCGGAACAGCGTCGCGTACGAGCTGTCGTAGATCTTCGTGCTCGCCGAGTAGTCGAGCTTGCTCGACGACGGCTCGCCGCCCCTCATCCCCTCCAACGCAGCCTCCCTTCGACGACCGAGGGGACCAGTATACCGGACGGGTCGCGCGACCCGTCCGGCGCGAGCGCGCCCCGCATGAACGCCCCCGCCGGGGGACCCGGACATGCCCGACTCGCCCCGGCCGGGTGCGCTGTTGACCGCATTTCGGGGGGGCCGTATCGTCCAGGATCGTTTTCGGGGCGGAGGGACACATGGCGAAGGTTGGTCTGTTCTCGCGGCTCGGTAACCTCTGGCGGGGGTTCGTCTCGCTGTGGATCTCCGACGTCGAGAAGAAGCATCCGGAGATCGCGTACGAGAACGCGATCAACTCGATGGTCGAGAAGTACACGCAGCTGAAGCGCGCGACCGCCGCCATCATCGCCCGGCGCGACGACGTCGGCAGCCGGCTGCGCGATCGGAGCGCGGAGCTGACCCAGATCGGCGCCGACCTGGAAACCGCGGTCGAGACCAACCAGCAGGAGCTGGGGCTCATCCTGGTCCAGAAGCAGAAGGCGCTGCAGGCGACCGTGGCCGAGCTCACCGCCGACCTGACCCAGTCGGCCGCCGACGCGGACTCGGCCAAGGCCTCGCTCGTCACCGTGCAGGGCGAGATCAAGAAGCTGAAGGCCGAGAAGGACAACATGCTGGCCAGGATGGCGTCGGCCGAGGCGCGCGTCCGGGTGCAGGAGCAGCTCGACGGGCTGTCGCTCGACGCCGAGGTCAAGGCGCTCGACAACGTGCGCACTCACATCAAGGACACCATCGCCCAGGCCAACCTGGGCCAGGAGCTGGGCGAGGCGGACCTCGACACCAAGCTGAAGAAGCTGCGCCAGCAGTCCGGTGAGGGCACCGCCAAGGCCGAGTGGGAGCGCCTTCGCAACGCCTCCGCCGCCAAGGCGACCACCAAGAAGACGCTGTGACGATGGCCGGGGCTGAAAATCCGGCCCGGGGGGGGATCATGCCCGCCTGGGCCGAGGAGCTGCGCCGCCGCTACCTGCGCGGCGAGGCGTCGGTGTTCGTCCTCTACGGCAACGTGCACGACCGGGTGCTCCGCGGCGGCGAGCTGGTCGCGGTGTCCGAGTTCGTGGCCCGCGAGGTGCTGGAGAAGAAGGAGGTCATCATCCACTTCAACGTGTCGACCGGGGTCCGCTTCATCAAGAAGAGCGGGCCGGTCGACGGGCTGGAGGACCTCCTGGTCGAGCGAGCGCCGTCCAAGGTGCTGCCGGTGCTCGAGCACCTGCTGTTCACCCGCAACAACGTCGGCCTGCTCATCGACTACGTCGAGATGCTGGCCCCGGCCGGCGACGCCAGCTTCTCGTCGGAGCAGGACCGCCTGGCCGCGGTCACCCTGCAGCGCTGGTCGATGGCGCCCGAGCTGGAGGCGTCCGACAACGTGGTCATCCTCCTGACCGACGCGCCGTCCGAGCTGCACCAGAAGATCGTGTCGAACCCGCGGGTGGCGGCGGTCAAGGTGCCGATGCCGGACCGCGAGCTGCGCCGCCAGGTGGTGGAGATCAGCAACCGGGACCTCGACCGCGAGTGGTGCGAGAAGCTGGCCGATCTGACCGCCGGGTTGAAGGCGGTCCAGGTCAACGGGATCCTGCAGGCCCCGCCCGCCTCGGCCGAGGACGTCGACTCGCGCGCCCGCTACATCAAGTCGCTCATCGGCGACGAGAAGCGGGCCCGCAAGCTGGCCGCGGTCACCCAGGGCATGTCGCGCGAGGAGGTGAACGAGCTGGTCGGCGTCACCCCCAAGCCGGCGGCGGGCGGCGAGCCGAGCGAGGAGATGAACCAGGCGCTCGCCCTGCTCGCCCGCCGCAAGCGCGAGATCATCGAGCGCGAGTGCTTCGGGCTGGTCGAGTTCGTCGAGCCGGCCCACGACTTCTCGGTGGTGGGCGGGATGGACGAGATCAAGCGCGAGCTCGGCACCATCGCGCGCAACATCCGCGACGGGCGGACCAGCCGGGTGCCGATGGGGCTCCTGTTCACCGGCCCGATGGGGACCGGCAAGACGTTCGTGGCCGAGGCGTTCGTGCGCGAGAGCGGCCTGACCGGGATCAAGCTCAAGAACTTCCGCTCCAAGTGGGTCGGGTCGACCGAGTCCAACCTCGAGAAGATCCTCGACGTGGTCCGCGCGATCGGCAACATCATCGTCATCATCGACGAGGGCGACCGCTCGTTCGGCTCCGGCGGCGAGGGCGGCGAGACCGACGGCGGGACCGGCTCGCGGGTGATCGCGCGGCTCAAGGAGTTCATGAGCGACACGTCCAACCGCGGGCGCGTGCTCTTCATCCTCATGACCAACCGGCCCGACAAGCTCGACGTCGACATCAAGCGGGCCGGCCGGCTCGACCGCAAGATCCCGTTCCTCTACGCGCAGACCGCGCCCGAGGTGGAGGCGGTCCTGGTCGCGCAGCTGCGCAAGCACAAGCTGGTCGGCGAGCTCGAGTTCCCGCGCGACCGGGCGGCGGTGTCGGAGCGGATCGTCGGCTACTCCAACGCCGACATCGAGGCGGTCGCGCTGCTGGCCCACAACATGGCCGCCGAGCAGGCCGGGTCCGGCGCCGCCGAGCCGGCGATCACGGTCGCCCACTTCGAGCAGGCGATCGCCGACTACCTGCCGCCCCACGACGTGGCCATGCTGGAGTACATGGAGCTCCTGGCCGTGTTCGAGGCGTCGAGCCGGCGCATGCTGCCGCAGAAGTACGCCGGCATGTCGATGGAGGAGCTCCAGCGCCGGCTGGCCGAGCTCAAGATCGTCTGCGGCGACCGACGGTGAAGCGCCCTGGCTGAGGCGACGAAGACGACGAAGACGACGAAGAGGACAGGAGGAGACGAGACATGACGGATCTGTTCCCCGAGGTCGAGGTCAACGATGCCCAGGCCGAGGCGATCGCGCGCGGCCTCTTCGCCGTGGCCAAGGCCGACGGCAACCTGCACGAGCGCGAGCGCACCCTCATCAGCGAGTTCTTCGCGTCGATCAGCGAGCGGCCGTCCGACCTGGCCGCGCTCGACCGCGAGGCCGCGATCGCGCCGGCGACCCTGGCGCTGGCCCTGGCGCGCGGCCCGGTCCGCCAGCTGTTCCTCATGACCGCGCTCCTGCTCGCCCTGTGCGACGGCCAGTACGGCCCCGGCGAGGCCGCGCTCATCAAGAGCTTCGCGGCGGCGCTCGAGGTCGACGACGCCCAGCTGACCGAGCTGACCACGCGGGTGAAGGAGCACATGCTCGGCCAGCTCAGCCACCTCCAGAACACGGACGCCACGGTCGCCGTCGCGCGCGAGCTCGAGGTCTAGAGAAGTGGGCTGGGACAAGGTGAAGCGGCTGTTCGTGCAGTCGGAGCCGGGGTCGCTGCGGGTCCCGCCGCCGGCCGACCTGGCCCAGGTCGAGGCGCAGGTGGACGCCGACCTGGCCGCGCTCGAGCTGCCGCCCGGGCGGGTCGCCTCGCTGCCGGCCGGCACCGATCCGGAGGCCCTGCGCGGCACCATCGACTTCCAGGCGCTCTACGATCAGGCCGGCATCCCCAACACCGACGAGGTCGAGCAGCTCGAGAAGTTCCTGGGCGGGCTCGACGACACCCTGCCCCAGGCCTCGCGGCTGGCCGCCGCCAAGGCGTTCCTCAGCGCGATCGGCAAGGCCCCGACCGACGTGGTCGGCGACGCCGGCCGCAAGATCGAGGTGGTCCGCGCGGTCGGCGAGACCAAGGGCAGCGACGCCTCGCGCCGCCAGGACGAGCTCCAGCAGGAGATCAACCGCCTGCTCGCTCAGGTCGACGAGTGCCGCCACGCGATGGAAGAAGTGGCCGGCGAGCTCGAGTCGGTCCGCACCCAGTGCGCCGGGGAGGAAGGCCGGCTCCAGGGGGCCCGCGTGTTCTTCGGCCACCTCGGCGCCGTCACCAAGTAGAGGTCGATGCCGGGGCACCCCGCCGAGGGGTGCCCCTCGTGGTGCCCTCGTGCACCACCAGAGAACCGCGGCGCCACCGGTGTCGCGCGGTATGTTGTCGATCTCGGATGCGATGACCTCGAAGCCTCGATCGGCGCCGCGAGAGATTCCGCGCCTGCGCGTCGTCGTCCGGGCTCTCGGTCTGGCTCCCGCCCTCATCGGCCTCCTCGTCCTGCTCGGCTGGTGGCTCGACCTGGCGGCTCTGAAGAGCATCGTCCCCGGCCTGGTCACCATGAAGGCGAACACGGCCGCCGGGATTCTCTCCTGCGGCGTGAGCCTGGCGCTCCTGTCGGCCGCTCGGATCGACCGGCCCACCCGCTACCTGGTGGCGGCGGCGGCGCTGGTCGCGGTGGCGCTCGGCGCATCGACCCTGAGCGAGTACCTCGTCGGCTGGGATCTCGGGATCGATCAGATGGTGCTCGCCGACACCGCGAGCACCATCAGGACGTCCCATCCCGGGCGGATGTCGCCGATCTCGTGCCTCTGCTTCGTGCTGGTGGGGGCGGCGCTTCTGACCGCGGCGCAGACCAGGTTCGAGCGCCTCCAGCAGCCCATCATCGCCGGGCTCGGCGCCTCCGTGGCGTTCATCGGCGGGCTGGCCCTTCTCGGCTACTGGCTCGATTCGGGGTTCAGCTATCAGCTGTGGAGCTACACGGGCACCGCGGTCCACACCGCGATCGGGTTCGTCCTGCTCGGGGCCGGACTGCTGGTCCTGGTTCGCAGCAAGGGCAGGCTGACCTGGTCGCTGGAGCCGTCCAGCACCGCCGCGGTCGCGGCGGCCATGGCGCTCATGGTGCTCGCCACCGGGATCTCGTACAACGTGGCCCGCAACCTCCACCAGATCGCCACCCAGGTCGATCGGACGGAGAGGCTGCTGGCCGGGCTCCAGAGGGTGGCGACCGACATGACCACCATCGAGAGCAACCAGCGCGGCTACGTCCTGACCGGCGACGCGGAGCTGGTCGAGCTGGTTGCCCGGGCCAAGGCTCGCGTCCCGGGTGACACCGCGGCCCTGAGGGAGCTGACCACAGACGACCCGGACCAGCATCGGCGTCTCGATCGCCTGGAGCCGCTGGTGGTGCAGCGCATCGCATTCGCCGACCGCGCGATCGCGGCCGGCATGGACCAGGGATTCGCGGCGGCCCGCCAGATGGTGGCCACCGGGGCGGGCAAGGCGCCGATGGATCGCATCGGCGAGCTGCTCGAGGCGATGCAGGGCGAGGCGCAGGCGGCGCTCGACCGGCGCCAGGCAGAGGCCGAGACCGGCTCGGTGGCGATGCTGCTTCTCTTGCCGCTCGGGCTCTTCTTCAGCCTGACGACGATGTCCCTGGGGATGTTCCTCCTCAACGCGGGGGTCGAGGAGCGATCCCGGGCCGAGCAGGCCGCCTCGGACAGCCGGGCTCGCCTCGGCGAGAGCGAGGAGCAGCTGCGCCTCGCCGTCGACGCCACGCAGCTGGGCACCTGGGAGCTCGACCCTGGAACCGGACACCGGAGATGGTCGGACCGGAGCAAGGCGCTGTTTGGCTTCCCTGCCGCCGCGGAGGTGACCGGCGAGATGATCTCGGCGCGGACTCATCCGGACGATCGGCCGCGCGTGGATGCGGCCGTGCGCCGGGCGCTGCAACCCGACAGCGGCGGCGAGCTCGACATCGAGATTCGCCTCCCGGGCATCGAGGGGCGCGAGGAGCTCTGGCTGCAGGTCCGCGGTCGAGTCCTCGACGACGGTGGCCCGGCGCGCTTGACCGGCACGATGCTCGACATCACCGAGCGCAAGCGCGCGGAGGAGGGGCTGCGGGCGAGCGAGGGGCGCTACCGGACCCTGTTCGAGTGTGCGCCCGACGGCATCCTCATCGCGGACGGGGAGAGCAACTACCTGAGCGCCAACGCGAGCATGTGCCGGATGCTCGGCTACTCCATCGACGAGCTGATCGGGATGCACGCCTCGGACATCGTCCGCCCGACCGAGCTCGAGCACATCGAGCCGGCGCTGGACCAGATCAAGGCCGGGACCGACTACCACCGCGAGTGGCAGTTCCTGCGCAAGGATGGCTCGCTCTTCCCGGCCGAGGTGATCGCCACGATGATGCCCGACGGCACCCTGATCGGCATGGTCCGCGACATCAGCGAGCGAAGGCAGGCGGAGGCGGCGCTGCGCGGCAGCGAGGAGCGCTTCCGGACCATGGCAAACGGCATCCAGCAGCTGGCCTGGATCGCTCGCGCCGACGGATACGTCGTCTGGTACAACCAGCGCTGGTTCGAGTACACCGGGGCCGCGCCCGAGCAGATGGAGGGCTGGGGCTGGCAGACCGTCCACGATCCGGACGCGCTGCCCGAGGTGCTGGCGAGCTGGACGGTGGCGATCGGCGCCGGGGAGCCGTTCGAGATGGAGCTCGCGCTGCGCGGGGCGAACGGGCGGTTCCGCACCTTCCTGTCCCGCGTGCAGCCGCTGAAGGACGCGGAGGGGCACGTGCTGCAGTGGTTCGGCACCCACACCGACGTGGAGGCGCTGAAGCAGGTCGAGGAGAGGAGCCACCAGATCAACGCCGAGCTGGAGCAGCGAGTGGCCGATCGCACCGTCCAGCTCGAGGCGGCCAACGCCGAGCTGCGCCACGGCCGCGCCGACCTGAAGAGCCTGTTCGAGTCGCTGCCGGGGCTGTACCTGGTGCTCACGCCCGATCTCGAGATCGTGGCGGTCAGCGACGCGTACCTGAAGGCCACCATGACCACGCGCCAGGGCATCCTGGGACGCAATCTCTTCGAGATGTTTCCCGACAACCCGAACGATCCGGACGCGACGGCGGTGGCCAACCTGAAGGCGTCCATCGACCGAGTGATCCGGGACTGCGTGCCCGACACCATGGCCATCCTGAAGCTCGATGTCCGCCGACCGGATGGTGTCTTCGAGGAGCGTTACTGGAGCCCCATCAACTCACCGATGTTCGGGGTGGATCGCCAGATCAAGTACATCGTCCATCGCGTGGCGGAGGTGACCGAGTTCGTGCAGCAGAAGGCGCAACGACCCGGCGACGGCGCCGAGCCGGGCGCCCGGATGCAGCAGATGGAGGCCGAGATCTTCCAGAGCTCGCAGAAGCTGCAGGCGGCCAACCTCCAGCTCGAGGCCGCCAACCAGGAGCTGGAGGCGTTCAGCTACTCGATCTCCCACGACCTGCGCGCGCCGCTGCGCGGAGTGGACGGCTACGTCCGCATGCTCCAGGAGGACTGCAGCCACCTCCTCGACCCGGAGGGCCATCGACTGCTCGACGTGGTCAGCAGCGAGGCAAAGCGCATGGGCCGGTTGATCGACGACCTGCTGGCGTTCTCGCGCCTCAGCCGCGTGCCGATGCAGCGCAGCGCCGTCGACATGAACGAGCTGGCGCGCGGGGTGTTCGATGGCCTGATCAGCCCCGCGCCCGGCTCGGCGCCGCGCTTCGACCTCGAGCCGATGACGCCCGCGCAGGGCGATCTGCCGCTCCTGCGGCAGGTGTTCGTGAACCTGATCGGCAACGCCATCAAGTTCAGCCGTCACCAGTCGGCCCCGCTCATCGAGGTCGGCTGCGCCGAGGGGAAGAGCGCGGCCGGCGGGGCCGAGACCATCTACCACGTGAAGGACAACGGGGCCGGCTTCGACGAGAAGTACAGCCACAAGCTCTTCGGCGTGTTCCAGCGGCTCCACAGCGAGGCGGAGTTCGAGGGGACCGGCGTCGGCCTGGCGCTGGTGCACCGCATCATCCAGCGCCACAGCGGCAGGGTCTGGGCGGAAGGGAAGCCGGGAGAGGGAGCCACGTTCTACTTCACCGTGCCGCACAGCGAGGAGCGCAGCCCATGAGCATCGCCACCGAGGTGGACATCCTGCTCGTCGAGGACAACGCCCGCGACGCCGAGATGACCCTGCGCGCGCTCCGCAAGCGCAACCTGGCCAGCAGCGTGGTCCACGTGCAGGACGGACAGGAGGCGCTGGACTGGCTCCACGGCACCGACCTCCACGACGCCCGCCCCCGTCCGAAGGTGGTGCTCATGGACCTGAAGCTGCCCAAGGTGGATGGCCTCGAGGTGCTGCGCGCGATCCGTGCCGACCAGCGCACCCGGCTCCTGGCGGTGGTCGTCATGACCTCGTCGCAGGAGCAGCGGGACGTGATCGAGAGCTACCACCTCGGGGTGAACAGCTACGTCGTGAAGCCGGCGGACTTCGACAGCTACTCGGCGGCGGTCGCCGAGCTGGGCCACTACTGGTTGCTGGTCAACCAGGGGCCTCCCTGATGGATCGTCTACCTGATTGATCGCCCCGCCGGGTCGCGCTTGACCCTGCCCGCGGATGGGTCTAAGTCCACTCGTAGGGCGACGTGATGGGGTCTTCGATTCCGGACAACGAGCATGCGCGGCTCGGTGCGCTCCGTGCGCTCGGCATCCTCGATACCCCGCCCGAGCCGTTCTTCGACGCGCTCACCACGCTCGCGGCCAGCGTGTTCGTGGTGCCGATCGCGGTCGTCGTGCTGATCGACGACAACCGGCAGTGGTTCAAGTCGCGCCACGGGCTGGCGGTGGAGCAGACCAACCGCGGCATCGCGTTCTGCGCCCACACGATCGGCGGGCCGGACGTCACCGTGGTCGAGGACGCTCTCACCGACGCGCGGTTCGCCGAGGACCCGCTGGTGACGGGTGACCCGTTCATCCGGTTCTACGCCGGCGCGCCGCTGCGCACGCGCGACGGGCTCGACATCGGCACGGTCGCCATCCTCGACCGGGCGCCCCGCCGCTTCGACGAGGCCGACCGCCGCCTGCTGGTGCGGCTGGCCGGGACTGTCATGGCCGAGATCGAGCGGCGGGCCGAGCTGTCGCCGGCCCAGGCGGCGGTCGAGCGCAGCGATCCGCGCCTGCGCCACGCCCTCGCCCAGCTCCCGGCGGTCTTGTGGACCACCGACCGTTGCCTTCGCTTCACGTCGATCACCGGCGCCATGCTGAGCTCGGTCGCGATGGATGAGGCGCAGCTGCTCGGGGTATCGCTCGAGCAGCTGTTCGAGGGAGACCCCTCGCTCGAGATGGTGCTCGATGTCCACCGCCGCGCGGTGGCGGGTGAGCAGGTGAGCTACCCGCTCCACTGGGGGTCGCTGTCCTGCCATGCCCACCTCGGCCCCCTGCGCGACGCGGCCAACGAGATCATCGGGACCCTCGGGATCTCGATCGACGTCAGCGAGCAGGTCCGGGCCGAGCAGGCCCTGCGCCGCAGCGAGAGCCGCTTCCGGCTGATCGCCGACGCCACCATCGACGTGGTCTGGGACTGGGACGTCCTCGACGGGACCGTGATCTGGAACCAGGGCGTGTGCGGCGTCCTGGGCCATGCGCGCGAGGACGTCGGGTCGGACATCGCCTGGTGGGAGGAGCAGATCGCGCCCGAGGACCGCGCGCGGGTGGTCGCCAGCTTCCGCGCCGCGGTCGCGAGCGGCGCCGACGACTGGTCGGACGAGCACCACCTCCTGCGAGCCGACGGCGACCGCGCCGAGGTGCAGCAGCGGGTCCGCATCCTGCGCGACGTGCGCGGCGCGCCGGTCCAGGTGCTCGGCGCGATCATCGACGTCACCGAGCGCAACCGGACCCAGCGCCGACTCCTCCACGCCGACCGGCTCGTCTCGATCGGGACGCTGGCCGCGGGCGTGGCCCACGAGGTCAACAACCCGCTCGCGTACGTGCTCACCAACACCCAGTACGCGGCGGGGCAGGTGGGCGAGGCCCTGGACGGCGCCCTGCCCGCGTCGCTGCGCGCCCGCCTCGAGCAGGTCAAGACCGCGCTCGAGGACACGGTGGTGGGCGCGCGCCGCGTGGCCCGCATCGTCAAGGACCTGAAGACCTACGCGCGCGAGCCGTCCGCCTCCGAGGACGAGCGGGCCGACCCGGTCCGCGCGGCCGAGGCGGCCATCACGATGACGCAGAGCTCGATCAACCAGGTCGCGGTGCTCGAGCTGTCGCTCCGGCCCGCCCCGCCGGTGGCGATCGACGAGGCGCGCCTGGTCCAGGTGCTGGTCAACCTGCTCGTCAACGCGGTCCACGCGGTCCACGCCCGCCCGGCGCCGGATCACCGCATCGCGCTGTCGACCCGGGGCGGCCAGGGCTGCGCGATCATCGAGGTGAGCGACACCGGGATCGGCATCTCGCGCGCGCTCCTGCCTCGCATCTTCGACCCGTTCTTCACCACCAAGGCGGGCACCGGGACCGGACTGGGCCTGTCCATCGTGGGCAACCTGGTCCAGCAGGCCGGCGGCCGGATCGAGGTCGACAGCGACTGCGGCAAGGGCAGCCACTTCCGCATCCAGCTGCCCGCGGCGGCCAGAATTCCGGCGGCGCCCGGCCGGGTGGCCAGCGCCGAGGCGCCCCCACCCCCTGCCGAGATCCCGCGCCGCCGCGTCCTGGTCATCGACGACGAGCCGCGCATCGTGCGCGTCATCGAGCGCTCGTTCGCCCAGGGACACGATGTGGTCGGGGTGATCGGTGGCCGCGCCGCGCTCGAGGTCCTCGCCGAAGACACCTCCTTCGACCTCATCCTCTGTGACGTGGTCATGCCGGACGTGAGCGGGGTCGATCTCCACGCCGCGCTGGTCGCGACCGCGCCCGACGTCGCGCGCCGCGTGGTCTTCATGACCGGCGGCGCCTTCACCGACCGCGCCAGCGCCTTCCTCGATCGGGTGCCCAATCGCCGCCTGGTCAAGCCGTTCGATCTCCAGGCGGTCGAGGCGCTGCTGGCCGACCCGCCGCGCTGACCGAGCGGAGCAGCTCGCGGGCGATGACCAGTCGCTGCACCTCGCTGGTGCCCTCGTAGATGCGGGTCACCCGCGCATCGCGGTAGAGGCGCTCGATGTCCTGGTCGCGCGAGTATCCGTAGCCGCCGTGGAGCTGCAGCATGCGGTCGACGATGCGGCCGCAGGCCTCGGAGGCGTGCAGCTTGGCCGCGCTGGTCTCGGCCGGGGCGCGGTCGCCGCCGTCGAGCAGGCGAGCGGCCCGCAGCGCGAGCAGCCAGGCGGCGTCGAGGTCGACCGCGCAGTCGGCGAGGACGAACTGGGTGTTCTGGAACTCGCTCAGCGCGCGGCCGAACGCGCGGCGCTCCCCGGCGTAGGCCAGCCCCGCGGCCAGCGCCGCCTCGGAGATCCCGATCGAGAGCGCGGCGATGCCGACCCGGCCGGCTCCCAGCGCCGACAGCGCGATGCCGTAGCCGGCGCCGCGCTCCCCGACCAGGCTGGAGAGCGGAACCCGGCAGTCATCGAGGTGGAGCGCCACGGTGCCTGAGGCGCGCTGGCCCATCTTGTCCTCCTCCTTGCCGATGACCAGACCGGGCGTGCCCCGCTCGATCGCGAAGCAGCTGATGCCGCCCGGGCCGGGGCCGTCGGTCCTGGCGAACATCACGTGCAGGGCGGCCTCGGCCCCGCCCGTGATCCACATCTTCGATCCGGACAGCACCCAGCCGTCGCCGTCCGGCCTCGCCGCGGTGGTGAGCGCGGCGGCGTCCGATCCGCAGCCCGGCTCGCTCAGGGCGAAGCTGATGAGGCCCGGGCGGCCGGTCGCGGGCGGCGTGAGCCATCGCTCCTTCTGGGCGGGGGCGGCGTGGTCCGACAGGATCCTGGACGCCAGGTTGCACGACGCGAGCACCACCGCGGTCGACGCGCACGCCTCGGCGATCGCTTCCATCACGAGCAGGTAGCCGACGTTGTCGATGCCGGACCCGCCGTCGCCGACCGGCACCTTCATGGCGAGCATCCCGAGCTCGGCCAGCTCGGCCAGCTCCTCGCGCGGGAACCGGCCCGAGCGGTCCCGAGCGGCGGCGCCCGGGGCCAGGCGACGCGCCGCGAACGCGCGCGCGGTGTCCGCGATCATGAGCTGCTCCTCGCTGAAGGGGACCTGCATCCGTTCGAGCCTGCGTGCGGTTCCGGGCATGGTTGCTCCTTGCTGTGGCCACGATCGTGGGCGGGACGGTGCCGCCGCGAAAGGGGCAACGCGCGGCCACTTGACAGGTGACCTGTCACATCGGAGGGTCGCGCGATGCCGAGGGCCCCCCGCAAGCTGCGCAGGCGCCACCCATCCACCGAGGTCCGCGCGGTGGTGGACGAGACGATCGCGCTCTACCATCGGCTGCGCTGGGTCGCCGACCGGATGCACGGCGACGAGGCGCGCTCGGCGGCCCGCCGCGGGGTGCTGCGCGGGCTGGTCCGCTACGGCGCGCAGACCGTGCCGGCCCTGGCCCGCCGGCGGTTCGTCACCCGCCAGTACATGCAGGAGGTGGTCGACGCGCTCGAGGTCGCCGGCCTCATCGAGCGGCTGCCCAACCCCAGGCACGTCCGCTCGCGCCTGGTCCGAGCGACCGCGCGCGGCGAGGCGCTGGCCAGGCGCATGGACGAGATGGACCATCGCGCGCTGTCCGCCGCGGTCGGCTCGATCGCCGCACGCGACCTCCAGGTGACCGCGCGGACCCTGCACGCGCTGCGGCTCGGGTTCGAGCACGGCCCCGAGTAGGCCGGCGCGCCCCCGGTAGGTCCCGGAATTTTCTCGAGATCCGACGGTCGGGACGGTACGCTGGCACCGTGCCGCGACCAGGCGACCTGGACGTACCCGCGCCCAGCGATCGACCGAAGCCGGGCGCGCGCGGGCCCGCCGTCACCGCGCGTGGTGGCACCACCTGGGGGCGCGGACGGCGGTACCGGTCGGCGCTGGCCATCGTCGTCGTCGGCGCGGCGCTGACCGCGGTCGCCTGCGTGCTGGCCAGGCACCGGGAGGCCGACCGGAACCAGGACCTGTTCGACCGCCGCGCGGCCGTGCTCACCGCGGCGGTCGCGCGGAGCTTCCAGATGACCCGCGAGGTGGTGCTGTCGCTGCCGGCGCTGTTCGAGTCGTCGAAGGAGGTCGAGCAGACCGAGTTCAGCTTCTTCGTGCGCCCCGCCCTGCAGCGCCACCCGAGCCTGGCCGCGCTGGAGTGGGCGCCGCTGGTCAAGCTCGAGGACCGCGCCGCGTTCGAGGACAAGGTCCACCACAACGGATACCCGCGCTTCGAGATCCGCGAGCCGGGGCCCGACGGAACCATGGTGCGATCGCCCGACCGGCCCATCTACCTGCCCCTCACTTACCTGGAGCCCCGGGTCGAGGCGGTGCGCGGGCTCGAGGTCCTGTTCGAGCCCGGCCGTCGCGTCGAGATCCAGGCGGCGATCGATCAGGGCACGCTGCACGTGTCGCATCGCTTCCAGCTGGTCGAGGATCCCCCAGGGGTGCAGTCGGTCGCGGTCTACGCGCCCGGCTACGATCTCACCCGCCGGCGGATCAACCCGGAGGAGCGGCGCGAGGCCCTGCTCGGCCTCGGCATCGCGCTGTTCCGGCTGCGCCCGCTCATCGACGGCGCGCTGGCCGGGCAGATGCGCGACGGCGTCGAGCTCGCCCTCATCGATCCGTCGGCGCCCGAGGACGTCCGGGTCCTCTACGAGACCGCGCCGGGCACCGCCACGATCGCCGACGCCGGCGCCGGCGTCATGGCGTACCGGGAGGTCTTCGACTTCGGCAACCGCCACTACACCGTGCTCAGCGTCGGGCGGATGGGCACCGCCTGGGATCAATGGCTGGCCCTCGCCATCGGCCTCGGCCTCACCCTGGTCGCGGCGGCCAGCTCCATCGCGCTGACCACGATCCGTCGGCTGCGCCGGAAGCTGGAGGAGAGCGTCAAGCTCGGCCAGTACACGCTCGAGGAGAAGATCGGCGAGGGCGGGATGGGCGTGGTCTACCGGGCCACCCACGCCATGCTGCGCCGACCGGCGGCCATCAAGATCCTCCGCAAGGAAGCCGCCAGCGAGAGCGAGCTGGCCCGCTTCGAGCGCGAGGTCCAGCTCACCAGCCGGCTGGCCCACCCCAACACCATCTCGATCTTCGACTACGGGCGCACCGCCGAGGGCGTCTTCTACTACGTGATGGAGTTCCTCGACGGGCTCGACCTCGACGCCCTGGTCCGCGAGCACGGCCCGCTCGAGCCGGGCCGCGCCATTCACATCCTCGCCCAGGTGAGCGGCGCGCTGGCCGAGGCGCACCTCATGGGCCTCATCCACCGCGACATCAAGCCGGCCAACATCGTCCTGACCGAGCGCCGCGACGAGCCGGACGTGGTCAAGGTCGTGGACTTCGGGCTGGTGAAGTCGATCGAGCCGAGCGCGGCCTCGATCGGGATCAGCCGGGTCGACGCCATCACCGGCACACCGCTCTACCTCGCGCCGGAGGCGATCATCTCGCCGGCGACCGTGGACGAGCGGATCGACATCTACGCGCTCGGCGCGGTGGCCTACTTCGTCCTCACCGGACAGCACGTGTTCGACGGCTCGACCGTCATGCTGGTGCTGACCAGGCACGTCTCCGAGCCGCCGGTGCCGCCGTCCCGGCGCCTGGGCCGCCCGCTCTCGGACGACCTCGAGGCGCTGATCCTGTCCTGCCTGGCCAAGGACCGCGACGCCCGCCCCGCCTCGGCCGCCGCGCTGCGAGTCGCGCTGCTCGCCTGTCGTGACGCGAAGGACTACGACGTCGCCGAGGCCCGCCGATGGTGGCAGGAGCACGGCGCGTCGCTGCGCAGGAGCAAGCCCGTCCCCGATCGCGCCGCCGGCTCGGCGACCGCCATGGCGATCGATCTCCGCGATCGACCGCTCGGCGATGCGCCGCCCTCGAGCGGGTGAGCGATTCCGTGTTACCAAGGGATGTGGGGCGAACCGTGGCGATGGTCGTGGGCCTGGCGACGGTCCTCCTCTCCACCTCGGCCTGGTCGCAGGCGCTCGAAGACCGCCCCCCGCCGGCCCGTCGGCTGGTCCACCGCGGCCTGGTCGCGGCGCGCTACAACCCGGTCGGGCTGTACTACGAGGGGCGCCTGAGCTACCGGCTGCGCCTGTACCGCGACGAGAGCCTCGCGCTCCGCGACAACTACGCCGGCGGCGGCGCGATGGTGATGCTGACCCCCGCGTTCCTGCGCGTGGGACCCTACGTCGAGCTGGCGCCGGCCAGCTTCGTGACCGTGTGGAGCACGCTGCAGTACTCGGCCTACTTCGGCAGCTTCGGCATGGTTCAGTCGTTCCCGTCGCCGCGCTCCGACTTCTCCGACGACGAGCTCGATCGCCTGGAAGGCCTCCCCGACGGCGATCCGCGGGCCAACCAGTCGACCAGCGGCCTCGAGCTCACCGTCGGCGTCGACCTCCAGGCCAGGGTGGGCCCGGTCGCGGTCCGCTCGCAGAGCCGGTTCATCCGCGCCGACCTCGACCTGCGCGGCGACGACCGCGTCTTCTACGATCAGGCCACCGATCTGCTCATGCCGGACGCCGGGCTGTCGCTGACCAGCGACCTCGACGCCGCCTACCTGGCCATGGGCGGGCGGCTCGTGCTCGCCGCGCGCTACACCGCCGCGGTCCCGTTCTACCCGGCGAGCTCGTATCTCCCGGGCGAGCCCGAGGACAGCGACAACGCGACCCACCGCGTGGGACCGATCGTCGCCTACACCTTCCACTCGCGCGACGGCGCGAGGTTCAACATGCCGACGGTGCTGGTCATCGCGCAGTGGTGGATCGACCACCGCTACCGGACCGGCCAGGAGAGCAGCCAGGCCCTGCCGCTCATCGCGGTCGGGTTTCGCTTCCACGGCGACCTGCTCGCGCTGGACTGAATCCCCGCCGCTCTGGAATGGCCTTCTCGGGCTTGTGCCGCGAGTTGGATTCCGGGAATCTTTGCGCCCCCAGAGAGGTTCCCCACCCGCCATGGCCGCCGCCGAGCTCACCGAAGTCGCGCAGTTTCAGGAGAAGTTTCAGGGTCTCAAGGCCGAGGTGGCCAAGGTGCTGGTCGGCCAGGAGGTGATGCTGCACAAGCTCCTCCTGGGGTTCCTGGCCGGCGGCCACGTGCTGCTGGAAGGAGTGCCCGGGCTGGCCAAGACGCTGGTGGTCCGCACGGTGGCCAGCAGCATCTCGGCGGTGTTCTCGCGCATCCAGTTCACGCCCGACATGCTGCCCGGCGATGTGACCGGCACCCAGATCTTCAACCCGCGCGAGGGCAGCTACGCGATCAAGAAGGGGCCGATCTTCGCCAACCTGATCCTGGCCGACGAGATCAACCGCGCGCCGGCCAAGGTGCAGGCGGCGCTGCTCGAGGCGATGCAGGAGCGGCAAGTCACTCTCGGCGATCAGACGCTGATCCTGCCGGAGCCGTTCCTGGTCATGGCCACGCAGAACCCGATCGAGCAGGAGGGCACCTATCCCCTGCCCGAGGCGCAGCTCGACCGCTTCATGCTGAAGATCGTCATCGGCTACCCGAGCAAGGACGAGGAGGTGAAGATCCTCGACCGCATGGCCGGGGCCGGGGCCGAGCCCAAGGTCTCGCCGGTGCTCGAGCCGGGCGACATCCTGGCCGCGCGCGCCGCCGCCCGCCAGGTCTTCGTCGACGACAAGGTCAAGCGCTACGCGGTGGAGCTGGTCTCCGCCACCCGCGACCCGGCCGGGTGCGGGTTACCGCAGCTGAAGAACCTGATCGAGAACGGCGCCTCGGTGCGCGCGTCGATCAACCTCATCAAGCTGGCCAAGGCCAACGCGCTCCTGGCCGGCCGCACGTACATCAGCCCGCACGACGTGAAGTCGATCGCCCACGACGTCCTTCGCCACCGGGTCCTCGTCACCTACGAGGCCGAGGCGCAGGGCAAGACCGCCGACGATCTGGTGGAGACGATCCTCGAGAACGTCGAAGTGCCCTGAGGTCGTGACATGCTGACGGCAGAGCTGGTCCAGCAGGTCAGGCGCATCCAGCTGGTGACCGGGCGCCAGGTGGCCGACGTCATGGCCGGCGCGTACCTCTCGGTGTTCAAGGGGCGCGGCATGGAGTTCGACGAGGTGCGGCCGTACGTGCCCGGCGACGACGTGCGCACCATCGACTGGAACGTGACCGCACGGGTCGGCGAGCCGTACATCAAGCGCTACGTCGAGGAGCGCGAGCTGACCGTGCTGCTGCTGGTCGACATCAGCCCCTCGCAGGACTTCGGCTCGGCGTCGCGGTCGAAGCGCGAGGCGGCGGTCGAGCTGGCCGCGCTGGTCGCGTTCTCGGCGATCTACAACCAGGACAAGGTCGGCCTGCTGCTGTTCCACGGCGCGGCCGAGGAGTACATCCCGCCCCGCAAGGGCCAGAAGCACGCGCTGCGGGTCATCCGCGAGGTGCTGGCGCGCGGGCGCGAAGAGTCGAGCCCGCTGCGCGAGCGGCGCCGGCTGCGCGAGCTCGGCCGCGAGATCGTGGGGCGGTTCCGCCGGCTGGTGGCGCGGACCCGGGTGGAGAGCCGGCGGTCGACCAACATCGCCCACGCGCTCGAGTTCTGCCGGCGGGTGCTGCCGCGCCGCGCGGTCCTGTTCCTGGTCTCGGACTTCCTCGACGACGGATACCTGCCGGCGCTCATCACCGCCAACCGGCGCCACGACGTCGTTTGCGTGCAGATCGAGGACCAGCGCGAGCGCCAGCTGGAGGCGTCGGGGCTGGTGATGGTCGAGGACGCCGAGAGCGGCGCGCGCCAGCTGGTCGACACCGGCTCGTCCGCGTTCCGCGACGCGATGGCCGAGGCGAACCGGGCGCGCGACGCGGCCCTGGCCCGCGAGCTGGGCGGGGCCGGCATCGATCTGATCCGGATCGACGCGACCCGACCGGTCATCGAGCCGCTGCTCGGCTTCTTCCGCGCGCGCGAGAGGAGGCTGCGGCGATGAGGCCCGCGGCGATGAAGCCCGCCGCGATGAAGCCCGCCGCGCTCGGCCTGGTCGCGGCGGTCTCGCTGGCGATGGCGTGCGGCGAGGAGAGGGCGGCGGCGCCGTCGACGCCGGCGGCCGAGGCCGGGCCTGCAATCGAGCGCAAGACCACCCAGGGTCCCCTCACCGCCACCATCCAGATCGCGCCGGCCCACCCGAAGGTGGGGGATGTGCTGCGGCTGACCCTGACCGTCGACGCCGAGGCCGGCACCGAGGTCACCATGCCTCCGTTCGGCGAGGCCCTGGGTCGGTTCGACGTGGTCGGGTTCTCGCCGCGCGAGGAGGCGCACGGGGCCGGGCGGAGATACGTGCAGGACTACCGGCTGCAGGCGTCGCGGAGCGGGCGGCTGCGGGTGCCGCCGCTGCGGGTCGAGTATGTCGCGGCCCAGGCGGCCAAGGCGCCGGCCGCGAGCACGCCGGCCGCGGGCAAGCCGAACGCGGGCAAGCCGGCCGCCGGGGCGCAGGCGGAGGAGCTCCTGACCGAGGAGGTCCCGATCCAGATCGAGTCGGTGCTCACCGCCGAGGGGGCCGGCGCGCTCGGCGCGGTGCGCGGCGACCTCGACGAGGTGATCGCGCGGACCTGGCTCATCCCGGTCGTGATCGCCGGCGGCGCGCTCCTGGCCGCGCTCGCCTTCCTGGGCGCGCGCGCGTGGCGGCGTCGGCGGCGGTTCGAGGTCCGCCGCTCGGCGGCCGAGATCGCGCTCGGGCGGCTGCGCGCGCTCGAGGGCGGCGGCCTGCCGGCCGGGCACGAGGCGGCCGATCCCTGGTACGTGGAGCTGTCCGACATCGTGCGGCGCTACCTGGAGGATCGCTTCGGCATCCGCGCGCCGGAGCTCACCACCGAGGAGTTCCTGCACGAGGCGCGGCGGCTGGGCGAGCTGGACGAGCCCCACCGGGCGCTCCTGTCGGCGTTCCTCGAGGGCTGCGATCGGGTGAAGTTCGCCGGGCACGAGCCGGGCACCGACGAGTCGCGCGGGTCGCTCGACCTCGCCCGCCGGCTGGTCGAGGAGACGATGATCGTGACGCCGGCGGCGCCCGCGGCCGGACCGCCGTCGGCGCGCGCCGAGGTCCAGGCGCAGGTGGCGCCATGAGTGAGCTCCTCGCCCGGATGCTCGCGCCGGTCGAGCTGCGCGAGCCGTGGTTCCTGCTGGCCGCGCTGGCCGCGCTACCGATCTATATATGGGCGCGGCGGCCGCCCGGCCGGCTGACGTTCTCGTCGCTGCGGCTCCTGCCCGCGCGGCCGACCTGGCGCGCCCGCACCAGCTTCGTGCCGGCCGCCCTGCTGGCCCTGTCCGCGGTCGGCCTGGCGGTGGCGCTGGCCGGCCCACGGGTGCCGGACCGGCGCGGCGAGGTGAAGCGCGAGGGGATCGCGATCATGATGGTGGTCGACGTGTCCGGCTCGATGCGGGCGCTCGACCTCTCCACCCCGGACAAGGAGCGGACCCGGCTCGACGCGGTGGTCGACGTGTTCGACGACTTCGTGGCCGGCAAGGACGGCCTGCCCGGCCGGCCCAACGACGCGATCGGGCTCATCAGCTTCGCCGGCTACGCCGACACCCGCAGCCCGCTCACCCTCGATCACGACAACCTGGTCGCGATCAGCCGCTCGCTCGAGATCGTCCGCGACCGCGACGAGGACGGCACCGCGCTGGGCGACGGGCTCGGCCTCGCGGTCGAGCGGCTCCGCGAGTCCAGGGCGCGCTCGCGGGTGGCCATCCTGCTCACCGACGGGGTCAGCAACGCCGGCACCGACGCGCCGCTCGACAGCGCCAAGCTGGCCAAGAAGTACGGCATCAAGGTCTACACGATCGGGACCGGCACCAACGGCCTGGCCCCGGTCCGGATCGAGGACCCGGCCAGCGGGCGCTCGTTCCTGCGCCAGACCATGGTCGAGATCGACGAGGACACCCTGCGCGCGATCGCCGACCAGACCGGCGGGGCGTACTTCCGCGCCACCGACGCCGGCGGGCTGCGCCAGGTGTACCGCCAGATCGACCAGCTCGAGCGCAGCGAGCTCCAGGGCGAGAAGTGGCGCCAGTACCGCGAGCAGTTCGCCGGGCCGCTCGCGCTCGGGCTCCTGCTCGCGGTCCTGGGCCTGGTCGGCGAGGCCACCGTGTGGCGGAGGCTGCCGTGAACGCGCTCGAGTTCGCGCACCCGGAGCGGGTCCACGTCGTCTGGCTGGCCGTGCTGGTGGCCGGATTTCTGGCCTGGCGCGAGCTCGGCCGCTCGGCCGCGCTGCGCGGCCAGCTGTCCGCGGTGATGCAGCGCCGCCTGGTGGTCGCGCCGCGGCGGGCGCGCCGGCTGCTGCGGGCCGGGGCGGCGTTCGCCGCGCTCGGGCTCGGCACCCTCGCCCTCATGCAGCCGCAGGCGCGCGGGCAGACCGAGATGGTCGCGAGCGGGCGGGTGTCGGCCGACATCATGGTGGTGCTCGACGTGTCGCGCAGCATGCTGGCCGACGACGCGGCGCCCAGCCGGCTGGCCCGGGCCAAGGCGGAGATCGGCGCGCTGGTCGACCGGCTCGAAGGCCACCGGGTCGGCCTGGTCGCGTTCGCCGGGCGCGCCACCGTCCTTTGCCCGCTCACCCCCGACCACGGCTTCTTCCA
>Ga0193753_10000522_pt1 | contig 37498 bp, 31 predicted proteins | sample H1c2metaG_FD_144925 | JGI IMG/M metagenome (GOLD analysis project Ga0193753, IMG submission 144925) | Soil microbial communities from a riparian zone of the East river system, Colorado, United States - H1c2 | ecosystem: Environmental > Terrestrial > Soil > Riparian zone | place: USA: East...
TGCGAGGTCTAGGTAAGGATCGACGTAGATTGGTCTCGCTTTAAGCGGCTTTCCACCGCGAAATGTTACAGAAAGCTGCGCCGGCGAGTGGCTCGAAACATGCGCATTCGTCACTACCCAACCGCGCTTCACGTCCACAACGAAGCCGGATCCGGTCCAGGTACCCTGCTCGTCTTCGATGAATGGGGTTTCAAGAGAGCCCCTAATAAGGACTGTCCACGACGCGGCCTGCGCAAAGGCCGCTTCCGCTTGGGACTGGGCTGAAGCGTCATCCGAAAGGATCAGCGCAGCAGCGAGAAGCAATTTTTTCATGGAGTTATTCCAGCGAGAATTGCGGCAGCGCAATCGACCATGGCGTTACCGTCGGTCAAGAAAGGCCCCGACTCATGATCATTTAAGCCATGTAATAGAAGCGCAGCGCAGCTGGCGTTGACGTATTTCACGAATCGAGCCGCCTCTAGCGTGCCCGGCCTCATGCTTTGGCAACCAGGTGCGCAGATCATTTTCAGCTAGTTGGTCGAGAAGGGAGTCGACCGAACGTCACGGCAAAAGTGCCAATTCCGTCTGTCGCCGCTGAGCCCATGAACGTTTCAGCAGCCTGCGCGAGCCACTCTCGTTACGTCTGTCACGGCGGTATGCCCAAAAGAATGCGCTCGATGATCGCTTCGGCTGCTGCGGGGAACATCGTGTGACAGCAGCGGCTGACATCGACAACTGATCAAACTTTGCCTACCAGTAACCATAGTTTGATCATTTTGATCAAACTATGGTTTCACGCGCACAAGACGGAACAGACCGTCGATGGTTGGTGGGCCTGCTTGGATTCGAACCAAGGACCAAGGGATTCACGTTGCCGAAGCGTTTCCGCCCCGCGTGGACTATCTCTTCACCCTCGGTAGTTAGACTACCGGTGGGGTGCGGGACGCTCTAGCCTGTTATCAAGGGCGCTTCGAGCCCTCAGGTAGTCTCTGCACCTTCCGGGGCTGCCGCCCCGGCTTGGCTCAGGATCGCCATGCACCTCTTCTCTTATGGAAGAGCCGCGAAGGTTTCCCTGAATTCATCCCGTCCACTGCACCGGTTACCCGGCGCAGGCACCTATATAGATGAGTCCCCTGCACTAACCGCTGTGCTACAGGCCCGACCGGGCGCGATTGTACAGGGGATGAGTCAAATCGGGCTTGAGTGCAAAGTGATATCACTCTAGTATCACTCCCGGTTTCGAGTCAATTCACGAGCGGGAGAAGAAAATGAACATGCCGGGCGGCACACAGGAAGTCGACTTCAAGAGTTTCAGCGGCTACATCCCGTTGATCATTGCGGTGCTCGCATTGGTGGCGATTCCCATCGGCGGGCCATTTCCGCCGATCAAGGTGATCGTCTGCGTCATCACCTTCTTCTTCATGATCAAGGGCATCTACATCCTCCAGCCGAACCAGTCGGCGTTGATGATGTTGTTCGGCTCCTATCGCGGCACGGACTACGCCACGGGCCTGCGCTGGGCAAACCCGTTCCTCAACAAGAAGAAGATCTCCTTGCGCCTGCGCAACTTCAACAGCGAGAAGCTGAAGGTCAACGACAAGCGCGGCAATCCCATCGAGATCGCGGCCGCGGTGGTCTGGAAGGTGAAGGACACGGCGCGCGCGGTGCTCGACATCGATCACTACGAGCAGTACGTGCCGGTGCAGGCCGAATCGGCGGTGCGCCACCTGGCCAACGAATACTCGTACGACGCGCACGACGACGATCAGTCCGAGCTCACGCTGCGTGGCGGCGGTGATGAAATCGTCGGCCGCCTCAAGCGCGAACTGCAGGAGCGCTTCGAGAAGGCCGGGCTGCACGTCGAAGATGCGCGTCTCACTCACCTGGCCTACGCGCCGGAAATTGCCGGCGCCATGTTGCGGCGTCAGCAGGCCGAAGCGGTCATCGGCGCACGCAAGCAGATCGTGCTCGGCGCCGTCAGCATGGTGGAGATGGCTCTCAAGGGGCTGCAGGAGCGCGGGGTGGTGGAGCTCGATGACGAGCGCAAGGCGGCCATGGTCTCGAACCTGTTGGTCGTGCTGTGCGCCGAAAGCGAGGCTCAGCCCGTGATCAATGCCGGCTCGCTCTATCAATAGGGCGGTGGCGTCTTGAGCGAGCCGCCGAACCGGAAGGCTTTGCTGCTGCGTCTCGATCCGGCGGTTGCCGCCGCGATCGAGGCGATGGCAGCTCAGGAGCTGCGCAGCCTCAATGGCCAGATCGAATGGCTGCTGCGCGAGGCGCTGGCCAAGCGCGGCCGCGCGATCAACACCACCTCACGCACCAACGCCCGCCGGCCCCGAAAAGACGAATAGCCAGGACAAGCGACTCAGGTGGCGGCCGACGCCACCGTGACGCAATTGCCACCCTTGCCGCTCGATTTCTCACAGGCCCGCACGACGCTCGCGCGCAGGTGACTGGCGACTGTGCCGCGCGCGGCAGTAGTGCTCCACTCGGTGAGCTTCGCGTCGAGCTTGTTGAGGCGCGAGAGCGTGCGCCGATGAATGCGATTCGGCCCGTCGAGCTCGGCGATGACCTGGGCGCCCACCTTCTCGATGGTCGCGAGATCATCCGGCTTCATGCGCAACAGGCCGTCGAGGTAGTTGTAGCCCCACTGGAAGCGTGACGCGGGCCCCTTGGCCTTCGCATACGCGTCCGCCAACAACTCGACGCTGCGGTCGATGTTGCCGAGCTGCTCTTCGACATCCGCGAGATCTCCGAGGTAGTAGTAAGGCGTGTTCGACGTGGACGCCTCGAGCGCCAGCAGGTCGCGCGCGCGCTGCAGATCATCGAGCGCAATGTAGATGTTGATGGCGGAGTTCACGACGCCGGCACGCACGTACGGCTCCTGCTTGACCGCCAGCATCTTCTCCGAGGTGGCGAGCGCGACGCTGCGCACATCGGTGGGAACCTTGCCGTCTGCCGCGTACGCCTTGGCGGCCGTGATCTTCATGAGCTGTGCGGCCAGCTGGTCCGCGGGCGCGAACTCCGGATTGGTGGTGGCGGCATCGGCAATGGCCATCCATCGCTCGCGCAACGTCGGCGCGAGTTGCGGCAAGGTCTGGCGCGCGGCCTGGAAAAACTCGGTGCGCAGCCCGCGGAGCGCATCCGCATTGGCGAGCGCGAGTGGCTTGTTGGTCAAAATTTCATTGACGCGCACGATGGACACGGTGAGCGCCTTGTCGGCCTTGCCGCCGCTCTTGAGGACGTCTTTCTGCTGCTCCGTGGCTTCTTCCGCCGCGCGAATGTGCAGGCGTGCGCGTTCCCGCGTGAGGTCGGCCGGACAGGTGCGCGCCGCGTTCTCGAAAGCCGACTGCAGCTTCGCGGGTGGAAACACGCCGTCGTCTTCGAGCCCGAACGCGTGATAGGCGAGCCGGCGGCAGTCGTCGGCAGCCAGCGGCGCTTCACCCTTCACCGCGAGTTCGATGACATCCTTCACCGGGCGCACGTCGCCGAGCGCGTTGTCGAGCACGCCGGCGTACAGAGTGAGATCCATGTTGCCGGCGATGCGCGTGATCTCGGTGCGATCGGGCTTGAACACCACCACCGTGGGATATCCCGTGACACGAAATTCATCGCCCCACTTCTGCGCGTCGGGCAGATCGCCGTCGAGATACACCGCGACGAACAGCTTCGACTTCTCGATGAAGTCCGGGCGGTTGAACACCGCCGACTTGAGCTGCTTGCACGGCGGGCACCACTGGGCGCCCCAGTAGAGCAGCACGGGCTTGTTAGATGTCCTGGCCGAAGCGAACGCGGCATCGACGTCGCCGTTGAACCAGGCGATGCCCGGTGAATCGGCGTGCACGCTGGCGAGGCTGACTGCTTCAGCCGCCTTGGGGGCGGGCTTGGGCGTGGACGCGGCATCCCCACGCCCGCAGGCGCTGAGCACACAGGCGGAAAGCAGGATCGCAGTCGTGAAAATGCTGGAGCGCATTTGTAATCAACCTTACCTAGGCGGGGAATTGGGGCCACGTTAGCATGCGCAACGATGAAACGACCCAGCTTTGAATCCGTGCTTTCCACGAGGCTTTCACGCCGTACCGTCGTTGCGGGCGCCGCCGCCACCATAGGGCTCGCCGCCTGTGCGCGGATTCCGACAGAGCGCAAGTCCGCCCTCGCTTCTGGCGGTTTCAACGGTCTCGCGCCGCAAAATCTCGACGTGTTCGCCGTCGCCGACGGCTATCGCTACAACATCGTCGCGCGATGGGGTGACAGCCTTGTCACCGGCACGCCGGATTTCGACACGCGCCGTCTCGCCGACACCGGTTGGCTCGACGCGAGCGCGCCGGCAACCCAGGAACGCCAGTTCGGCACCAACGCCGATGCCGTGGCGTACTTTCCGAAGGCCGCGGGCCGTGCCGCGCGCGGCCTGGTCTGCGTGAATCACGAATACTTCAACGGCGAGCTCGTGTTCCCCGGGCATGGCGGCGCGGGGATGAAGTTCGAGGCACGCAAGGCCTGGCTCGACAAGCATCCGGACGCGATCGCATTCATCCAGGCAGCGCATGGCGTAACCGTCATGCAGCTTCAGCGGGATTCTCGCGGTTGGACCCGCGATCTTGCCGCGCGTGAGAACCGCCGCATCACCGCGCGAACGCCCATGGACATACACGGTCCCGCGCGCGGCCACGCGCTCATGCGTACGAATGCGGATCCCGGCGGAACGCGCGTGCTCGGCACTTTCGCGAATTGCTCGGCGGGCAAGACGCCGTGGGGCACTTACCTCACCTCCGAAGAAAACGTCGACGACTATTTTGCGGGCGGCAAGACGGTGCGCGAGTCCAGCAAGGATGCGGCGATGCTCGACGCCAACATCCGCTTCGCGCTGCGCGAGAACAGCTTCTACGGCTGGGAGCACCAGGACGCGCGTTTCGATACGCGCATGGAACCGCACGAGCCGTTCCGCTTCGGCTGGATGGTGGAGATCGATCCGCACGATCCAAAATCCATTCCGCGCAAACGCACCTCGCTCGGGCGTTTCCAGCACGAAGGCGCGAACACCATCGTCGCGAAAAGCGGCCACGCCGTGGCCTACATGGGCGACGACGAGAAGTTCGAGTACATCTACAAGTTCGTCACGCGTGACCGGTTCGACCCGAAGAATCCCGCCGCCAACCGCGACCTGCTCGACCACGGCACGCTGTACTGCGCGCGGTACGACGCGGACGGCACGGGCGAATGGCTGCCATTGGTCCATGACGAGAAGGGCCCGCTGAACTCCCGCGCCGGCTTCGCCAACCAGGGCGACGTGGTCATCAAGGTGCGCGCCGCCGCTGACTTGTTAGGCGCCACGCCCATGGACCGGCCCGAAGACGTGGAGCCGAGCCCCATCACCGGACGCATCTACATCCCGTGCACCAAGACTTCGGAACGCGGCGCCACGGACGAACACGAATGGTCCGGCCGCAAGGTCGACGTGGCTCCCAACCCCGCCAATCCGCGGCGCGACAACAAGTCCGGCCACATCATCGAGATGGCGGAGGCCGGCGATGACGCGACAGGCACGCGCTTCGAGTGGAACGTGTTCCTGCTGGCCGGCGACCCGGCCGTCGGCCGTTACATCGTCGACGCGCGCGATCTCGTTGCCGGTAGTTTGGCCGGAACGGACACCTACTTCGCCGGATACCCGAACGCCGCGGAGCAGAGCGCGATCCAGTGTCCGGACAATCTCGGCATCGACCCCCAGGGCCGGCTATGGATCGTGACCGACAGCGACAACCCGGGACATCCGAACAACGGCTGCTTCGTCGTTCCCACCAGCGGTCCTCAGCGCGGCCTGCTCAAGCAGCTCGCCAGCGGGCCCACGGGCTGCGAGGTGTGCGGCTGCGAATTCACTCCCGACGGCCGCACGCTGTTCCTGTCCATTCAGCACCCCGGCGAAGGCGGCAGCATCGAAAACCCGCGCAGCCACTGGCCCGACGGCAATGGCATGCCTGCGCGCGCCGCATTACTGGCCGTGGAACGCGAGGATGGCGGCACTGTTTAACATTGTTAGCAGAACGTGAAGCCCGTTCAGGTGGTATTCAATTCGCCTGTCTTAGAGTTCACCCATGAACAACAGGTCTCTCATTCGGGTTCTCGCGGCACTGGCAGTGCTGGGTTCGCTGGGCGGCTGTGCCAGCCTTTCCAAGAGCGAGTGCATGAACGCCAACTGGGAGGACATCGGCATTCGCGACGGTGCGAACGGTCAGCCCGAGGAATACCTCATCCAGCACTCCACGGCCTGCGCGAAGGTCAACGTGGTTCCGGATCGCGGCGCATACCTTCACGGGCGCGAACAGGGACTCGAACGGTTCTGCGTCCCGCATCGCGTCTATCAACTGGGTGAATACGGCAGCGGCTTCGAGCTCGGGATCTGCCGCAATTTCGACCAGGAGCGTTTGCAGGATGCCTACGAGAAAGGCCGCGACGTTCACCAGCGCAGCAGCGAGCTGAGCTCCATCGACAGCGAGATCCGCGACATCAACTCGCGCCTGGAAGGCAAGGATAAGGACAAGGACAAGGAGCAGGCCCTGACGAAGAAAGAGCGCGATGCGCTCATCTTCCGCCTGGGCATGCTCACGGTGCAGCGTGTCGACGCACAGCGTGCCTATGACGACGCGCGCTACCGCGCCCGCGATCTCTAGCGGGAAGCTACGGCAGAACCCGTCAAGTACCGCGCGGCTTTGCCCGCCGCGTCGGCTCGGCCTCGAGCGGATTTTCCGGCCAGTAGTGCCGCGGATATCTTCCGCGCATGTCCTTGCGCACGTCGACATACGCATTGCGCCAGAAGCTGGCGAGGTCGCGCGTGATCTGCAGAGGTTTGCGCCCCGGCGACAACAGCGTGAACGTCACTGCCACCGTGCCGCCGCCGATGCGCGGCGTGGCGGCCAGGCCAAACACTTCCTGCATGCGCATCGACGCCACCGGCGCGTTGTCATCCAGGTAATCGATGCGCGCGTGCGTGCCCGTGGGCAGGTCGATGTGTGTCGGCGCGAGCGAATCGAGCTTGCGCTGCTGGTCATAGGCCAGGCGGGCGCGTAACGCGGTCACGACGGACACGCGCGTCAGTTGTGTTCGACGCGTTGCGCCCTCGAGAAACGGCTCGAGCCAGGCCAGGTCCTGCGTCAGGGCCGGTGCCGAAAAGTCCGGCCAGTCGCCAAGATCCTTTCGGTCGAGCTTGCGCACGAACTCGCAGCGAGCCTGGAAATCGCGTGCATCATCGTCCCAGGGCAAGGAGTCGATTCCCATCGAGCGAACACCCTCGAGCATCGCGGCAGCGCTCGCGGCGCGCGGCACATCGTTGAGCGGTTTTTCCTCGACCAGCAGTTCGTCGAAGCGGATCACGCGGCGCGCCACCACGGCTTCAGTGCGCTCGTCCCAGGCGAGCTCGTCGGCTCGACGCAGGTCCGGCGCGAAGAATTCCAGCAAGTCGGCCTTGTCGAGCGGCGCGGCGAGACGAATCTGCGCTTCGCGTTCCTTGTCATCGAGATCGACGGCGACGATGAATTCCTCGCGCGCAATCGACTCCGCGACGGCGAACAACGCACCGCGTCCATTGCTCATCTGGTACCGCGCCTCCCCGCCAGGACGGCGCCGCGCCACGCGATCCGGATAGGCGAGGCCTAACAACACGCCCGCGTCCACGTCGTCACGCCCGCGCGACGCTCCCGGGAGCCCCAGCTGCTGCTCGAATGAACGCTGCGAACGCCGCACGCGATCGAGTGCGCCGCGATCGATGTCGGCTGCGCCGCGCCGCAGAGCCTCGAGCCGCGTGCGGATGTCGCTATCGCGCGCGCGGGGATTGCCGCCCGCTCCCGCGCGCAGCAGGTCACGATCGGACAGCAGCGCCGCAAGCTCCGCGGCCAGCGAACCGGCCTCCAGCTCCCGCGCCTTCAGCAGCATGTGCGCGAGCCGCGGATGCGCGGGAAATTCCTGCATGGCGCGGCCGTGTGCGGTGACTTTCCCGGCCGCGTCCAGCGCGCCGAGCCGACGCAGCAGATCGCGTGCGCTGGCGAGCGTGGCGGCGGGCGGCGCGTCCAGCCAGCGCAGTGAACTGGCTTCCGTGCCCCAAACGGCGAGATCCAGCGCCAGTGGCGCAAGGTCGGCCACGCACACTTCGGGCGGTGCGAATGCCGCCAGGCTTCGCTCCGCGCCCTCGCCCCACAGCCGGTAGCACACGCCGGGCGCCGTGCGGCCCGCCCGCCCCGCACGCTGCTCCGCCGATGCACGCGAAATGCGCTGCACTTCCAGGCGGTTCATGCCGCTCGCCGGATCGAACAGGCTGCGGCGCTCGAGGCCCGCGTCCACCACGATGCGCACGCCATCAATGGTGAGACTGGTTTCGGCAATGTTGGTCGCGAGCACGATCTTGCGGCGCCCCGCTTTCGCCGGCCGAAGCGCGGCATCCTGATCGCCGAAGGCGAGCTCACCAAATAGCGGCATCACGTCTACATCGGCGCCGATGCCGCCCAGCATGCCTTGCACGCGGCGGATTTCCCCGGCGCCGGGAAGGAACACGAGCATGTCGCCCGGCGCTTCGCCCAGCGCGCGCTTGATCGCGCGCACGACGCCGAGCTCCGGCGCTTCGCGACCGCCTGGCAGCAGTGGCATGCCGCTGCCCACGTAGTGAACCTCCACGGGAAACATGCGTCCCGCGGCCGTCACCACGGGCGCGCCGCCTAACAACTTCGCCACGGCGGCGCCATCCAGCGTGGCGGACATCACCAGCAGGCGCAGCTCGGGCGAAAGGTTGTCTTGTGAATCGAGCGCAAACGCGAGGCCGGTATCGGCGTGCAGGCTGCGTTCGTGGAACTCATCGAACAGCACGGCGGCCACACCCTCGAGCGCCGGATCGCTTTGCAGCATGCGCGTGAAGACGCCTTCCGTGACCACTTCGATGCGCGTGCGCTTGCCCACGCGCGTTTCCATGCGCATGCGGTAACCCACGGTTTCGCCGGGCGATTCGCCCAAGGTCGTTGCCATGCGAGTGGCCACCGCGCGCGTGGCGAGCCGGCGCGGCTCGAGCATCACGATCTTGCCGCCGCGCAACCACGGTTCATCGAGCAGCGCAATCGGAACCACGGTGCTCTTGCCCGCGCCGGGCGGCGCTTCCACGACAGCATTGCGCTGCGTACGGAGGACAGTGCGCAGCGCAGGTAGGATTTCGTCGATGGGAAGTCCGGATTTCACGAGCTGCGTATTTTAGCCCCTCTTCCGCTAACATCCCCCGCATGCGTTGGCGCAATACCCGAGCAAGTCAGAACGTCGAGGACTACCGCGGACGGCCAACCGGTGGTGGCGGCGGCGGCATGAAGTTTGGCATCGTGGGCCTCGTGGCCATCGTTGGCGCATATTTCCTCGGCATCGATCCGCGCCTCGTCATGGGACTGCTCGGGGGTGGCACGGGTGCACCGGCCACGGAGCAACCTGTCGACCCGAGCTCGCCCGCCGACGAGGGTGGCCAGTTCGTCCAGCACGTGCTGGGCGATACCGAAGACACCTGGACGGCCATCTTCGCCGAGAGCGGCCAGCAATACGCCGCGCCTCGCCTCGCACTGTTCAGCCAGGGCATCAATACCGGTTGCGGCTCGGCCACCTCGGCCGCCGGGCCTTTCTATTGCCCGCCCGATCAGAAGGTGTACATCGATCTCGCGTTCTTTCAGCAGCTCGAAACGGAGTTCGCCGCGCAGGGCGACTTCGCCAAGGCCTATGTCATTGCGCATGAGGTCGGGCACCACGTGCAGAACTTGTTAGGCACGGCCGACAAGGTGCACGCGGCGCGGGAGCGTGCTTCGGAAGCGGATTCGAACGAGCTGTCGGTCCGCATGGAGCTCCAGGCCGACTGCTACGCGGGCATCTGGGCACACTTCGCCGACAGTGCGCGCCAGGTAGTCGAAGCGGGTGACATCGACGAAGCGCTCAACGCGGCCTCGGCCGTAGGCGATGACACCATTCAGAAGCGCGTCCAGGGCCACGTGAACCAGGAGTCGTTCACGCACGGATCCGGCGCGCAGCGCCAGCAGTGGTTCCGCAAAGGCTTCGGCTCGGGCCGCGTGCAGGACTGCAACACGTTCCAGTAAGCGCATCGGCCCCCGTGTAAAGGAAGCTTGACAAGGCGATTTCGCGCGCCTAACCTGTCAAGCATCCTTTACAAACAAAACGGGAGAAGAAGATGAAAGAGCGCGAAGGCAACCAGAAATATCGCCTCGAGTTGTTCTCGGCGATGCTGGCTTACCTGCTGGTGCTGGTCGGCTCCATCACGCTGGCAAAACCCATGGAAGCCGGCACGGTGCGCACACTGCTGCTCATCTCGCCGATCATTCCGCTGATGCTCTCGATCTGGGCCATTGCACGTCACTTCGGACGCATGGACGAATTCCTGCGAATGCGCAGCCTCGAGAGCCTCGCCATCGCCACGGCGGTCACCGCGGGCTTGAGCCTGACTTATGGCTTCCTCGAATCCGCGGGCTTCCCCAAATTGAGCATGTTCTGGGTGTGGGGCGTGATGGGCCTCACCTGGGGCGCGCACGCCTGCCTGCGCTGCGTTTTCACGCGATGAAGAACTCGGTGCGCGAGCTGCGGACGGAGCGCGGCTGGAGCCAGGGCGATCTGGCTGACCATCTCGAAGTGTCGCGCCAAACCATCAACGCCATCGAGACAGGACGTTACGATCCCAGCTTGCCGCTCGCCTTCGCCATCGCGAAATTGTTTGGCAAGTCCATCGAAAAGATCTTCACTGCCGGGTAAGACTCATGAGCGCCGTGGCCGTGGGCCTCGTCGACATCAAGATTTGCGCGGTGGATGAGACTTGTTAGGACCTGAAGCGGGTACAGCGAAGGGAAGGACGTCCGAGAAAACCGCCTCGTTGGCACCCGGTTCGAGCTTGTGGGATTGCAGCACGAGTTCCTCGCAATGCGCGCGGGCGCCTATTACCGAGGCCAGGACCCCGTCGCGTGACATCGGGGCAGCGATCAGATAGCCCTGCAGCGACATGGCCGGATACGCCAGCAATGCCTGGAACTGTTCCAGGCGCTCCACGCCTTCGGCGGTCACTTCCAGTCCCAGCTCGCTGCAAAGCCCAATGGTCGCACGCGCAATCGATGCAGAGCGCGCGCTGCAATCCATGCGCGCAATCAGGCTGCGGTCGAGCTTGATGCGCGTGAGCGGCAATTGCTCGAGCGACGCGATGGATGAATAGCCCGTGCCGAAATCGTCGAGTGCAATGGCGACGCCTATCTCGCGCAGGCGTGTGATCGCCGTGATCGTCGCGGGCCCGGTCTGCAACACGGACTCCGTCAGCTCGAGCTCGAGGCATCTCGCCGGCAGGCGAAATTCACTGAGCAGGCCTTCCAGCTTTTCGACGAACCGATAGTCGAGAAACTGTCGCGGCGATACGTTGATGGCCACGCGCGCCTCGGGCCATGGCCCATGGTGCCACTGCGATGCGGTTTCGATCGCCGTACGCAGCACCCAGTCGTTGATGCCGAGAATGAGCCCGGATTCTTCGGCCACCGCGAGAAACTCGCCGGGACATTGATAGGTCCCATCCGGCATGCGCCAGCGGATCAGCGCTTCCACGAGGCAAACCTCGAGATTTCGAACACTGATTTCGGGCTGGTAGAAGAGCTCGAACTCGCCCTTTTCGATGGCGCGTCGCAGCCTTTGTTCAATCGCGAATTTGGTCGATGCGCGGACCAGCAGCTCCGGCGTGAAAATCGTGAGCCGGTTGCGCCCCAGCGCCTTGGCATCGAACAGGGCCGCGTCCGCGGCGCGCAGCAGCGCCTCCGCATCGTCCGCGTGCTGTGGATAGACGCTGGCGCCGACACTGACGCTCACTATCAGCTCGCGTCCGTCGACCTGGATCGGATCCTGGAACGCTTCGACGATGCGGTTTCCCGATGCCACGATCTCCTCGATCGTGGCCGCGCCTTCATGCACCAGCATGAACTCATCGCCACCCAGACGCGCCGCGAAGCCGAATGACTCCGCAGCCGTCTCCAGGCGGCGCGCGATGGCGGTCAACACGCGATCGCCGAAGGCATGGCCCATGCTGTCGTTGAGCGTCTTGAAGTTGTCGATGTCGAGAAAGTAGGCGCCGATGAGACGCGAGCTCGACGCCGCGCGACCGATCGACGCGTTGAGTGCCGCGAACAACTGGCGGCGGTTGGCGAGTCCCGTCAGCGGATCTCGTTCAGCAAGCTCCTGGAGCTGGCGAGTCCGTTCTTCAACTCTGCCTTCGAGAGTCTGCTGGGCCTCGCGGTTGGCCGCTCGCGCCGCGGCAAGTTGCCCTGCCATGGCATTGAATGCCTGGCTCAGCGTGTTCAGTTCGCGGATGCCGCCGGCCGGCACGGGCGTCACGTCGCGGCCCGCCGCAAGCCGTGCGGTGGCGCGGATCAGGCGCTTGACGGGCCGCACGACGCTCAGCGTGGTGATCACGCAGATGTACGCCAGCACGGCGAGCACGATGATGGTGACCCATGCAACCAGTGATCGGCTTTGAGTCTGCGAGGACGGCTGCGGCGGGAACGGCTCTGCAGCTTTCACGGTAGTTTGGAGCGGGAGCGGCACAGCCACCGGCGGCGGCACTTTTTCGGCCTGGCGCAGACTCTTGTCCGGAATCTTCGCGAGCATCCCGGCCAGGTTCTCCGTCTCGCTGGAGGAGGTCTGCGCGAGCAGCGCCTGCCGCTGCTCGACCAGCGCCAGTGACGCGCGCGAGGTTTGCATCAGCTCGAAATCGCCGCGCAGGGCAGTGAACCAGTCCGCCCCTTGCGAGCGGCGCAGCTCGGTTTCGTTCTGCCGCAACGTGGCAGCAAAGGACTGCTCCGCACTCATGAGAGCCGCTCGTCCGTCGCCGCTGCCGGGAGCATTGCGCGTCGCGAAACGATTCTGGATTTCGTCGAGCTGCGTGTTCAGTTTCAACAGCGACTGCCGCGTCGCCACGCGACCCAGGAATCTCGCTGCACTATCCATGGATGCTTTGAGCCTTTCGTTCATCCTCACGAAGATCGCCGCATGGCTCGCGAGCATGACGCGCTGATCGCCTGCGGCCAGCATCATCGCCTCGGCGTTCTTCTCGTGCGCAGTCAACGCCGCCAGCAGATCACGTGGCGGAACACCGGCGATTCGAACGTACTGTTTCTCGAATGTCCTGCCGGTCCGCCTGAGTTCCGAGCGCGCTCTCACATAGCGGTCCTGCGACTCCGCGACGCTGGCGTTGCCGTACTCGCCAACGGCCTTGTCGAATTTTCCCAGCGCCAGGACGAGCCGGGATGCCTTGAGGCGGGCGTCGGCTTTTTCGAACGCGGGCCCTTGCGCACCGATTTCCCGGGACAGGAGCTCCGGCGAGAACAGCGTTGGACGCGTCACCGATTCGACGATAGCCACGCCGCTCTCCACGATGAAATTGGAGGCCAACGCGAGTATTGCCACGCTCGCGAATGCCAGCGCCAATCGTGGCGCAATGCCGAGGTCACCGAGGGTGAATGCCCTCTTCAGGCCACGCCCCAATTGCGCCAGTTCATTTCGGTTGAACGTGAACATCGGTGCGCTAGTTTGAAGGCAAAGTTGGCCTAACAGGCGCCCGCCTGGGGCGAAATTCCCTCCGGCTGCGTGCACAGTTCACGCTTTCCTGTAAGCCGAATCCGATGAAAATTGCGCCCCTAGGATTTGAGCTGCACGAGATCCCAAAGGGTGCCGTACAAATCCTTGAAGACGGCCACCGTGCCGTATGGCACCTCCGACGGCTCGCGCGCAAATTCGATACCCATGGCCTTGTAGGCATTGAAGTCGCGCCAGAAGTCATCGGTATATAAGAAGAGAAAAACCCGGCCGCCGGTTTGGTTGCCGACTCGGGAGACCTGCTCCGGATTCGAGCCGCGTGCCAGCAGTAGTTTGGCGCCGCCGCCCGCACCGGGGGGCTCGATGACCACCCAGCGCTTGTTCTGTTCTGGAACGAAACTATCTTCAACCAGCTTGAAACCGAGCTTGCCGACATAGAACGCCAGCGCCTCGTCGTATTCAGCCACCACCAATGACACCAGCCCCAATGTCTGCATCGCTCAGCCCTCCGATTCGCCGCGACTATAGACAATGACGAACGGACGCGGCGTTTCCTACACTCCAGCCATGAAACTCTCACACCCTGAAATGGTGCCAGGCACCGTTTCCTAGGAAACGGTGCCTGACCCCATTTACGGTTTGATGGGCGAGAGGCCCTGCCAGGGCGTCAGGCGATTGAGCGCCGGCACGATGGCGCGGCGCATCGCGAGGAAGTTGATCGAGCCCATCTCGCGGTAGATCACGTTGCCCTTCTCATCGACGATGAGGGTGTACGGCAGTGGGCCTTTCCACGCCGGATCCAGCGCCTCGCTCATCGCGTCGTTGTCCTTGGTGGCATAGATGTAGTTCTTCATCGACGCGTGCTTCTTGGTCAGGAAGTCGCGCACCTGCGGTTCCTGGTCCGGAAACTCCGCGGCAATGGTCACCATCTCGAACCCACGGATGCGGAAGCGCAGGTTGTGCTCCACCAGTTCGTCGAACTCGGTGATGCACGGGCCACACCACGTGGCCCACACATTGATGAAGCGGATCTTGCCGGAGTCCTTGTTCTCGCGGATGGCCTTGAGCATGGCCGCATCCGCCTTCTCGAGAGTCACGGGTTCCGCCGCCCACTTCTTCTTGTAGTTAGCGTAGTCGGGCACCTTGTCGGCCCATTTCACCGAGCAGCCGAATACCTTGGTGGTGGTGACCGGCGGCTCCTTGCCGGCCAGCAGCGCGTCGAGCGCCGCGCGCGTGTCGTGCTTGGTGGCCGTCGATTCACGCTCGGAGTCGTCGATGCGCCCTTCGAAGCGCAGCTTGCGCGCCTTGTCGAAGATGAACACGTGCGGCGTGGCGACGGGTCCGTAGGCGTGCGACACCACCTGCTGCGGGCCATCGTCGAGCCACACGAAGTTGAATTTTTCCTGCTTGGCGCGCTCGACCATTTCCTCGAACGAGTCCGAGAGGTCGGAGTACGCGAGCTCATCGAGGCGCACCGCGTCGGCGTGGTTCGGATTGATGGCGACCAGCGTGACGTTCTTCGACGCGTAGTCGGTGACCAGCTTCTTGATGCGTTCCTGGTACGCCTGGGCCGTGGGGCAATGCGCGCAGGTGAACACCAGGACGAGGATGTCGGCCTTGGCAAAGCTCTTCTCGGTGTACGTCTTGCCGTCGATGCCCGGCAACGAGAACGGCGGCATGGCGGCGCCGATCGCGAGAGTCGGCGGTTGTTCGGAAGCACTTGCCGTGCCGGCAAACAACATGGCCAGGGCCAGCCCGAAGCCAAGACGAATGGAAGTCCAGCGAGTCACAAACATGGTTTTTCCCCCTCAGGAAGCTCCGGAGGATAGCCCAAGCCAGGGGCTCACAACCCCGACCACAACTAAAGTCTCATTTTGCATAACTGTGCTGACACCCGTCGTACCGCGCATCAGGGGGCCTGCCCATACTCCGCGCCCTTCGAAATCCACTGAATTCCCGGGAGTCCTGTTCATGTTCAAGTTCATCGCCCTCGCGGCCGGCCTGATGCTCGCGAGCGCCGCGTCCGCCCAGCAATCCCTCCAATCCCTGCACGCGCGCGTGCCGGCGCCGCCGGCCACAACCGCCGCCGCACCTGCCTGGCTCGCCAGCCCGGAACTCGCGACCTTGCACAAGCAGATCAAGGATCAGCGCGCGTTCATCGAGAAATTGATGGCCAACGCGAGTGCTGGCGCCCTGCCCACGGCCGGCCAGACTGGTGGCGGCATCGACTTCCAGCGCGCACAGCGCGATCCGGAATACGCCAAGCAGGTGAAGGCGACGATCGACGCCATGAGCCAGGAAGACAAGATGAAACTCGCCATGCAGATGTCGCAGGCACACAGCCAGAGCGCATTGAAGGACGTGAAGGCGATGGCCACCGATTCGGAGGCCGTGCAGACCGCCGCGGAGCACTACGGCGACTACCAGGCAAGGCAGATGACCGGCGGCATTACCGCGCAGTACATGGCTGTCGACAAGATCCGCGAGGGCGTCAACACGCGTGCGATGCAGATCTCGGGCAAGGCTATCAAGGCCCTGAAGTGCAGCGACGGCGAAGGTTCCTGTTCAGCCGCCGATCAGGCTGCTGACAAAGCCGCGCTGCGCACGGCATACAACCAGATCATTGCCGACTACGACAAGGCCCTCGTCGCCATCGGGACGCAGGTGGAAGCGGCGCGCAAGGCGCGCATGGCGGACATCGCCGCCGCCCAGCGCGATCTCGGGCCCGCGCAATACGGCGCCGCGGCGCAGAGCAATACCAATCGGCAGCTGCTCGCTACGTATCACAACACCGTGCTGATGGAAATCGAGCAACTGCTCGCGCTGACCGAAGACACTGGCAAGTGGGCGGCGGTGCGTTACAAGGATCGCTCGATCAACTTCGTCAAGATCGACTAAATGGGGACATTCCTCGTTTCCTAGCAAACGGGGACGCACCTGATCGTGGGGCCGAATCGGCGCGATGCCGATTCGGACTTTTCCCGCTAACTACTGTGAAGTTCGCTGGCTTTAGGCCGGCTCATCGAGAAAGCATCGACGCGCACGCAGGTCTGGGTGGTTTCGCACGCTTCACGCATGATTGCCGCGCTCAAGGAAGCCAGGCATTGCGACGCCATCACGCTCACCAAGGAGCTGGGTGAAGCGGCGATCGAAGGCCAAGGGATGCTCGACGCGCCACCGTGGAAGTGGCCGGAACGTTGAAAGCAGGTTTAGGCGTGTCCCCGTTTGCTAGGAAACGAGGAATGTCCCCATTTCCATCAAACGAAGCCGAGGTTGGTGTTCGTGAAGTTGGCGACGTTGGGGAGGATGCCGGGTAGCTCGTTGGGAGCGCAGCCGAACCAGCGCGCGAGCGTCGCGGCGAACTCATCCACGGAGGTGCTTGGCAGCAGACGGCCCTGCCCCACCTGGTCGTTGGTCTGAATGGAGACGCGCGGCGCGGTACCGTAATACCGCCCACCATTCACGGCGCCACCCATGACGAAGTGATGGCTGCCCCAGCCATGATCCGAACCATCGGCATTTGAGCTCAGCGTACGGCCGAAATCGGAAGCCGTGAACGTGGTGACTTTGTTAGCCACTCCGAGATCAACGGTGGCGTCATAAAACGCCTTCATCGCGCCATTGACGCGCGTCATGAGCGCCGGGTGGTCCTGCATCAGCAGGTTGTGATTGTCGAAGCCGCCGAGTGATACGAAAAACACCTGGCGGCGTACTCCCAGCGTCCCGCGGGCGGCGATGAGGCGCGCCACGATCTTGAGCTGGCCAGCCAGTGGATTTCCGGCAGTGCCGAACGACGTCAACGGGTCTACGCCCGTGAGCGCGCCATTGACCACGCCTTCCATGTCAATCGACCGCCGCGTGACGATCGCGTATTCGTTCTCGAGCACGTGCGAGCTGCTGCGCGTGATGATCGAATTCAGCGCATCTCGCAATGGTGTGTTCAGCGCGGCGATGCGGATCGCGCCCGCCGGACTGATCTGGTACTGCAACGCGTCGCGCCCGGCCACGAACACCGCATTGCCTGACGCGGAGATGCACGTGAGCAGGGAGTTGGTGCTGTTGCTCGACAGCGCGATGTCGCCGAGCTTGCCGCCCCAACCCACCGTCGAGCCCTCGGTGCCATTCGATTGCCAGACGGATTGCTGATCGTTGTGCGAGAACAGTTTGGGCGGCAACGGGTTCGCCACGCGATTCGTGCTCTGGTACTGCGCCAGCGTCGTCGGCTGGATCAGTGGCCCGACATTGAGCTGCACGGCGAGGCGGCCCGCATCCCAGATGGACTTGAGCCCGGTCAATTGCGGGGCGAGCGCGTACTGCAGGTTGTCGGTGAGCACCTGCCCACCCACGGGCGTGAGCGCGGTCGGCGCCAGCGCCGCGCGCGCCAGCGCGATTCCCGCCTGGCCCTCGCCGGCCGTTCCAGCGCGGATCGCATGATACAGTGCGTAGTTAGTCGGGTCGTACGGCACGACCGTGTTGGCGTAGTCGTTGCCGCCGTACAGGAAAATGCACACGAGCGCCTTGTAGTCGGTGTTATCGAAAGCCGCGGCTTCGCCGATGGCCGCGAGATTGATGGCAAGCGGCGTGGCTACGCCCATCGCGCCCAGGTGCAGCGCGCGTTGCAGAACGACGCGGCGCGTCCACTTCGTGGCATCGGTTTCAGGGCGCTTCATTTCTGCACCAGGTATTCAGGTGAGCAAAGGATGAGGAAGCACGCAGTCGCCAGCATGTCGAGCTTCAGATTCTGGCCGCTGGTCGCCGTCACGTTGAACGCGCTCAGCGTGGCCTGGAGCACCGACAAGGTGTTGGCCGACAACTGATTCGCCGTGAGCCGCAAGTTCAGCCAGGCGATCACCGCGGGAACATCGTGCGCGATGGGCAGCAACGTGGCATAGGTCGGGTTCACGTCGAAGTCGTAGTAGCCGTTGCGCGTCACGCCCTGCATGAAGTTGATGTAGCCCGCGGCCGTGGTTTCATTCAGCAGCTGGAACTCGGGCGCCTGTTTACCCGCGGCGGCGATGGCCGTGTTGGGTGGCACATAACCGGGGCGATAGAAGTTGAACACCGACGGCGAACGCAGCGGGCTCTGACCGAGCGTCGTATCGCTGCCCGAGAGATCGTAGATCTCGTAAGCCCCGTTCGTTGACGTGATGCCCACGGTGCGCGCCCATTGCACGAAGCGAACGACAGGCTCGCGCAACTTGCCCGACAAAGAGTCCGCGGCCGAGGGCAGCGTGCGCGCCTCGATGTCGGTCAGGGTCGCGGCCCACACTACCTTGAGATCGCCGCGTACTCCCGAGCCGTTGTTGGCAAACGCCGCTGCCACACGACCCACGTAAGCTGGCGACGGATTGCTGGTGACCAGGCGCTGGATCATCTGCCGCGCGAAGAAAGGCCCGGTGTTGGCGTGATTGAACAGGCGGTCGAGCGCAATGCGCAGCGCTTCGGCGCCGGGCGTGTTGGCCGGGATGTTCGTGCCCAGAAAATTCACGGCCAGGTTCGAATGATTGGCCGGGTTGAACCACATCTTGTTCGTGGCGAATCTCGTGTTCGGCACGTCGTAGTCGTGCCAGGCCACGTTCGTGAACATGCCGCCGTTTGCCAGGTAGTCCCAGTCATAGCCCGTGAACACGCGCGCCAGGTTGGTGATGTCGCTCTGGCCGTAGGTCTCGATCGGCTGGTTGTTGGCGTCGAGTCGCAGCGTGCCGTCGGCGTTGAGTTCGTACAGCCCGATCGTGAAGAGCTGCATGACCTCGCGCGCGTAATTTTCGTCGGGCTGCCGGCCGTTGGCGTCTTCCTTGAGATTTCCCTTGGTGTTGAGGAAAAACCCCATGCCCGCGTTCAACGTGATCTGTTCGAGCAGCGTGCGGAAGTTGCCGTACGCGTTCGCGCACAACACATCCCAGTACGCGGCGATCACATACGGTGGATAGAACCCGTCGATCGGGCTCAACGACACCACGAAGAATTCCGACAACGCGAAAGCCAGGCGCTTGCGCATCTGATCCGGGCCGGCGAGCAGCTGGTTCCAGATCATGAAGTCGCCGAACTGCGGCCAGAAGTAGCGCTGTTCGCTGGTGATGGAGTTGTGCCCGCGCGAGTCGAGCCAGGCGACCCCGGTCAGCCCCGGCGCGGCGCTGTAGTTAGCCGTGAGCCAGGCGGCGAAGCCCGTGGCTTTGACGGCCGCCAGGTCGGCATCGTTGACCGCGAACTGCGCCTGCAGCAGGAAACGCGCGGCTTCGGCGTCGGTGATGGCGACCGGAGGCGGTGGTGGTGGCGGTGGCGGTGGCGGCGGTGGCGGTGGCGGTGGCGGCGGCGATGGAACAACCGGCGGCGGATTCTGCGTGGGAGGTGGCGCTGAGCTGCCGCCACCGCCTCCACAGGCGGTGAGCAGCAACGCGGACAAACCCACGCCTGGCGCCGCGCCGTCGGATTCGCCGGCATCGTCGCGATCGCCATCGTCATCGAGTTCCGTCACGAGCCCCCCTCGTTTGGCTTGCCACGGTACCTTAGGGGTGCGCGCGCCGGCAAACAGCCGGCAAACAGCGACAGGGGTAGGGAAAATCGCGGTCCGTGACTCCAGGATCCATCACATGAAACGCCCGCGCGGCCGCCCGCCGCATGCCGACCTGCTGACGCCGTCGGAGTGGCGCACGGTGCACGCCATTCAGCACGGCATGACCAGTGCCGAGATTGCGCGTCGGCGCGGCGTGAGCGTGAACGCCGTGAAATACCACGTGGCCAACGCGCTGGCGAAGTTGAACCTGCGCAATCGGCGGGAGCTGCGGGCCTGGTTCCGCGCACCCCGCGGCAGCGCGCTGGCCGATCAGGGGAAAGGCACCATGAAACAAGACTCGAAACTCGGCCCGATCGGGCAAATCGCCCGCTCGGTGGGTGACATCCAGGCATCCGAGGCCTGGTATCGGGACGTGTTAGGCCTGCCGCATCTCTACACCTTCGGTACGCTCGCATTTTTCGACTGCGGCGGCACGCGCCTGATGCTGAGCCAGGAAGGCGCCGCCGCCAAGGAATCCATCCTTTATCTGCGCGTGCCAAACATTGCCCAGACCCATGACCAGCTGATGGCCCGCGGCGTGAAGTTCACGCACGCGCCGCACATGATCCATCGGCACGCCGACGGCACGGAAGAATGGATGGCGTTCTTCGAGGATCCGGATGGCCGGCCTCTCGCCCTGATGTGCCAAATCAGTGCCGTGGCTGGCCAGAACCGTTAAACATATTGTTAGTTTCCCTTCGGCGATCGCCCACGCCTGCGAATCGCGACACGGTTTTACTTCATGCAGCCGGCGCAATCTATGCCGCGCTTCGCGCCTCAACGCAGGGAGTTTTCATGAGCACATCGAATGAACGCATGTCGGTTTTCGGCCCGACCCTGCGTTTCAAGGGCGAACTCAAAGCCCAGGAAGACATCAAGATCGAAGGCCGCATCGAAGGCACGATTCATCACCAGCAGCGTGTGGTCGTCGGTGCCAAGGGCGACGTCGTTGCCACGGTTCACGCCACGAGCATCGATGTCGACGGCAAGGTGCAGGGCGACATGAGCGCCCGCAAGAGCGTCAAGGTCAGTCAATCGGCGATCGTGCGCGGCAACATCCGCGCCCCGAGCGTCAGCATCACAGAGGGAGCGAATTTCAATGGCGGAGTCACCATGGAACCGAATGCTGGGTCGCAAGGATCCTCCAACCCCGGCGCGAGCCGCTGAGCCGGAGAAGACCATGAGCAAGAATTTCGCTGAACCCAGCAAGATGGCGCCGCCGCCGGCGGCCCCGCAGAAAGACCTGCCCGCGGGCACCTGCGTACTCGGCCCGACGCTGCATTTCAAAGGCGAGCTTTACGGCGAGGAAGACCTGGAATTCCAGGGCCAGCTGGAAGGTTCGATCGAACACACCCGCAGCCTTTCCATCGGGAAGGAAGGCGGCGTGACGGGCAACATCAAGGCCAAGTTCGTAATCGTCGAAGGCCGCGTCGATGGCGACATCTTCGCCACCGAATCGGTGTCGATCCGCCAGTCGGCCAAGGTGAAAGGCAACATCTACGCGCCGCGTGTCGGCATCGCGGATGGCGCCAACTTCTCCGGCAGCGTCGACATGAATCACAAGGGTGCGGCAGTAGCGACGCGCCCGGCCACCGTGCAGGTTGCGCTCAGCGAACCGGCGGCGGAACGCCTGCTGACGAAGGCGATGGGCTGACAACGCCTCCTGGCGCCGCCGGCTTCACCGGCGCCGCCAGCTCGACAATCTTCGCGGACATCGCGCGCAGGGTATCCTGCGCGTCGTCCGCGGCCTTGTTCGCCAGCAAGACCACCGCGACGCGCGCGTCCGGGTACAGGTCGCAGACACTCGCAAATCCGTAGGTGCTGCCCGAATACTTGAGCCGGCGGCCCGCGGGCGACTGGTCGATGATCCAGTAGAAGCCCACTGCCTGGCGTTTGTCGGGCGTCATCCACGTGGGCTGATGCGCGAGCTTCACGGACGCATCGCGTTCCACCATCTGCCAGGCGGCGTAGTTCAACAGGCCTTCGGTGCTGTAGCGCAGCGACGCCGATGCGTATTGCGTGGGTGCCGTGAAAGGCGGCACCGGGTCGCCCTCGCGCGAATACCCGCGGGCCAGTAGTTTGGCCGAGGGCGCCGTGCCACTGCCCATGCGCAGCGGCTTTTCGATCTCGCGCGCCAGGATCGTCTCGAACGGTTCGTCGTACAGCTTTTCCAGCACCACGCCGAGCAGCATGCTCGCGACGTTCGAGTGCCACGGTTCGCCTCCAGGCGCGCGGCGCGGCTTCACCATGTGCAGCTGGCGCAGGAATTCCGTGCGCGTATAGCGTTCGAGCACGCGCATGCGCGTGGTGGTCAAAGGTTCGCCGGGCACGGTGCGCACCTGGCTCACGTCGGGGATGTTGTCCATGAGCTGCGAGGTCATGTTGGCCAGGTGCACCAGCCGCACCGGCTCACCGCCGTTCTCGAGATTCGGGTACGGATCCTCGAGATATTTCGTGACTTCATCGTTGAGCGACGCCCGCCCCTCGATGATGGCGCGGGCCAGCAGCTGCCCGGAGATTGTCTTGGCCAGCGGCCCGATCTCGTAGATGGTGTCCTTGGTCGGTGTCTTGTTGCCGTCGAGCTGGGTGGCGCCGAAATTGTAGAAATGCCGTTGGCCGTTTTCGTAGATGCCGATGCTCAAGCCCACGCCGTCATTCTGCGCGAGCCACGCCCGGCCGAGATCACGGACGGCACTATCGAAAGGTGCTGCCGCGGGCGCCGGCGCGACCGCCGCGCCGGCCTGAGGTGCAAGCAGGCCAATGCACAGCAAGGTCATCAGGCGAACACTCATGGGCGCGCATCCTCGCGCGTACGCTCCCGCAAGACAACCAGGTTCGCGGTTACGGATCCACGGCGCCCACGTAGAAAATGGATTTGTACGCCGGATCAGCCACGACTCGGCCCTGAACCGCGGCGACATGCAAGGCGAAAGCACGCATGACCGTGATGGAGCGAGGAAAGAACCTGACGCGCCGGCCAAACCGGCTGTCGGCTCGCAGTTCGATGAGCGCCTGGCGATTCTTGTTCGCTTCTTGTGCGTCATTCCAGCGCACGCGCTCGATGTCTTGCAGGCTGATAGAGACGCGCGCGAAGTGACTTCGCACCTCGAGCTCCCCGCTCCGAATGACGACACGGCGTATTCGAAGCGGATACCACGCGAATATCGCGAGACCCGTGATTCCAAACACGCTGTACAGGAATGGCTCGAGCTCCGACCATTCGCGCACGTCGATGACGCTCCAGCTATGTTCCGCATCAACGGCGAATTTTCTCGCGATCCAGAGCAGCGCGACGGCGGAAGCAGTCGGAAGCACCGTATTCACAAGCCACGTCCAGGAAGCCGAAATCCAGACCTCGCCGGTGAGCATCGCCTCGTTCAGCGCGGCGATCTGGTTTGCCTCGATCACCGCAGGATCGACGGGCGGGGGCAGCGCCTGCTGCGCCGCCAGCAGGTTGGCGTAGTTGAGCGGGTATTTTTCGCGGTCGATGTTCCGCAGTGACCGCTCGATCTTCTCGGCCGTGTACTTCGAAAAATCCGGCTCCCCGTCTTTCACGTCACTGGTTCAGCACGTGATCCGCCGCCAGCACCAGCAATAGATAGTCCGTGGTGCCACGGCCGAGCACGTACTCGGTCTGTTGCCAGAAGAACGGCCAGGTCTTGAGCTCGGGGAAATCCGGCCGGATGAGCGCCGTACCCGAGGCGCTGCCGCCCGGGATGTACGACCAGTCGGCGCGGTTGAAACCGTAGGCGGTGGTCAGGGATTTCGCGCCCACTCCTGAAACGAACGACGCGGTGTTGGACCCCGGATGAACGCCGAGGATGAAGCTCAGCGCCTGCAATGCATAGGTGCGCGGGAACAGATCGGGGAAGGACAGGTGCAGCATCCACTGGTCCCAGCCGAAGCGCTGGATGTTCCAGCCCGCGCCCCAGATGTCGGGTTTGTAGGGCACGGCGTAGGGTGTCTCTTTCGCCAGCGCATCGACCTTCACGCGATAGGCGGCCACGGCATCGCGAATCGCTTTCGAATACGCCTTGTCCTTGATGAGCGGCAGCGTGCGGCCCACGGCCCAGCCGACGCGCTCGACGTTCGCGGCAATGGCGTCACGCTGTCCTAACAAGAGCGCGCGGTACTTCGGGTCCCGGGTGGCGATGAAGAGCTCGGTCGCCGCGCCGACGCGCGCCAGCGGCTCCTGCGGCGTGGCGCGGTCGTAGATTGCGATGGCTGCTTTGAGCGCTCGCGCAGCCAGGTCGTCGTTGTAACCCTTGAGCGCGCGTGACGCGGCGGCGAGTGAGGCGGCAGTGAGCAACTCGCGGTGCGGGTTTTCCTCGGTGAACACCCAGCGGTCATCGGGGGATCCCGGCAGGCCGACTTCGGGTGCGCCCGCCACCGGCGTCCTGGCCTGGTCGAAGACGACGTTGTCGGTCATGAGCGCGCCATCGCCGAGGAAAACGTACTGGCGCAGCGTCGGCTCGATGATGCCGCGATACAGCCGGCCCAGCGACTCGTAGCCGCCGACCAGCGACAACACGCCGTGCTCGAGCTGCTGCAACACATCGGGCTTGCCGTCGGGCTGATGGATTTCCGTCACCAGCGTTTTCTGATCGATGCTGGTGTTGTCGTAGTCGACGTGGAACAGCTCCCAGGCGAGCGCCAGGCCATAGATGGTGTCGGCCTGCGACTCCACGCGCATATCCCAGTCGCCGGCGTCGTGCCAGCCACCGCGGTCGACGCCCGGCACGTGTTCGCCGGGCTGGTAGCTAGTGAGCGTGGCCGCTCCCTGCGAGTAACCATCGAAGTGGATGTGGTCCACGGGCGCCATGCGCGCGTCATCGAGGTGACACGCGCCGTGCCACAGCCGGTATTTCTCCAGCACCTTCATGTGGCACATCTGTGCCGGCAGGAAGTATTCCAGCGTGGGCTGCCACACTTCCCGCGTGAACACGTCGGCATTGATGCGGAAGGGATGGCTGGTCTGATCGCCGTAGCGCACGACGTACAGGCCCGGCTCCTTCACCTCGCTGAAGTCGAGGATCGCGTACTGGTAGCGCAGGAATTTGCCCCACTCGGAAGGCTTGCGATCGACGACCACCTTCACCTGCCCCGCCTGGCCAATGCGCTGCAGGATCACGTTGTCCCGTTTCGTATCGCGCGGGTCGAGTTCGATGATGGCCTGCTTGGGTTGCGCCGGGTGATAGCCCACCTGCGACACCTGGATGACCGGCGTGCGCATCCAGCCCGCCTTGGCGTGCGGCGTGACTAACCACTCGATTGCTCCGGTGGTGGCGCCGGCGGACGCCAGCGCGCGGACCACGAACCAGCCATTGTTGTGATTGCCGCGCCCGTCGAGCAACGTGAGCTCGCCGCCGCGCACCGCTTCGATGGTGAGGTGATACAGCTCGGTCTCGGGCGCGACCTCGAGCCTCGGGCCATGCGCGAGGATCGGAATCTCTCCGGGACCGCTGGGCTGGCGCTGAAAGACCGCTTCGGTCTTGCCGAGCTGGTAGGACTTGCCGAACAGCAATCCCGGGAACAGCTCGAGGTTGAAACCCACCTTGCCCACCCATTCCTTCGGAATGGGCGCGTCGAAGTCGACACTGACGCGGATCGACTCCCCTTCCGGGCGCGCGCGCACCGTGTAGTTGAGCTTCAGGTCCGGATAGAGAATGGGATTGAAACCTTTGCGGTCGCGCTCCGCATCCGGATAGGCCAGCGCGACATGGATTTCCTGCGTGCTCGCGTTGATTTCGCGCTTGCCCGGCTTCGGAATGGGCGCCCACTGACCCGGGGACGGTTCGAGGCGCACGTCGCCGTTCGAGGCGATGCGCTCGTCGTGCATGATGATGCTGAGGCCGCCCTGGTGGCCTTCGGGGTAGTAGTCCTGCCCGTACATCACGTTGATGCCGGGGCGCTCGAAATATTCCTGCGAGTTGAGCTTGAAATCGTCGGCCGCCAGCGCCGCGGCTGGCCCCAGGACTGAGGCCAAGGCCGGTAGTACCCATCGTCGCATGTCGTTCCCCTTCGTTGACCGCGAAAGGGTAACTCAACCAGTCGCGCGAAGACTCTCCGACTTTTGTTCGGCCCGACGCGACTGGATGAGATCGTGCACGAACCTGAGTTTCTCGAGCACGCGCGGCGAGAGCACGAAGGGATACGCGTCCTTGAGGCCCATGCTGCGGTTCAAACTGTTCAGCGCGAGCGTGACCGCGTTCCAGTTCGAGATCAGCGAGTCGAAATCGCGAAACGCCAGCGTGTCGGTGGAGATCTGATCGCCGGTGCGCTCGGCCGCGGGCACGCGCAGCGATAGCGCATGACTCTTCGCGGTCTCGAGCGTATCGATCATGTGCAGGTAGTGCGCCCAGGTTTCGGCCCAGTCTTCCCAGGGATGCATGGTGGCGGAGACCTGCATCAGCGCCTACGCCACCATGCATCCCAGGTTTCGGCCCAGTCTTCCCAGGGATGCATGGTGGCGTAGGCGCTGATGCAGGTCTCCGCCCAGTTGGCCGGCGCGCCCTGCTCATAGTGGTGCTGCACGGCCTGGTCGTAGTCCTGGCTGTCGTCGCCGAACAACTGGCGAAAAGGCTGGAGCGAACTGCTGTTCCGGATCAGGCGATCCCAGTAGTAGTGGCCAATCTCGTGACGCAGGTGGCCGAGCACCGTGCGATAGGCCTCGCCCATCTTCTCGCGCATGTTTTCACGGAACGCGGAATCCGCCTCGGCGATGTTCAACGTGATGACGCCTTCATCATGCCCGGTCATGACGGGCTCGCCGTTGGCGCTGCGCAGGAAATGAAAGGCCACGCCTTCGTTCGGCCATTCCTGGCGCGAAGAGAGCGGCAGCTTGAGCTGGTACAGCGTGTAGAGCAGGCGCCGCTTCGCGGCTTCGATGCCCGACCAGGCGTTCAGGTTGTTGGTATCCGAAAGATCCGGCGCGACTTCCGTGAGCCGGCAGGAATTGCAGAACTGCTGCTGGCTCTCGGCGGGCACGAGCCAGTTGCAGGCGTCGTGGTCACGGCCGTTCTTGCATTGCCGGTAGTGGCGCAGGCCCTGGCTGGGGAAGAACACTTCGTAGACCGCGCCCTGCGACGACCCGGTCTGGTGCTGCAGCGTGACGATCTTCGCGAGCTCGACGCAGTAACCCACGTTCATGCCGCAATTCATGCATCGGCTGTTTTCGAAAAACAGCACTTGCTGGCAGTTGTCGCAGGAGAAGAGTTTCACGGCGCCAGCATAGTCGTTTATGCATGGCGGGCACGAAGTCAGTGAACGCGCGGGCCGGCTGGGGAAAAGTCCGACGAAAACCGCGCACCCTCGATCGACTGATCGCACGACACAGCGGGGGGCCGAAGCCGCACGATCAATCGACGAGGGGCGCTACGAAACTCAGGTGGCGGACTCCATTGCGCCAGGCTCGCCACTGGCGCGAGGCTGCTTGTCGAAAACCACTTCGAAGATCGGCGATGCCGTGAGCGTGGTGACCGTTGCCATCTGCAGGAAGGACATGATCGATAGATTGGCGATGCCCATGAGACCCCTCTGCGTGATGGGGATCTGGCATCCCCTCGTGAAGGGCTTTTATACGGGCGACTTGCCGGGCCCGCCCAGATGGCGGGCCATAAATTCTGCCTATCGAAGGCGGTTCAACGGTGGCAACTGGCCGTTGGCCCGTGCCCGGCGGCCGTAAACCGCTTCGAACAGCGGGGATGCCATGAGCGTGGTGACGATGGCCATGAGCACCATCATGGAGAACAGCGCCGAGCCGATGATGCCGGCCTGCAGGCCAATGTTGAGGATGATCAGCTCGGTGAGTCCGCGCGCATTCATGAGCGCGCCGATTCCAAGCGCGCTGCGGTTGTCCTGGCCCGAGAGACGCGCCGCTCCCCAGCACGCGATGAACTTCGCGAATATGGAAGCCGCGAGGATGCCGAGCGCGATCAGCAGCAGCGGCACCGTGTTCACCATCGTCAGCTGTGTGTTGAGCCCCGAGTACGTGAAGAACACCGGCAGCAGGAAGACGACGGTGAACGGCTCGAGGAGTTGCTTGAGCCTCTGCGCGAAAACGCCGCGTGGCATGGCGGTGCCGATCAGGAATGCGCCAAAGACTGCGTGCAGACCTACTGCGTCCGAGACATAGGCCGACAAGCTGCACAGGATGAGCGCCGCCGCGAGCACACCCGGGCTCAGGGCGTGGCCGGCCGCGTGCTCGCGCTCTGCCAGGCGACCGAGCGGCGCAAACATCCGCGGCCCCAGGTAGATGAGAGCGGCGGAGAGCGCAAGACCCCCGACGATCGCGACAACCGCAATTGCCGCGCTCGAACCCAGGCTGGCGAGCACCACGGCCAGTACACACCACGCGATGGCGTCGCCGATGGCCGCGGCGGACAACGCCAGCGTTGCAATGCTTGACCCGGTGAGGCCACGGTCGTGGATGATGCGCGCCAGCACGGGAAAGGCCGTGATGGCGATGGCCGTGCCCAGGAACAGCGTGGCATTGAGCTGGGAGATGTCTGCCGCGAACAGGCCCGGCACGCGCAACAGCCACGGCGCCGCGACGAATGCGACGATGAACGGCACGACGATGCCGGAGATGGATACCGAAACTGCGCTCGGCGCGTTGGCGCGGAAGTCATCGCTGCGAAAGCCCAGGCCGACGAGAAACATGTACAGCGCAATGCCGACCTGCGCGACCGCGTACAGCACGGGCTTCGATTCCGGCGGAAACAGGAATGCGTGCGCCGCGGGCAGCAGCACGCCCAACAAGGATGGCCCGAGCACCACGCCCGCGATCATTTCACCGATGACTTGCGGCTGGTGCAGCCATCGCGTGACCAGCCAGCCGCACAACCTGCTCGCCGCCAGGATCACTGCAATCTGAAGAAATAGGATCATCGCTTGGCGGTTACGTCCCAGGCGCTCGCACTGGCGCCGCAATACTGTTTCACGAACTCATGGTGCAACGGTAGTGCGCCCACGGTCTGTGCCACCTGCGCACGGTAGTTGGCGAGATACTTCTTGAGCTCCTGGTCGTTTACCCGTGCGAAGTGATGATAGCTCTCGGGGTTGATTCCCTGCCCCATCATGACGGCGATCCACGAGTCGATGGTGAACAGATCTCCTTGCGCGAAGTAGACGTACGCGTCCTTCTTGAACAGGTCGATGCGCCTTCGCAGGGTGTCGGGAATTTCCATCTTGCTGCAATGGCGCCAGAACGGTGAGTCATCGCGTTTCGTCAGGGAGTAGTGCATGCAGACGAAATCGCGAATGTGCTCGATCTCGGCGCGCGCCAGGTCGTTGTACTGGTCGACCATGGGCTGCTTCATGCCGCTGAACGGAAAGAAGTGCAGCAGGCGCACGGCGGCCGACATGATCATGTGAATGCTGGTGGATTCCAGCGGTTCGACGAATCCGCTGGCGAGTCCCATCGAGACGACATTCTTGTTCCAGGCCTTGCGGCGCCGGCCAGCCTTGATGCGAATGTGCCAGGGTTCTTTCACCGGCGTGCCGCCCGAATCGGTGACCAGCTTGTGGCGTGCCTCGTCGTCGGACATGTACCGGCTGCAATACACGACGCCATTGCCCACACGGTGCTGCACGGGAATGTTCCAGCGCCATCCGGCGGTGTGCGCATAACAGGAGGTGTACGGCTTGGGCGGCGTGTCCACGATGGTCTGGAAGGCCACCGCGCTGTCGCAGGGCAACCAGTGCGACCAGTCCTCGTAGCCGGTATGCAGGGTCTGCTCGATGAGCAGCCCGCGAAAGCCGGTGCAATCGATGAAGAGGTCGCCCTCGATGAGCTGGCCATCGTGAAGTTCCAGCGCCTCGACGAACTCGGTGGCGGCATGGGTGCGCACGGTCTTGATCTTGCCTTCGACGCGCTTGACGCCCCTGGCCTCGCAAAGCTTGCGCAGGAAGCGCGCGTACAGCGCGGCATCGAAATGATAGGCGTAGTAGACGCGGGGATTCTCGCGCAGGCCGAACCTGCCCTGCATGCCGGCCATCCATTCGTGGTTGTATTCGCCCAGCGGCACCTTCGAACCGTTTTCCACGCTGCGCAACCAGAAGTTGTGGAACTCGCACATCAGCGTGGGCTGGCCGTATTGCCCGAAGGGATGCAGGTATTGGTCGCCGATGTTGGCCCAGTCCTCGAACCAGATGCCCACCTTGAACGTTGCGGCGCATTCGGTCATGAACTGCCGCTCGTCGATGCCTAACAACCTGTGGAAGTTGATCAACGGCGGAACCGTGGACTCGCCCACGCCGACCGTGCCTATTTCCTCGGACTCGACCAGCGTGATGTCGATGAGCTCGCGAAAATTCGTCGCCAGCGCGATTGCCGCCATCCACCCGGCCGTGCCGCCGCCGGCAATGACCACCTTCTTCACGGCGCGGGGCGCCTCGCTCTGCTGATTCATGACTCGCCTCGGGTGGCGCGGACGCCGCGCGACAGAAGGCCTTATAAGGAATGGCGATCGACGGCGCCCGGTGTGCGCCGATTGATTGTCACTATGGAGTACAGGTCGGGGCGTTGGCCGGGCGCCTCAGCGTCTGTTCATGGCCCACGCATCTTCGCTGGCCGCGCAGTACTGCTTGACGAAATCGGCATGCAGCGGCAACCCGTTGACCACCTCGGCGACCTTGGCGCGGTACTTGGTCATGTAGTCCTTGAGCTCACGATCATCGAGCCGCGCGATGTGGTTGTAGCTGGTCGGTTCGATGTGCTGCCCCAGCATCACGGAGATCCACGAGTCCACGGTCATGAGCTCGCCTTCCTTGCGGTAGGCGTGCCCGCCCTGGCGGAACAGCTCCACGCGCTGGTGCAGCGTTTCCGGAATCTCCATCTCGCGACAGTGGATCCAGAACGGCGAATCGTCGCGCTGGTTGTACTTGTAGTGCATGCACACGAAGTCGCGGATGCGTTCGAGCTCGTACTGCGTCAGCTCGTTGTAGTGATCGACCATGGGCTGATTGACGCCGTCGAACGGGAAGAGATTCATGAGCCGCACCGCCGCCGTGGTGATGGTGTGAATGCTGGTCGATTCCAGCGGCTCGACGAAGCCGGCGGCGAGGCCGAACGCCACCACGTTCTTGTTCCACGCCTTCTTGCGGCGGCCCGCCTTGATGCGCACCAGCCAGGGTTCCTTGACAGGACGCCCGCCGGAATCGCTGACCAGCCGGTGTCGCGCTTCGTCATCCGACATGTACTGGCTGCAGTACACCACGCCATTGCCGACGCGATGCTGCACGGGAATGTTCCAGCGCCAGCCAGCGGTGTGTGCGTAACACGCGGTATAGGGCGCGGCCGGTTCATCGACGATCGTCTGGAACGCGACCGCCCTGTCGCAGGGCAGGTAGTTTGACCAGTCTTCGTAGCCGGTATTCAGCGCGCCCTCGATGAGCAGCCCACGGAAGCCCGTGCAGTCGATGAAGAAGTCTCCGGCGATAACCTGGCCGCTTTCGAGCTCGAGCGACTCGACGAAGCCGTTGTCGGTCCGGGTGCGCACATTCCTGATCTTGCCTTCGATGCGCTTCACACCGCGCTTCTCGGCGAGCTTGCGCAGGTAGCGCGCGTACAGCGCGGCATCGAAGTGGTAAGCGTAGTTGACGCGCGGGTTCTCGCGCAGCGCGAACCGGCCCTTCACGGCCGCCAGCCATTCGTAGCAGTACTCGCCGAGCGGAGCCTTGTGGCCGTGCGCGCGCGCATGCAGCCAGAAGTTGTAGAACTCCGCCATCCACGCGGGCTGGCCGTGCCGGCCGAAGGGGTGCAGGTACCAGTCGCCGATGCGGCCCCAGTTCTCGAACCAGATGGCCACCTTGAACGTCGCCGCGCACTCGCGCATGAACTCGCGTTCGTCGATGCCTAACAACTGATGAAAGGCGACGATGGGAGGGACGGTGGATTCACCGACGCCGATAGTGCCGATCTCCTCCGATTCCACCAGCGAGATATCGAGCAGTTCGCCGAACTGCTTCGAGATCGCCATGGCGGCGACCCACCCTGAAGTGCCGCCGCCGGCAATGACGACCTTTCTGACCGCCCCGGGTGCGGCTTGCGCGTTTTCCATCAGAACCCCCTTCGAAGAGGGGGGATTATGGGGTCAGGCACCGTTTCCTAGGAAACGGTGCCTGGCACCATTTTTTCAATACCGGGGCCAGCCTTGATCGTCCCAGTTCAGGTTGCTGATCAACAGCTTCGCGTTGCCGTTGTCCTGCGCGTCGTAGGCATGGCGCACGATGACACCGGTACCCGCGACGTCCTGGCCTCCCGGCCCGTTCCAGCGATCGTTGCCGCCGTCGAGCAGCGTGCCGCCGCCACTCATCATGCTGACGCCGCTCTTGTCGGTGTACGTGCCGGTGATGCTGGTCGAGCGGCCGTAGCGGATCTGGTAGGTGCTGTTCACGCCCTGGCAGCACGTGCCCACCGAAACGAACAGGTAGTAGTAGCCATTGCGCTGAACGATGACGGGCGCCTCGATGCCGCCGCCGCGGCTGGCGATCGAATACAAGGTGCCCGTCGGCTTCATGTTGCTGCCGAGCCGCGTGAGCTTGATGCCTGAATTCCACGAGCCGAAGGACAGCCAGGGCGCGCCGCTCGCATCGATGGTGAGATCCGGGTCGATGGCGTTGTAGTCGTTGGACGCGGTGGTGCGGATCACGAGCCCGTCATCGCGCCAGTCGCCGGCGGCGATGCTGGAGGCTGACAACAACCCGATCAATGACACCTTCGAGCCGAACGTCGACACGGAGTAGTACAGGTACGTGCGACCGTTGTAGACCTTCACGTCCGGCGCCCAGACGTCGTTGCCCGACTGGTTCGGCACATAGGTGCGCCACCAGCTCAAGCCATTCGGCAGCACCGACGGCAATGGATCCCATTGCAGACCGCCGTTGCGCGACACCTTGCCGTAGATGCCCACGCCGGTCTGGAACTGCCACCACGTGCCGTTCTCGTTGATGAGCGTGGGATCGTGCGTGCCGAGGTTGCCCGTGAGCGGCCAGTGATACGTGGTGCCTCCGGAGCCCGACATGGGCACTGCCGAAGCCGCGTTCGAGTTCACCCACACGTTGTCGCTGCTCTGGCGTGCCTTGATCCAGAAGTAGTACGTGACGCCGTTCGTGAGGCCGGTGGCCGAGTAGCTGGTGGCGGTGGCGCTCACCGTTGCGATTCGCACGCGTCCGGCGGGATTGCTGTCCGTGTCGCGATAGACCTCTTGCGCATTGACCGCGCCGTTGGTCACCGTCCAGGTGAGGTTGGCGGAAGCAGCACCCGGCGTCGCGGTGAGCGTGACCGTGGAAGCGTGCGCGGAAAAACTGACGGCCATCATGGCCGAGAAAATGAACATCCGTGTCATAGATCCCCCTTGTGCGGCGGAGACTATCGAGACGCGCCCCTCGTACAAATCCCGCTTCAGGCATGCGTGCGTTGCAACACTGACATGAGAGCGCTCCCGCTCTCGTTACGTGCAGCTATCCAATGGCGACATTGCACGTCCAACAGGCTTATCAGGAGTTTTTCGTGGCCCGACTGATCGCTATTGCACTTGCCGCCTGCCTGTCCGTTACCGCCACGGCCAATGGCGCGAAGGACGCCGAGGACCGTATCCGCCGCGTAACCCAGGAGATTCCCTCGCCGGTACAGGTGCGCGGTGAATCGCCGACTAAGACATCGCTGGCCGGCCGCATGACGGAGCTCAATGTGCCAGGCGTGAGCATCGCGGTAATTCACGATGGCCGTATCGAGTGGTCGCGGGGTTTCGGGGTGACGCGCGCCGGCGGGCCCGCGGTCACTGAGGCCACTCTTTTTCAGGCAGCCTCCATCAGCAAACCCGTGTTCGCGCTCGCCGTGCTGAAGCTCGCGGACACCGGCAAGTTGAATCTCCAGACGAACCTCAACGAATACCTGAAGTCGTGGAGGCTGCCGGACAACGAATTCACTCGGCAAAACCCGGTGACGTTGCGCGGAGTTCTGTCTCATTCGGCCGGCCTCACCGTGCACGGATTCCCTGGGTATGAGTCGAACGCTGTGTTGCCAACGACTATCCAGATTCTCGACGGCAGCCCGCCGGCGAACACGGCCCCGATTCGGGTCGATGTACTGCCCGGATCCCGCTACCGATATTCGGGGGGCGGCTACACGCTGGCACAGCAGGTGCTGGGGGATTTGAGCGGGCAGCCGTTGCCCAAACTACTGCGCGACTCCGTGCTGGCACCTCTGGGCATGACGCGCAGCACCTTCGAGCAACCACTGCCCGCCTCACGCGCCTCCGAAGTGGCACTTGCTCATCGTGCAGATGGCACACAGGTGGTGGGTGGACCGCACGTGTATCCCGAGATTGCGGCGGCCGGTCTTTGGACCACGCCGTCGGACCTCGCGCGGTACGCGCTGGGCGTGCGAACCGCGCTGTCAGGCAAGTCCAGCGTGATCTCCGCATCGATGGCCCGCACCATGCTCACTCCGGTTCTGGAAGGACACGCTCTGGGACCGCTCGTTGGCGGCAAGACGTCGAGAAAATACTTCACCCATAACGGCGGCAATGAAGGTTATCGCTGCTTGCTGGTGGCGTACGAGGACGGCGAAGGCGCAGTAGTGATGACCAATGGCGACAACGGTGGCGTACTCATGGAGGAAGTGATGCGCGGAATCGCCAGCGTCTATGGCTGGCCGGACTTCGCGCCCGCTGTCCGAGCCATGTCGAGCGTGGCGCCCGCGACGCTGGAAAAGTTCGTCGGCGCCTATGAGCTCAATGACGGCTCCACCTACGTGGTGCGCAAGGAGCGCGACCTGATCGTCGGCCATGTTCTCGGCAACACGCCGTTGACGCTATACCCGTCTTCCGACCACGAGTTGTTTGCCCGGGATCAAGACCTCGTCGTCGATTTCGAAGTGGCGAATGGCAAAGCGTCGGCGGTGCGGCATCGGCTCGGCGATCGGGAGCGCCGGGGTCCGCGCGTCAGCGAAGCGCGTTCCTCTAAAATCCTGGGGTGGCTGGATCGAACGGCACAGCGTTTCAAGGAACAGAAGGCCGATCCGCAGTCCGACTCTGCGATCCGCAAGCTGATCGCCGGATTGTCCGCGGCCAAACCTGACTACGACAGCATGAGTCCGCGACTGGCGGAGGCCACGCGTCAGCAGCTCACCGGCCTGCAGCGCTGGTTCGAATACCTGGGAGCGATGAAGTCCCTGGAGTTCCAGCGAGCGAACGAAACGGGAACCGACGAGTTTCGCATCGTGTTCGACAAGGACGCGGTGAAGATTTTCATCCGGCTGAATGAAGATGGGCGCATCGAGGCCGCCGACTTGTCGCCGGGATGACTGCCTGCGCTGCAATGCGGACATCAGCGCGCTAACTAGCGAAAGCGGAGTAGCATCCAGCGATCGAGAATCCAGCCAGGAGAGAGCCGGTGCGAGCTTCTATTTTTGGAGTGGCAATTGCCGCGCTGCTGTTGACCTGCGTTGTCGCGGCCGAGACCGCGGACCCGGGCTTTACCGCGGTGCCCATCGCCCAAAGCGTCACCGTGCTCCAGGGCTATGAGTGCAACATCGCGGCGTCTGCCGGCGACGATGGCATCGTCCTCGTCGACACTTGTGGCGCAAAGGTCGCGGACAAGCTGCTCGTGGCGGCGCAGCGCCTTTCCGCAAGGCCGCTCCGGTTCGTGATCAACACGCACGCGCACGGTGACCATTCGGGTGGTGACGCCGTGCTTCAGAAACACGCGCCCGTGATCGCTCATCACACGGTCCGCAAACGAATGGCGGCCGGAAACGAGGTGACGGGCGACAAGCCCAGCTCGCCCGAAGCGCTACCGGTCATCACCTTCGACGGTGAGGTGATCCTTCACCTCAACGAAGAAGAGATCCGGCTCCTGACACTTCCGCCGGGCCACACCGATGGCGACGTCGTCGTCTTTTTCAAGAATGCGAACGTGGTCTGCGTGGGCGATGTGTTCATGCCTCCGGCTGCTTCCTTCGGCGATCGCTGGTACGGCGGTGGAGCTCTGCGTCTCATCGATTCGCTGGAGTTCCTTCTTCCCCAGATTCCGGAAGGCGCGAAGATAGTCCCGGGCCACGGAAAAATTTCGACTCGTGCCGACATCGTCCGCGGCCTGGAGGTATTGAAGAGAATGAAAGCCGTGGTCGAAAGCGCGGTTCGTGCCGGCAAGACGCTGCCTCAACTCACTGCGGAAAGGCCGTTCGACCAGTGGCGCGGCTCAGTGCCGGCGTGGAGCTCGTCGGACAAGTCACTGGACGGGTGGGTAAAGAACTTCTATCGGGAGATCTCGCCGCAGCCTGACTAGCCCGCCCGCTCAGGCGGTGCGCAGGAACTGCTCGTGCGTGGGCAGATGCTCGACCATTCCCGCGATGGCGGCCTTGGCGTTCTTCATCGTCTGCTCGATCTGCGCGTAGTCCAGGTTCTCGACTCGCGGGCAATGCCCATGCGGCCGGATTCCCATGCCTTCGAACACCGACTGCCAGCTCGAGGCGCGGAACAATTCGTCGACACCCTCGCGCATGGCGCCGTGCGCCTTGAACAGCTCGATGCGCTCGCGCAGCGTGTCGGGCAGCGGAATGTTCTTGCACCACTGCCAGAACGGCGTGTCGTCGCGTTGCGTAGCAGAATAATGCAGCACGATGAAATCACGCACCTCTTCGAAGTCCGCGATCATTCGCCGGTTGTACTCGCGCACCAACGCCGCGTCGCAGTCCTTGTCCGGGAAATAGCGCAGGAAGAAGTCCATGCCGCGTGCGATCAGGTGGATGGACGTGGCCTCGAGCGGCTCGATGAAACCGGACGCCAGGCCCAGTGACAGGCAGTTGTGCTTCCAGAACTGGCGGCGATGGCCCGTGGTGTAGGGAATGAGGCGCGGTTCTTCGATGCAGGCCGCGTCCAGCGAACGCAGCAGCGTGGCTTTCGCCGCGGCATCGCTCACGAAGCGGCTCGAGTACACATAGCCATTGCCGACCCGCTGCTTCAACGGGATGCGCCAGCTCCAGCCGGCGGGTTGCGCCGTGGCGCGCGTGTAAGGAACCAGCGCGCCCTTGTTCTCGGTCTTGCAGACCACGGCGCGGTCGCAAGGCAGGTAGTTCGACCAGTCGACATTGTCGACGCCCAGCGTCTTGCCGATCAGCAGGCTCTTGAAGCCGGTGCAGTCGATGAAGAAATCCGCCTCGATCTTCCGGCCGCTGGCGAGCGTCACGCTCTCGATGAAGCCATCGTCGCGCTGGGTAACCTCGACCACCTTGCCTTCGGTGCGCTTGAGGCCGCGCTCCTCGGCATGCTTGCGCAGGAACTTGGTGACCAGCAGCGCATCGACGTGCAGTGCGTAGTTAGCCCCGCCGATCGGCGGGGCTAACTACGCACTGCACGTCGATGCGCTGCTGGTCACCAAGTT
>Ga0193753_10000523_pt1 | contig 37498 bp, 22 predicted proteins | sample H1c2metaG_FD_144925 | JGI IMG/M metagenome (GOLD analysis project Ga0193753, IMG submission 144925) | Soil microbial communities from a riparian zone of the East river system, Colorado, United States - H1c2 | ecosystem: Environmental > Terrestrial > Soil > Riparian zone | place: USA: East...
CAATAGCTCAAACGTTGTAAGCAGACATCATCTTACCGACGGATCGGTCATCGATCTGCAACCCAATGGAACGATCACCTTCCCAAAGACATTTGACAAGACCTCAAGACAAATAGAATTAACAGGTGAAGCTTTCTTTGACGTTTTCAAGGAAAAGGATCGTCCGTTCATCATTTCAACCAATGATGTAACCGTTAAGGTTTTGGGAACGAGCTTCAACATTAAATCGTATGAGAATGCGGAGGAAATTACCGTTGCAGTGAAAACGGGAAGGGTTTCCGTATCACGTCCTTCGGGAACCGACGGCAGTAGTGAGGTTATACTTACGCCCAATCAGGAGGTGGTATACAACACCGTCAGGGAAAATTTTTCAAAAAAGATCGTTGCAGAACCGCAGATCATTCTCGCGAAACCAACACTGTTTGAGATGAAGTACGATGGAACCCCAGTCGATACGATCTTTGAAGTAATGGAACAAAATTACGGCATCGATATCGTCTTCAACCGGGAAGTACTTGCAACATGTACGCTAACGACCTCGATGGCGGAGGAGGGTTTCTACGAACGCATCGAAATCATTTGCCAGGCCATTGGCGCGCAGTATGAAATACGCGATGCGGCTATTGTAATAATAAGTACCGGATGTCAGGAAAACGCTAAGAACTAAATAAATCTGCCTATGCGATAAATACATACAAACCCACCAAATAAAAATGGGCTAATGATGCTGGAACCATCATCAGCCCGTCATGCCTGAACGAATGCATCGTCCGGCACCAAGTTTTTGCCCTAAAAACAAACAAAAACATTCAAAATTATGAAGAATAAACCTAAACCTATTCGTAATGCATTTCTATTCTTTATGAAAATCTCGCTCATTCATATGTTGATAACCAGCGTTACCGTGATGATGGGGTTTGCCATAGATACCAGCGGACAGGAGGTATTGGAGCGTAAACTAACACTTCAGACGCAAAATGCCGATGTAAAGAGCGTGCTGGCAGATATTGAAAAGAAGATCGATGTTAAATTTACCTATCGTCCCAGGATCATCAAGGACCATGAAAGAGTCTCCCTCGATATCCGGGAGGAAAGCCTTTCAAGCGTCCTCGACCGCCTTTTTGGCACATCACTGAATTACGAAGTGATTGGAAAGCAGATCGTCCTCAAATCTGTTCGTTTGCAACCAGTCGCAGAAGATGGCCCCCCAGTAATTCCTTACATACCAGCTGTCACAGTTTCCGGTAGAGTAACGGATGACACAGACGCCGCAATTCCGGGCGTCAATATTCTTGTGAAAGGCACAGCGAATGGCACAACGTCCGATACCGACGGTCGTTTTAGCCTTGAAGTAGAGGGTGAAAGTAGTGTTCTGGTATTCAGTTTCATTGGGTATACCTCTCAGGAAGTTGTCGTTGGAACGCAGGCGACAATCCAATCCCTACAGGAAGTGGTGGTAGTTGGATACGGGGAACAAAAGAAAATTACCCTTACAGGCGCAGTTGCTACAGTGAAGGGCTCGGAACTGCAAAAGTCTCCAGCGTTAAACCTTTCCAACTCTATTGCGGGCCGCATGCCCGGGGTGATTGCTACCAATACCAGTGGGGAACCTGGATATGATGGTTCGACCATCCGTATCCGCGGATCCAACACGCTGGGAAACAATGATGCCCTGATAGTTATTGACGGGGTACCGGCTCGGGCCGGTGGTTTCGACCGTTTGAACCCCCAGGATATCGAAAGCATGTCTGTATTAAAAGATGCATCGGCGGCCATTTATGGTTCGCGGGCTGCGAACGGAGTTATTTTGATTACTACCAAACACGGCAAAAACGGGACGCCGCGTCTCTCTTACACCTTCAACCAGGGTTGGGCTCAACCAACAGTAGTGCCCAAAATGGCAAGCGCTTCGCAGTATGCGCAAATGGTGAACGAAATCGATGTGTATAAGTTACCATTCTCGGAATGGAGTGCGGCTTCGGCGGCTTTTGAATCGACAGGTAGCTTTACCCGTCCTAATGGAGATGTGGCAAATGCTTCCTTCAAACCCGATGACTTACAGAAGTTCAATGATGGCTCCGATCCTTGGGGTCATCCGAATACAGACTGGTTTGACGCAGTATTAAAAAATTGGTCTCCCCAATCGAAACATAATCTGCAGTTATCTGGTGGTTCAGAAAATGTTCAATACCTGGCCTCGATAGGATACCAGAACCAGGATGGTTATTACAAAAATTCCGCTACCGGGTACAGGCAGTATGATTTCCGTTTGAACGTGGATGCCAAGGTGAACAAATATATCTCTACCACGGTTGGGGTAACCGGCCGCCAGGAAAATCGTTTTTTCCCGACCAAATCTGCTAGCTCAATATTCCGTATGATGATGCGCGGTTATCCATACGCGCCAGCCATATGGCCCAATGGCAAGCCGGGACCCGATATTGAAAATGGGGAACAACCCGTGCTCATTACGACCAGCGAAACCGGATATGACAATGACACGCGCTATTATTTGCAAACGAATGGAAAAATTGAATTTACCGTTCCCTGGGTAAAAGGGTTAAAAATTACTGGCAGTGCGGCGGCGGATAAATATATCCGTCAAACCAAAAGATGGGAGACGCCCTGGTTTATATATAGCTGGGATAAAACCAGCTACGAACCAGACGGGGTTACGCCTTTGCTGACAAAAGTTCAGAAGGGTCCTAACGCCCAGCCGACGCTCAACCAGGGAAGCGAGGATCAACTGAATGTATTGCTTCAGGGATTGATCACCTACGAACACAATTTTGGCAACCACGCGCTTACGATTTTAGGCGGGGTGACCAAAGAAACTTCAAATCAGAGCTCTTTTAACGCATACCGAAAGTATTTTAATTCGACGGCCATTGACCAATTATTTGCCGGCGGTAGCTCTGAGAAAAATAGCAATGGTAGCGCCTGGGAACGGGCGAGATTGAGCTATTTTGGCCGCGTAGGCTACAATTTTAAAGAAAAATACCTGGCTGAGTTCCTGTGGCGTTACGATGGTTCGTATATGTTCCCCGCCAACTCACGGTGGGGCTTTTTCCCGGGAATTACCGCAGGCTGGCGGATTTCGGAAGAAAGCTTCTTTAAAGCAAACGTAGCGTTCATCAACAATCTAAAATTGCGCGCATCCTGGGGTCGATTAGGGAATGATCAGGTATATTTTAACGATGTCTTAAGAGAATACGATTATCTTCCTACCTATGCTTTTGGTGATCGAGTATCTACCAATCAAGGTTGGGGTTACGTGACCAATAACCAGGTGTCACAAACTTTATATGAAAATGGGGTGCCCAACACCAACCTTACTTGGGAAGTAGCCGATAACGCGGACATTGGCTTGGAAGGTGCGGTACTGGACGGAAAACTTTTCTTTGAGTTCGATGTCTTTCAAAACGAGCGTTCCAATATTTTGTGGCGCAGAAATGCTTCTATTCCGCAAACTACGGGTATGACCCTGCCTGCTGAAAACATTGGCAAGGTGACTAACAAGGGATGGGAATTCAAAGTAGGATATGATGACCAAGTAGGCGAGTTCCACTATAACGTTAGCGTGAACGGTGGATATGCTAAAAACACCATTACGTTCTGGGATGAAACGCCCGGGGCACCTGCCTGGCAGAGATCTACAGGTCAGCCAATGAACACCAGTCTTTATTACCAATACGATGGTATTTATGCGACCGAAGGAGACCTTGACAATAATATTTCTCCTGTCACTGGCTTACCACTTGACTATAGCGGTGTTGGTGCGAGCACGCTGCGCCCTGGCGACATGAAATTTAAAGATATCGGGGGTCCAAATAATGGTGGACCGGACGGGAAGATTGATGGAAATGACCAGGTAAGATCGAGTAAAAATAACCAACCCAGATTTCAGGGAGGTTTGAATATCGGAGCGCAGTTCAAAGGCTTTGACCTGACTATTTTGTTCCAGGGTTCTGCCGGAGGACAGATTTTTCTCCAAACGGAATCGGGAACCATCGGTAATTTTCTGGCCTATAGCTACGATAATCGCTGGACCGTGGATAACCCCAGCACTGAACACCCACGCACTGTCGACCGGAATAACCAGTATTTCTCGAATGGCAATACCTACTGGCTAAAGAGTACCGATTACATCCGTCTAAAAAATGTTGAGATTGGGTACAACCTGCCGGAGACCCTTGCTAACAAAGTCGGTATAACTAATTTAAGACTTTACGTCAACGGCCTTAACCTGGTTACCTGGGACAAGTTTGACATCTTTGATCCGGAAGCAGTCAGTGGAAGTGCTCAGTATTATCCACAGTCTCGAGTCATAAATACCGGCGTAACCGTAACTTTTTAATTGGAAACGCGATGAAAAATATACTAAAAGCTATTTCAATCCTCTTCGCTGCAGGAGTAGTAATTACCGCGTGTAATGAGGACTTCTTGAATACGCAACCTCTGGACAAGGCGTCCGCGGAGGTTGTCTGGAGTGACCCCGCTCTTTCCGAATCCTTCGTGACTGATATTTATAACGGGATACGTGATGGGCTGCTGAATCAGCAAAGTATGGAGACGATAACGGATAATGCACTCTATAATTTTGGCAAGCAGATTATGATGGAAGCGGCGATCAGTCCGTCAAATACTGGATGGGTGAACAATACTTACGAATGGGGCGAAATGTACGCCCGAATCAGAGCTGCCAACATTGCTTTATCCCAACTTGCAACGCCAAAATTTGAAAATACTAACGGATTGGCTGAACGCTTGCAGGGCGAAACGTATTTTCTGCGTGCCTATTACTATAACCAGATGCTGCGTTACTATGGAGGCGTGCCGATTGTGAAAAGCCCTTATTCGCTGAATACTCCGGATTTCACGATAGCGAGGAATACCTACGAAGAGTGCATTGACTTTATTGTAAGTGACCTGGATTCGGCCGCGCTTTTGCTGAAGGGCAAAACGTTGGCTAGCGGACGGGCTACCGAGACCGCCGCGCTGGCGTTGAAAGCCCGCGTCCTGCTATATGCGGCAAGCGATCTTCACGACATACCTACCGCCGGTTCAAAATCAAGTCTCCTATCCGGGTATGCAAACAAAGAGTTGCTAGGGTACGTCAGCGGCGACCAGACCGCCCGTTGGCAGAAGGCCAAAGCGGCCGCTAAATCGGTCATGGATTTGGGTCTGTATGGGTATAAACTTGACCTCGCCGCGCCTGTTTCCGCCGAAGAGGCAAAAGAAAATTATAGAAATGTTTTTCTGTCCCGGAATGGAGGGGAAAGGGATAATATTTTCTCCAAATACTATATCCGGACTTCGGTGGACGATTGGGGTTCCTGGTATACGCGCAACAATGGGACTAACGGCTACCACGGGTGGACCTCCAGTGAGCCGACCCAAAACCTGGTAGATGATTACGAAATGATGGACGGAACCAAATTCGATTGGAATAATCCGGTTCATGCCGCCGCTCCTTACGAAAATCGGGATCCCCGTTTTTACGAATCAGTGTTTTATGATGGGGCTAAGTGGAAACCTCGCACGCCCGATGGTGCAGGCGTCGACCCTTATGGTGAGATGCAATTTGGACAATATCAAACAGGCGGCTCTGCTAGTCCGGTCACGTATTTTGGCCTTGATACCAGAAATAGCTCTATCGAAAACTGGAACGGGACCCGCACTGGGTATTCGATTCGGAAATTCAGCGACCCTGATCCAACCCTGGTGGATATGAATACCCGACAGGAAATACCTTCGCCTCAAATCCGATTCACGGAAGTGGTTTTTAATTACGTGGAAGCCTGCCTGGAATTGGGAGAGGATGCAGAGGCAAGAACCTGGATAAACAAAATTCGATTTCGGGCCGGCATGCCCGCCATCACCGAGTCCGGTGCAGCATTGGTAGAGCGTTACCGAAACGAACGTAATATTGAAATGATGTTTGAGGAACAACGCTTCTACGACACCCGTCGGTGGATGATTGCCCCGGAAACACTGGGTCAGAAAGCTAGGATTATCGTCATTACGGCTACCTTGAAGCCCGGAAAAACCGTTGCAGTTTATAGATACAGCAAAAGCGACTACGATTACAAATACACGGTCCAGGATATTGATGTGGGCACAGAAAACCGAAAATGGGAGGATAAATTGTACTTTCCTCCCATTAACAGGGACGAAATTAACCGCAACAATAAACTTGTTCAGAATCCCGGTTACGATTAACAGAGACAACAATTTTTGGTAATTTTTTGAAATCTATGCCAGTTATGTGCTGGCATAGATTTTTGTTTTAACCAGCGACAAACGTTTAAGAATTGACATCATTAACGAGGCACCCTCTTCATGCTCTGTTGTTGGCAGTAATTGTGTTGACAAGTTGCCGGAAGTCCGCTCCAAAGGAGGAAAATATCCTGGTTGAAAAAGGCAGGTCCTTATTTACCTTACTGCCACCTGTGCAAACCCACGTCGATTTTAGCAATATCCTTACTGAAGGGCTAAATACCAACGTCTTGATGTACGAGTATTTTTACAATGGCGGTGGAGTGGCTATCGGCGATGTAAACGGCGATGGGCTACAGGATATTTATTTTACAGGTAATATGACTTCAAACCGACTTTACCTTAACAAGGGTAGCAAAGGTTCCGCCATTCAATTTGCTGATGTTACCGGGGCGGCGGGCGTAGCGGGTAGAGAGGCTCCTTGGAAGACCGGGGTGACTATGGTTGATGTTAATGGTGACAATAAACTTGATCTGTATGTTTGTTATTCAGGTATGGTTAAGGAGGAGAACAGGGTCAATCAGCTGTTTATTAATGAAGGTAATGATGAGAACGAGGTTCCTAGATTTAGTGAAAAAGCAAAAGAGTACGGTTTGGCTAGTGCTGCTTACAGCAATCAAGCGTATTTCTTTGATTATGATCGTGATGGCGATCTGGACGCTCTCTTGCTCAACCACAATCCAAACTCTTTGCCGGTTCTCAATGAAGTGAGCACCGCTGAACTTCTAAAAAAGGATGATCCTTTAAAAGGTGTTAGGCTCTTTAAACAAACCAATGGACATTTTGAAGACGTTACTGTAGCGTCCCGAATCAGTAGCTCTGCTTTGACGTATGGTCTTGGCGTTGGAATCGCCGATTTAAATGACGACGGATGGCAGGATTTTTACATTTCCAACGATTATGCCGTTCCCGACTATCTCTATATCAATAACCGAAACGGAACCTTTACGGATAAAATCCAAGAGAGGCTGGGACACAACAGCCATTTTTCGATGGGCAATGATATTGGTGACATTAATAATGATGGAAAGCAGGACATTATTACGCTGGATATGCTACCGGAAGACAACCGCCGTCAAAAACTGTTGATCGCCCCCGATAACTACGCCAAATTTGAATTAAATCTCCGCACAGGATTTTATTATCAATATATGCGGAACATGTTTCAGCTTAACAACGGAAACGGAACCTTCAGCGAAATTGGCCAGCTTTCCGGCATCTCTAACACCGACTGGAGTTGGGCTGCATTGTTAGCGGATTATAACAACGATGGCTGGAAAGATCTTTTCGTAACCAACGGCTACCTTAAGGACTACACAAATCTTGATTTCATAAAATATATGGAAGATTTTGTTAAGGAAAAAGGCCGGCTCAAAAGAGAAGACGTGTTAGCTATAATCAGCCATATGCCAGCATCCAATGTTGTTAATTATATATTTTCCAATAACGATGGTGTGACGTTTAAAAATGAAACTAAAGCGTGGGGCATGGATCGGCCTTCGAACAGCAACGGCGCTGCTTATGCCGACCTTGATAATGATGGCGATCTGGATATTGTTGTCAACAACCTTAATCAACCGGCATTTATTTATCAAAACGAGTCCGATAAAAATCCAGATAATCATTCGTTGCAAATAAAATTGGTAGGGAAGGGTCTTAACACGCAAGGGATTGGCGCAAAGATCATCGTAAGCAGCAACGGTAAGAAACAATATCTCGAACAAATGCCAACGCGAGGTTATCTGTCAACAGTATCTCCAGTGCTTCACGTTGGCTTGGGAAAGGAACCGATCGTAGATTCTGTGCGTATAAAATGGTTAAGTGGTAAGCAGCAGATCGTGGTGAACGTAAAAACAAATCAACTACTCACGCTTTCGGAAGAAAGCGCACAGGTTAACAAGGGTACTGCTTCTCCTCAGAGGGCTCTGTTTAAGGAAATACCTTCGCCTTTTAAATACAATAGCCATGCCGTCGTTATAAATGATTTCAAACGCCAGACTTTGCTATTAAATCAATTGTCTTATGCCGGACCTTCCCTTGTGAAAGGTGATGTGAATGGTGATGGACTGGAGGATGTATATGTGGGAGGAGGAGGTGGACAGGCGGCTGCATTGTTTATTCAGATGAAAGGCAATAAGTTTGTCCGTAAACCTGCGCCGGCATTTGAAGCAGATAAACTTAGTGAAGATGCGGATGCCGTATTTTTTGACGCGAATAACGACGGTTATCCTGACCTTTATGTTGCGAGCGGCGGCTATCACACATATGATAAGGATGACGCTCTGCTCCAAGACAGGCTATACATCAACGATGGGAAGGGGAATCTCACCAGAAGCAAGAATGCTTTGCCAGATATGCGCGTAAGCAAAGGCTGTATAGCTGTAAATGATGTTAATCAGGATGGATACCTAGACATATTTGTTGGAGGTAGAGTGATACCAGGCCGATATCCTGAACCACCCACAAGTTATCTGTTGATTAACGACGGCAAGGGTAATTTTACGGATCAGATCAATTCAATTGCGCCTGTGTTACAAAAATTTGGAATGATAACGGATGCAGTTTGGCTGGATATTAATCAAGATCAAAAAAATGATTTGATTGTGGTAGGCGAGTGGCTACCTGTTTCTGTTTTTGTTAATGTCAATAACACATTGCAAAATGAAACCCATAAATATTTTAATAAAGCATATAGCGGCTGGTGGAATAAAATTGACACTGCAGATTTTAATAACGATCAGAAGCCCGACCTGATAATAGGTAATATGGGAACAAACATGCAGTGCAAGGTCTCCGACCAGGAGCCGGCTGAAATTTACTTTAAGGATTTTGACAATAACGGCTCAATTGATCCTTTCTTTTGCTTTTATATCCAAGGGAAAAATTTTCCTTATGTAACACGTGACGAAATGCTTGAACAGATTGGAAGTTTACGATCTCGCTTTAATAGCTATAAAAGCTATGCAGACATCACTTTAAAAGATATTTTTAAACCAGAGGAACTTAGCAGTGCCGGACATCTCCTGGCCAATCACCTAGAGACAACTTTATTTACGAGTAGTCTGGATGGAAAATTTAGCGTTACACCTTTACCTATTCAGGCACAATATTCCCCCGTGCACACTATTACCGTGTTAGATTATGATAACGATGGCAACGAGGATGTTCTTTTATGCGGAAATAATAGTTACGCAAAATTAAGAATGGGAAAATTCGATGCAAATTACGGTATTCTGCTGAAGGGTAATGCAATGGGAAATTTTCAATACATCGATCAGTCCGTATCCGGTTTTAAAGTAAAAGGTGATGTAAGAAGCGTTATTGATCTTAATAAAATGTTATTTTTCGGTATAGGTCAACAGTCAGTAAAAACTTATAAACTGGTAGAATAAATGGTTTCAAATAAAACACTAGCGGATTTGTATCAAGCCGCTACACTGCACCAATCATTTGTTTTCTGGCGTTCGATTACGATTGGCTCAAACCATGGCAACAACTCGATATTAAATTTCAATTATCATGAAAAATATAAATGAAAACGCTTCAAGAAGAAGTGCACTTAAAAAAATTATCGGCACGACGGCCGTGTTTGCAGGAACCTCGATGACTCAGCGGATTGCGGCTGCGGAAGCCACCTTGTCAAACGACCTGAAGGGCAAGGTGAACCATTCCGTTTGCAGATGGTGCTATAGCACAATACCATTGGAGGACCTGTGCAAGGCAGCCAAGGACATTGGCATTGCTTCTATTGACCTTACAGGACCCGAGGAATGGCCTATCATGCAGAAATACGGTCTCACCGCAGCTATGGCCAATGGCGCTGGTAAGGGTATCGTTGACGGTTTTAACGAGCTAAAATGGCACGATGAGCTAGTACAAAGCTATTCAGAAGTAATTCCCAAGGCCGCCGCGGCAGGACTTACTCAGTTGATCTGTTTTTCAGGAAATCGAAGGGGTCTCGATGATGAAAAAGGGATCGAGAACTGCGCCATTGGATTGAAGAGATTAATGCCCATTGCGGAGAAACATAAAGTTACGATCGCAATGGAGCTGCTGAACAGCAAGGTGAATCACAAGGACTATCAATGTGATCATACGGCTTGGGGCGCGGCGTTGTGCGATAAAATTGGTTCAGACCGTTTCAAATTGCTTTATGACATTTATCACATGCAGATCATGGAAGGTGACGTTATCGCGACAATAAGAAAATATCAGAAATACATCTCTCACTACCATACCGGTGGAGTTCCTGGACGCAATGAGATCGATGAAACGCAGGAATTGCATTATCCTGCGATCATGAAGGCAATTCTTGAAACCGGCTTCAAGGGGTTCGTCGCACAGGAGTTCATACCCAAACGCGAAGACAAAATCGCATCGCTCCGCCAGGGTGTTGAGATATGCGATGTGGCCTAACGCCAGATCATTCGTTTATCGAATTGGTCGACCCTTTTGCCCCAAACGATAAGGATGCATATCCTTATGAGCTAAGCGACTACATTGGAGGAACATTAGACGAAAGACGAAAGATGAACGAAGGATGAGCGCAGGATGAACGTGTGATTTACGGGCAAAGCCGGTGAAAGCAATTGCGGAGCAGGATCGAACGTCTTTATTGCACCTATGTTGCCCTCAGTGACTGTGGCTTAAACTAATTAACCAATGGCTTTCGAATCTATCCCTAACCGACGATATTCGTGATATAGCAATTTCGGCTAATGCCTGGGTCAGAAGACCATTAATTGCGACATCTATTACTACATAATTATGAAAAACATAAATGAAAACTCGTCAAGAAGAGGCGCACTCAAAAAAATTATGGGGACAACAGCCATGATCGCGGGAACTTCGATGACTCAGCGCGTTGCTGCCGCAGAACGCACCTTGTCGAACGATCTAAAAGGTAAAGTCAATCACTCTGTTTGTAGATGGTGTTATAAAGATATCCCATTAGAAGACCTGTGCAAAGCGGCCAAGGATATTGGGATCGCTTCAATTGAACTTACAGGACCCGAAGAGTGGCCGGTATTGCAGAAATATGGATTGACGTCGGCACTTCCCTGGGGAGCGGGTAAAGGCATCGTTGATGGCTTCAACGATCTTAAACTGCACGACGAACTCGTTAAAAGTTATTCGGAGGTTATACCCAAAGCTGCAGCGGCGGGACTAAATCAGATCATTTGTTTTTCTGGCAACCGCAGAGGGCTTGATGATGAACAAGGTATTGAGAACTGTGCGATTGGATTGAAAAGATTGATGCCCGTTGCCGAGAAACACAAGGTTACCGTGGTAATGGAATTATTGAACAGCAAGGTAGATCACAAGGATTATCAATGTGACCATACGCCATGGGGTGTCGCCCTGGTGGATAAGGTGGGGTCAGATAGATTTAAACTGCTGTATGATATCTACCACATGCAAATCATGGAAGGTGACGTTATCGCCACAATAAGGAAGTATCAGAAATACCTAGCGCATTATCATACAGGCGGTGTTCCAGGTCGCAATGAAATTGACGATACGCAGGAGCTACACTATCCAGCCATCATGAAGGCTATTCTTGAAACTGGCTATAAGGGTTTTGTTGCACAGGAATTCATTCCGAAGCGGGAGGACAAGATCGCATCACTGCGGCAGGGCGTTAATATCTGCGATGTAGCCTGAAGTCTTTTTTTAAATCCGTCATTCTGATCAGCACTGATGTCAGCGATGGATAGCACGAATGTGCCGATCCTATTATTGTTCAAATGCCTTCCCACGGAGAATCCCGTGGCTATAACGCATCACGTATTAACCAACGTCAGGCTTCCTGCGCTTAAACGCCCGTGTTCCACATATTCTAAAAAAGTAGTGCATATTCTTTGCTACTTTGGAAAAAGAACATGATTTTTAGCTGGTTAAAACGTATGCAGCAACCCAAAGGATGATCGATCATGATTCTTATGGATGCTGCGACCATCCATCCATCGCAATACCTACTCCCTAATCCTATACGTAATGCAACAGCAGTTACAGTCAACCGATTACATTGTCTTCCTGGTCTATTTCTTCGTTGTAGCTTTTTATGGTTACTGGATTTATAACCGGAAGAAAAAAGCCACAACTGATTCGAAAGATTTTTTCCTCGCTGAAGGATCGCTCACGTGGTGGGCGATTGGAGCATCCCTGATAGCCTCTAACATTTCGGCAGAGCAATTCATTGGCATGTCCGGCTCTGGATTCAAAATGGGCCTCGCTATCGCTACGTATGAATGGATGGCCGCCATCACGCTGATCATTGTCGCCGTATTCTTTATACCAGTGTATCTGAAGAACAAGATCTATACGATGCCGCAGTTCCTCAACGAACGTTATAACGGCACCGTGGCGATGATCATGGCTATCTTTTGGCTGCTCCTTTATATTATCGTCAACCTGATGTCAATACTTTATCTGGGTGCGCTTGCCATCAACGGCATCTCAGGATTAAATATATATCTCTGCATTTTCTTGCTGTCGATTTTTGCAATAGGCATCACGTTGGGCGGCATGAAAGTGATCGGTTACACGGACGTCATCCAGGTATTCTTCCTGGTGTTAGGTGGTTTGGTCGCGACGTACATTGCGTTGCATCTTGTTGCTGAGAAATCAGGGCAACAGGGTTTATTGAATGGTTTCTCGCTGCTAACCTCGCAAGCCAACGACCATTTTCACATGATCTTTAAGAAAGATAATGCCAACTACATGGATCTGCCTGGCCTTACGGTGTTGCTGGGCGGAATGTGGATAACCAATCTTAACTATTGGGGTTGCAACCAGTATATAACACAAAGGGCATTGGGTGCCGATCTTCCCACAGCCCGAAATGGTATTCTCTTCGCCGCATTTCTGAAGTTGCTCATGCCGGTGATCGTGGTTATCCCTGGGATCGCTGCCTATGTGTTGCACCGCCAGGGAATGTTCCAGGCTGAAATGCTGGATTCACATGGCATTGTCGACGTAAACAAAGCCTATCCAAACTTGCTGAACCTGTTACCCGTTGGTTTAAAGGGTCTCTCATTTGCAGCGTTGACTGCGGCCATCGTGGCTTCATTGGCCGGTAAGGCCAACAGCATAGGCACCATCTTTACGCTCGACATTTACCGTAAGGCCTTCAATACAAGTGCCAGCGAGACCACACTGGTCAAGGTCGGCAAGATTGCCGTGATTGTTTCCATGTTCCTGGCTGTAATACTTTCGCTGTTGATCGGAGAGAAGCTAATGGGCGAAGGAAAGCAAGGGTTCCAATACATCCAGGAATACACCGGTTTTGTATCGCCGGGTATCTTCGCCATGTTTATTCTGGGATTTTTCTGGAAGAAGACAACTTCAAATGCGGCCCTTTTCGCGACCATCGGAGGCTTCCTCTTTTCATTGTTTTTCAAATTACTACCACAATTTGCAGACCTTTCGTTCCTTTCCGGCCTGGGATTTTCCAAGGCCAACGAATTGGGTATCTACGAAATACCATTCCTTGATCGTATGGGCTTTGTATTTATCTTTTGCGTGGTAGGCATGGTTATCATCACGCTTTATGAGAACAGAAAAGGCATTGTTCCCAACGGTCTGCACGTCGACAAGTCCATGTTCAAATTGCATCCCTCGTTTCTCGCAGGTTCGTTAATTGTTGTAGGACTGATTGCAGCGTTGTACACGATCTTCTGGTAAGAATTGAGAATTGGGTGATTGGGTGATTTGGTGATTGGGTGAATGGTCGAACTCGGCGTTTGTTTCTTCGTAGGAGACTTGTGCTTGCACTCTAAATCACCCAATTCTCACCCCATCGCTATCTGCGTTAGTCCAGCCAACGCCCCACCTCGCGGGTAACATCGTTTGGTCATTCTCAAAACGTCATTTTAAGACAATTTTCCCCTAACACATACTGCATCTTGCGGTACCGATTAACGTCAATACTTCACCTTAAACAAGTGATTCATTTCCCTCAGGTTTTGTCAAGATTTGATTAGTACAATTCATTACCACAAAACCTTAACTTATGAGAAAAATTTTACTCGTTGCAGTGATCATGGGCGCAGCATGGATGGCTGCTGCTCAGGAAAGGGTGGTTGCCGGCAAGGTGACCTCCGCAGAAGACGGCGAAACTTTGCCGGGTGTAAACGTAGTGTTAAAAGGTACTACCTATGGTACGGTTTCCGGATCCGATGGGGCATACCGGCTGACGCTTCCTGAATCAGGTACCGGCACTTTGGTATTTTCTTTTATCGGCCTTCAAACTCAGGAAATACCCTATAGCGGTCAAACCACGGTCGACGTAAAGCTCATTCTCGATGTAAAGCAACTTTCTGAAGTTGTCGTTACCGGCGTTGGGGTGGCCACTGACAAGCGCAAGCTTGCCATCTCCGTTGAATCGGTTTCAGGTGACAAACTTCCGCCTATTCCCGCGGCGTCCATAGACCAGGCATTGGTCGGAAAGATCGCCGGCGCGCAGATCATGTCCGCGTCAGGCAATCCCGGTGCACCCGTGAGTATTCAATTGCGGGGTATCAACACGTTATCCGGCGGTACTCAACCGTTGATCATGGTCGATGGGGTTGAGATGCGTTCCACTTCACTTAATTCCCTGGACCTTAACAACGTCGAAAGGGTGGAGGTCGTGCAGGGAGCTTCCGCCGCCACTATTTATGGAGCACAAGGCGCCAACGGTGTAATACAGATCTTTACCAAGAAAGGCAAGCAGGGACCACTACGCATCGATATGTCTGCCCGAACCAGCGTCGACCAGGTGTTGAATATCGGCGACCTGCATCAACCGTTCAATCATTCCTTCACCACAGATGCCTCGGGAAATATATTGGATAACAACGGTGGGCTATTGGCACAGGATGAACTCGGATTGTGGGGTCAGGCCAATTGGGAGAACACGGCAAGCGCCAATAACAACAAACCCTACAAAGGCAATGTGAGCTATCACGATCACTTAGCGCAAACCTTTCGGGATGTTCACACTTCAAACTACAGTCTGTCACTGTCAGGCGGAAAAGAAACGTCCGACTATGCTTTCACCTTTTCCAAACTGATCCAGGAATCAGTAGTGCAGGGCCAGCTTGACCGAAATAATTTTACGACAAACATCGGCGTTGATCTATTCAAGAATCTGAAATTTCGCTCCATCACTCAGCTTGTATACACAGACAATACGGTTAATCCATATTATGTCAACAGCGCACCAATCTCTTCCGCGATGTACACATATCCTTTTGCAGACCTCGACTTCAAAGACGCTGATGGCAACTATACTTATCAGTTTGGCGGTGCGGGAGCAAACAATAATAATCCGTTATACTTTTTCCAGTATCAGGATTTTGACAACAAGGTGCTTGACATCATACCCACCCTTAACCTTCACTATACCCCAGGAAAGATCTTTGAACTGGATTACAAAGTTGGGGTAAACTATTCTGTCAACAATTTTGCGCGCAACACGCAGAATCAGGAGGGGAACGCTTCATCTGTAGCCAACAACAGTTTCATTGGTGAGTCGTTATCAGGCGGATTTTCAAAATCCATTACCAACAACTTCAATATCAACTCCCTTGTTACTGGTCTTGCAAAAGTTGATTTTGACAAGGACCTGAATTGGAGAGTCCCCATCCTTTCGACAACGCAGGTTGCGTTCGATTGGAGGAAGAGTAGCTTCCACCGCGCATATTCAACCTTCACGGGCCTGCCATCCTATTCAGATATTGACGATATCAACGGCGCGCAATCCTCTTCGAACAGCACCAGTGAATATGAAGATATGTTCATTACATTCGGATATGTCGTGAACCAGCGCTTTGAGTACAAAGACCTGGCTGGTGTGTCTGGAGGCTTCAGGTCAGATTATAGCTCGACGTATGGGGATGCGAAGTCTCCATTTACTTTTCCTCGCGCGGATGCCTACCTGAGATTGTCTCAGCTCGATTTCTGGAAGAGCATCAATTCCTTTCTGCCGGAGTTCAAAGTCCGTGCTGCCTATGGCGAAGCCGGAATTCAGCCTGTAGGGTATACGTTGGACGCGTCTCGCGATCTGGCGGGTCCTGTACCTAATCACTACCTGCGTACGACTACTTTCAAAACCGGTACTGTTGATAATGGTGCCGTGATCTATACCAACCCCACGGTGGCGAATTCCAACCTCAAAGTGGAGAGGACCAGTGAATTTGAGTACGGTTTTGATGTTGGTATCTCCCCTGTCAAGAATGGTTCATGGTTCAATTACCTGTCGGGAAGTGTCTCGATCTGGAGCCGTAAAAGCGATGGCGTTGTTTGGCAACGTACGCAGCCTGTTTCGAATGGCTCTGAAACCATTTGGGATAATTACATAGATCTGGAATCGAATGGTGTCCAGTTCAGCGTTGAAGCTGACATCTACAATGGCAACAATCTCAAATGGGATTTTACAACCAACTTCGGACAGCAACAGTCGTCATTAAGGGGCACTACCGATGGCAAGGACATTCCGTTAGTGTGGGCCAACGCCGCTACGTATACGCTGAAGCCAGGAGAACAGATCGGTACGATCTATGGTTACAAGGCATTGACCAGCCTTGATCAGAAAGATAAAAATGGCAACGCGTATCTGGATCAATCGACCGCTGCCAGTCTCTATGAAATCGTGGATGGCAGAGTCGTTGAGAAAGCCGGAAAGAAGGTCCAGTTCACACCGGATAAGTACTACCTCGGCAACACAACGCCTAAATTCAACATGGCGTTCATTAACAATTTCACCTTTAAGGATTATCTAACGTTCTCCTTCCAGATCGACTGGATCGCTGGAGCTAAAATGTATAATCAGACAAAGGAATGGATGTACTCCGAAGGACTTCACGCCGATTTCGACAAGCCTTTGACGATCAACGGTGAGACTGGAGCATGGACGGCCTACTACAAAAGCTTCTACGATGCATCTGAAGCCAACGGCACCAAAGACTTTTTCCTTGAAAACGCATCCTTTGCCCGCCTTCGCAATGTTTCTGTAGCATTTGATTTCGCCCGCTACTTCACCATGAAGGGATTCACGCGTCTTCAGCTGGCCTTCACCGCGCGCAACTTGTTAACGATTACAGACTATTCAGGCATGGACCCTGAATCCAGTCAGAATACTTCTGGCGGAGGTACAACGTCCGCCGCACCACAGGTTGCCACTCAACGCGGACTCGACTATTGGTCTTATCCCAACTTCAGATCATTTCAGGTGGGCTTAAATGTTTCATTCAATTAAAATATGACATCATGAATAAGGTATATTTTTTCATAACATGTTTCATCCTTTTAACGGCGCAAGCTTGCAAGGATGAATTGACGGAAATAACCAACAAGAATGAACCAACGGACGCTGCATTGGGTACTGAGTCCGGCCTGATTGCCTTTGGTAAGGGTGGGACCTACATCGGCGGTATGGGCGCATATTATGCTTCGGTTGATGATCAACTTGGTTCACGTACAGGAAAAAATCTGGGTTACTTAACCAACCAGGTGTTTGGCCTCCATGAAGCGATGGGTGATGTTATATACATTCCCTGGGGTAATCAAAGCTACCGGTATGCAGATAATCCTACTGAATTTACGTTGGACGATGGCAGCGTTGTCCACAACCCGATAGGGATTTCACAGCCATTTGAATTGCGTGTTCGCAATGACAGGGCGTACGGAGCGGCTAACACTTTTCTCATGGAGTGGACGCCGATATACTTCCTGAATAATTCGATGAACATCTTGCTGTCAAAGATTGAGGATGCAACGTTCGTTGGCGACGCGGACACCAAACGCAAGACCTTGCGCGCATGGGGATATTGGTGGAAGGGCTATGCCTATTCCAGAATAGGATCGATGTATATCGCCGGCGTCATTACGGATGAACCAAACAAAACGAGCAGCGATTTTGTCGATCATGATGCCATCATCGCGGAAGCGACAAAAAATCTGGACAAAGCGATCGCAGAACTCAACACCATTTCTGACACAGGTCCTTATACAGAAGTAATGTCCACCATCATTCCTGGTTATTGTCAGCAGGGTAAGGGTGGCGTACCGACGCCGGACCAGTGGATCCACAACATCAATACGATGAAAGCGCGTAATCTGCTGATTAATAAAAGAGTCGCAGATATGACTACGGCGGACTGGACGGCATTGAAAACGCTGACCGATGAAGGTATCCAATCGTCTGATCCAGTATTTGTTGTTAAGACCACAGAGGATTTTAACAGGTCAGTGATTGATCCGAATTTTGGAAATGCAGCTGCGTACACAGCAACAGAGGAAGGACAAACTTATTACGTGAGCGAACGGTTGATGCAGGATTTTAATCCAGCTGACAAGAGAATGGCGAACAATTTCGAACTACTGACATCTCCTTTAGTTAACATGCGCGGTAGAGGTTTGGGATTTGGAACGAGGTGGTATCTTGTCGATGGCGGAAAAGAAATGCCCGGCGTATTGACATACGTTCACACGAATGAATACGGCGTTGACGATACTTACCTGGCAGGTTCATTCGAGGAGAACGAGTTAATGAGGGCAGAAGTTAAGATCCAGTCTGGTGATATCACGGGTGGAACTGCCATCATTGATGATGTCCGCACGTTGCAGGGAGCAAGCCTGCCTGCCATTGGTGCAGTTTCTAAGGCCGCTGCACTGGAAGCTCTTCGAACCGAGCGAAGGATCTCGTTACTTTTCCGGGGACTGGCGTTTTATGATGCGCGAAGGTTGGGCGTCATCGACGACAAAAGTAAGGGTGGAGGACGTGCAAATGGTGTAGTGCTATCCAACTTCACGGGATCGACGACGGTAAATACCAAAGCATTCATCAATTATAACTACTTGAGCTATTTCGACGTACCCCGAAACGAATTGGAATTCAATGCTCCGGCAGAAGGAAGCTCTCCGGTTGTTGGACCAGAATAGATTGAGAGCCCGGCAAAAAAGTAAAGCGTCCTGCTCCGGCGGGACGCTTTTTTATTTTAACTATTGCGCCGTAAGGGTTAACTTTCCCTTATGAATCGAATTGACAGGCTCACGGCCATCCTAATTCATCTTCAGACAAAGCGAGTGGTTAAAGCGGAAGAAATTGCCGACCGTTTTGAAATGAGCCTGCGCACCGTTTATCGCGACGTCAAAGCGCTGATGGAAGCCGGCGTTCCCATCGGATCCGAAGCCGGGAAGGGATACTTTATTGTGGCTGGATATCATCTCCCGCCAGTCATGTTTACGCAGGATGAGGCAAACGCGATGCTGCTCGCAGGTAAGCTCGTGGAGAAGATGACAGACAAATCAATCGAAAATGCTTTTGAGTCCGCGCTGCTGAAGATAAAAGCAGTATTGACAGATGTTGGCAAGGATAACCTTGAAGACCTTTATTCCCACATCGAGGTACGACGATTACCCCAGGATGCACAAGTTTCACCCAATAATTTTCTTACTGATATTCAACGGGCTGTTGTTAACAAGGAGGTTATCAGTGTTGATTACTTCAGCAATAACGATGAGCTTACGAAACGCGATGTGGAACCGATCGGTCTATTCTTTTACGGAGGTGCCTGGCATCTCATTGCGTGGTGCCGGTTGCGCAATGGTTACCGGGATTTTCGCACTGACCGGATCCAAACCCTGGTGGCTAAAGGAGAGCGCTTCGATGCGCGCAATTTGCTGAGCTTGCAGGAATACCTTGCCACAGTCGTACAGGGCAACCGTGAGGTTGAAAAGGTTGCCGTGTTGTTCGATTCGTCGATTGCGCGTTATGTTAAGCAGACGAAGTACATGTATGGTTTCGTTTCGGAAGAAGTCGTTGGATCAAAAGTCAGAATGCACTTCCTTTCCGCATGCCACCGTTCGTTAGGCAGGTGGTTGCTTACGTGGGGCAATAATGTTGTGATTGAATCACCGGAGAAAGCGAAAGAAGTACTTATCGAACTTGTGGACGAATTGAGTGCACATCATTTGCGTCAGGGTGTTCGACAGGAAGCATTTTAGTTAAATGGATATTAGATCGGTGCGATGGGACTCACAATGATGGTTACGCCTATAATAACGTGGACCTAGAAAAATTTAATCAGGCAGCTAAAAGCCAGGCGCCGGAAAACAAGCGTTTTTTACAGGGACTTAGCAGAAAGGATTCACGAAAGGTGGACGATGCATTTCACGATCTCCACCATGAAGTATTTCAGAAAATTGATTGTCTCACCTGCGCGAATTGCTGCAAGACGACAAGTCCCATTTTTTATCCAACAGATATAGACCGGATAGCCAAAGCGCTACGGCTCAAACCTGGAACCTTTATAGAAAAATTTCTCCGCATTGATGAAGACAATGACTATGTTTTAAAGACATCTCCCTGTTCGTTCCTCGATGCAGATAATCATTGTACCATCTACAACGACCGGCCCAAAGCCTGCAGGGAATACCCTCACACCGACAGAAAGAAAATGATCCAGATCACAGCGTTGACGTATAACAACACATTGGTGTGCCCTGCCGTGCTCGCCATTGTTGATCAGCTTCGGAAGCTGAAATTATAAGGCAAAAAAAATGTGCAGGTGATACCTGCACATAATGAGTTCGCTAGGTGATAGGGCTTAGGCTACCTGAGCCTGAAGTTTCTGAGATAGCACAGATTTTGGCACTGCGCCGACTTGTTTGTCCACGATCTGACCGCCTTTGAAGACGAGCAGCGTTGGAATGCTACGCACACCGTAGCGCGCAGTAACACCTGGGTTTTCGTCAACGTTGAGTTTTCCGATGACAGCCCTGCCTTCATAATCACCTGCAAGTTCTTCAACAACAGGTCCTATCATTTTACAGGGACCACACCACTCAGCCCAGAAGTCTACTAATACGGGCTTGTCAGAATTGATGATTTGATCGAAGTTGGCGTCGTTGAGTTCAATTGTCTTTCCCATTAGCGTATAATTAAATAGTTCTTTTTTAGCGTTCAATTGTCCAACGCAAAGGTATATCATTTAGTTCAAAGATTACCGATTGCGCGGAGAGCTTCATTAAAATACGACAGATACATCGATTTCACCGGCCTTCTTCATTTGTTTGACCATATCATTTACTGGACTAACCCTGAACTTCCTCGAAAGCAGCTCAAGGTTGATGTTTTCCTGTGCATCCTGGATCTTAAAATATAGTGGCGTATTTCCCGAATATGAGTTGCATACATCCTCAATGAGCCCTATCATCTCTTTTGTGAGATCGGCGGCGTTTATCTTCACCTGAACTCCTTTGCTCTTCTTAACACCCAGTTCATGCAAGAGGTCAATGCTTCGAACTTTGAACTCCAGGTTTTGTTGTCCCCAGGTGTTGCGGACAACGGCACCCTCGACGAACAGGAACCATCCAATGTTCATGAAATTCCTGAACCGGAGATAGTCATCTCCAAAAAGTGTGAACGTATAATTGCCTGTATAATCCTCCAATGTAAACTTTCCGAATGGCTTGCCGTTCTTGGTGGTTCTGTGTTCTACGCCAGCCACGATACCTCCCAATTTAGACTCACGTCCCACCATGCGTTCCGGCTCGTTGAGTTCATTGCAGGCTGTCTGGCAAAAGGCATCCATTTCAAACTTAAAGTTGTCCAACGGATGGCCTGAGATGTAAATGCCCACGACTTCCTTTTCAAGATTTAACTTTTCGATCTCTGTAAACGGTTCGACATAGTCTACCTTGGGTTGTGGCATGGCAAGGCCACTGGTTCCTCCGAACAAGCTGGCCTGTGCGCTCAGTGCTTCCTGTTGCGTTTTCATGGCATACTTGATCGCTCTTTCGAGCAGGCTTACTTCACCATCTTTTGCAAATACGTATTGGCGCCGGTGAATGCCGGCGAAACAATCAAAGGCCCCTGAAAGAGCGAGGCATTCATAGGTTTTTTTATTGACCGAACGATTGCTCAGCCGGTTGGCAAAATCAAAGATATCACGGAATGATCCGCGCGCTTCCCGCTCCTGAATGATGGCCTCAACGGCCGCGTCACCCGCCCCCTTGATCGCACCCAATCCAAACCGGATCTCACCATCCTTATTGACTGCGAAGTATACACCGGACTCATTCACATGCGGGCCCAACACTTTAATCCCCAGGTTTCTGCATTCGTCTATAAAGAATGTAACACTTTCAAGATTGCTTTGGGAGTGCGTTAGTACCGCCGCCATGTATTCAGCGGGAAAATTTGCTTTCAGGTACGCGGTATGGTACGCTATCAGGGAATAGCAAGTCGAATGCGATTTATTGAAAGCATATTGCGCGAAGGCTTCCCAATCTGTCCATATCTTTTCGCAAACCTCGGGTGGATGTTCATTCTTCTTACACCCGGCGATGAACTTATCCTTCATCTTGTCAAGTACAGCCTTTTGTTTTTTGCCCATCGCCTTCCGAAGGACGTCGGCATCCCCCTTGCTAAATCCCGCAAGCTTTTGAGACAACAGCATGACTTGTTCCTGATAGACTGTGATGCCATAGGTTTCAGCCAGGTATTCTTCCATCGCAGGCACATCGTACTTGATGGGCTCCCGTCCGTGCTTCCGGTTGATGAATGTGGGAATGTATTCCATTGGACCCGGACGGTACAACGCGTTCATCGCAATGAGATCTTCAAACTTATCGGGCTTGAGCTGTCTTAAGTATTTTTGCATTCCAACACTTTCAAACTGGAAAGTTCCCGTTGTATCGCCGCGTTGAAAAAGTTGGTAGGTTTTCAGATCATCCAGGGGTATGCTGTCAACGTCGATCGTGATGCCCTTTCCTTTGTCGATATTTCTCAGTGCCGTGTTGATGACGGATAGTGTGGTGAGGCCAAGAAAATCCATCTTCAGCATGCCGGCACTTTCGACGACACTATTGTCGAATTGGGTAACCAGCATGTCTGAGTCTCGGGCTGTCGCGACGGGAACGAATTTGGTTAGATCATCAGGGGTGATGATCACTCCGCACGCATGCGTTCCAGTGTTCCTGACGGACCCTTCAAGGATCACAGCCTGTTGCAATACCTGTGCTTTGAGGTCAGTTCCTTTCCTGATTAACGCCAATTCCTTTACCTCCTCGAATGCGGCATCAAGGGATGTACCCGGTCGCTCAGGGATCATCTTGGCCAGGATGTTTGCTTCTGACAGGGGAAGCTCCATTACACGCGCGCAATCTCTTATCGATGACTTCGCGGCCATCGTGCCATATGTAATGATTTGCGCCACCTGATTCTTGCCATATTTGTCGATCACGTATTTCAATACGCGATCGCGGCCTTCGTCATCAAAGTCGATGTCAATGTCAGGCAGTGAAACTCGATCAGGATTGAGAAAGCGTTCGAACAGGAGGTCGTATTTAATGGGATCAACGTTCGTAATACCAATGCTGTAGGCAACGGCTGAGCCAGCCGCCGAGCCACGACCAGGCCCAACTGAAACGCCCATTTCCCTCGCCTTGGAGGTAAAGTCCTGTACGATTAAGAAGTAACCGGGATAACCCGTCTTCTTTATCGTTTCCAGCTCAAAGTTCAGTCTTTCAACCAGTGCCGGCGACAGTGTGGTGTATTTTTTTTGTGCGCCTTCGAACGTGAGGTGACGGAGGTAGTCATCCTCGGAGTCAAAATCCTGTGGAATTTCAAATTTCGGCAGTACTACGCTTCTTTCAAGCGTGTACGATTCAACCTTGTCAAGGATCTCTGTTATATTTTCTATCGCCGCCGGGAGATCTCGAAAAATCGATTTCATCTCCTCCTGCGTCTTAAAATAGTATTCTGTGTTGGCCAGCCCATAGCGGTGTCCGCGCCCGTAGCCGATTGGCGTTGATTTGAATTCACCTTCCTTGATGCAGAGCAAGACGTCATGGGCGTTGGCTTCTTCCTTCGCGATATAGAACATCTCGTTGGCAGCAATATATTTGACGCCATATTTTTCTCCGAAACGCATCAGGGTCTCATTGACCCGATCTTCCTCAGGAAGGCCGTGACGGTTCAGCTCGATGTAAAAATCTTCTTTAAAGACGATGTGCCACCACTTGAATGCATCTTCGGCCTGTTTTTCGCCAACGTGAAGAATGAGATAGGGGATTTCGCTAGCGAGCGATCCTGTGAGTGCGATCAAGTCAGCGCTGTAGGCCTGGATCAACGCTTTGTCTACACGCGGATGGATGCCATACATCCCTTCGGTAAACCCAAATGAGCTGAGCTTAGCCAGATTGTAATACCCATTTTTATTTTTCGCGAGCAATACCTGGTTAAATCGTTTGTCAGGATTGTCCTTTGTAAACTTCAACTTCAGCCGTTCATCAGCGACAAACAATTCACATCCTACGATAGGTTTTATCTCATGATTGTACGCTTCCCTGACAAACTTAAAGGCACCGTACATGTTGCCAATATCTGTTATAGCAAGCGCTGGCATATTCAACGCTTTGGCTTTGGCCACGATTGATTTAATGTCGGCGGTTGCCTGAAGCACGGAAAACTGTGAATGCACGTGCAGGTTCACGAATGGCATTTCTATTGAAACGGTTTCCGAACCCGTCAGAGAATAACCTGCGGCCTTGCGTTTTTCTCTTTTCGTGAAGTTAGCGGCATCGAGGTTCGGTTCCTGATAGACGATGTTGTCTGCCAGCGTTTTATCAAACGGATTGATAACTTTTAGATGGATAAGGTCGAAAAAGCATCTTGCCGTCGCGGCGACATCGTAGGAAGCATCGTGTGCATCACCAAAGTCCTTTCCAAATATCTTTTGATGCAACTCTACCAACGTGGGCATTTTCAGTTTTCCACCCAATCCGCCCTGAAGCTGGCAATACTCAGTCGACACCAGGCCGGTGTCGATCTTGCTGAGTCCTAAAAACGTTTCTGTCTCTCCGCCGGTCCGGATCAGTTCGGCTCCAATGATGTTGATATCAAACTCGATATTGTGTCCAACCAACTGCTGCGTTTGTGAAATGTCATCCCTGAACGAAGACAATACATTCTCCAAGGGCAGACCTTCTTCCATTGCGCGCTTCGTCGAAACGCCGTGCACCTGTTCTGCTTTGAAAGGGATGTCGAACCCATCGGGCTTGATAAGAAAATTTTTCTGTGCCAGTAGTTTACCGCTCTGATCGTGAAGCTGCCATGCCAGTTGGACAAGCCGCGGCCAGTTTTCGAGGTCAGTGATGGGTGCGGTTTTATTATGCGGAAGACCAGTCGTCTCCGTGTCAAAAATCAAATACATCTCAAAAAAATAGTGTGGTTGTTACAGTAAAGGTAATTGACTCTGAGGACACTCTGACGAAGTTCAGGAAATTCCATGATTGGGACTGAGGTTCATTTTTGGTGCGTTCTTTTGAGGCTACACCTCGTTAAAAAACGTACAATAAATTGATTATCAGGTGATTGTATAACAGGCTTGATTGTTGGCTTAGAGGGGGAAAGGATTTAAAGGTACAATGAAACGCTTATTTAAACCGATCACGGATTTTTTCAAAAGAGAATGGTTCCTGTTCGTAGCTGTTGCTGCGATCGCGCTGATCATTCTGTTATTGGAAATATTATAGCGCGACATTGATCTATTTAGAATGCATATAAAGTAAAGCTGCCTTTGGTGTTACAGGGTTTGCGAAGTAATTTTGGCCGCAATCAAAATCGCGGCTAATTACTCCTTATGAATTGGTTTACCAGGCTTCTGTCGAGCACACTTGGCAGAAAATTAATGATGGCGCTCACCGGCCTATTCTTGATCCTCTTCCTCATTATTCACCTTATCGGAAATTTGCAACTCCTGAAAACGGATGGAGGCGAGGCTTTTAACATTTACGCGAAGTTCATGACAAGCAACCCCATCATCAAGGTGGTGTCTTATGTGAACTACGCAGCTATCATCATCCACGTTATTTGGGCGATCCTGCTGACACGGTTAAACAGCAAAGCACGGGGTGCCAAGGGTTACGCGGTTACAAAGAATTCATCAGCGTGGACGTCCAGGAACATGGGCATCCTTGGAACATTGATCCTGATATTTCTGGTGATCCATCTCAAGGGATTCTGGTATGAGATGCACTGGGGTGGGATAGCTACCTCAGTTTATGAAGGCAAAGAATACAAGGATCTCTATGCAGTCGTTGATGCGGCGTATAATGAGGTATGGTATGTCGCGGTATATTTCATTAGCATGATGGTGCTTGCCTTTCACCTCTGGCACGGTTTCGCCAGTGCATTCCAAACGCTTGGTTTAAACCATCTCAAATACAATCCTATTATAAGATTTGTTGGGCGGGCATTTGCCATTGTCGTACCTGCATTGTTTGCACTCATTCCCATATGGATGTTTCTGCGTTAATTATCTGTACTGAATATATTTTATGAATTTAGATTCGAAAATTCCGGAAGGGCCCTTGGCGGAGAAGTGGACTAAGCACAAGTTCAATATGAAGCTTGTCAATCCCGCCAACAAGCGAAAGTATGACGTGATCGTTGTCGGTACTGGTTTGGCAGGAGCATCAGCAGCGGCGTCCCTGGGAGAGTTAGGATATAATGTTAAAGCGTTTTGCTTTCAGGATAGTCCGCGCCGGGCACACAGCATTGCTGCGCAGGGCGGGATCAACGCGGCTAAGAATTATCAAAATGATGGCGATAGCGTTCACCGTCTTTTCTACGATACTATTAAAGGCGGAGATTACCGTGCCCGTGAGGGTAATGTGTACCGGCTCGCAGAGCTCAGTGTCTCTATTATCGACCAATGCGTAGCGCAGGGTGTTCCATTCGCCCGCGAATACGGTGGACTGTTGGCAAACCGTTCATTCGGTGGCGCGCAAGTTTCAAGGACATTTTATGCGCGCGGTCAAACGGGTCAGCAATTGTTGCTAGGCGCATATTCCGCGTTGAACAGGCAGATCGCGAACGGTAAAGTGAAAATGTACAGTCGCACTGAAATGCTGGACGTCGTGCTCGTCGATGGTAAAGCGCGTGGCATCGTGACCCGCGATCTCATCACTGGTAAGCTCGAGTCGCATAGCGCGCATGCGGTGCTTTTATGCACCGGCGGGTACGGCAACGTATTTTATCTTTCCACCAATGCCAAAGGGTCCAACGTTACGGCTGCATGGCGTGCGCACAAAAAAGGAGCGCTGTTTGGCAATCCTTGTTACACGCAGATTCATCCCACTTGTATACCCGTCTCAGGTGACCATCAGTCTAAGCTAACGTTGATGTCGGAGTCACTTCGTAACGATGGACGTGTGTGGGTTCCTAAAGTGGCAAAACCTGGACTAAAGGCGAAAGAGGCATTGAGTATCCCCGAGGCAGAAAGGGATTATTTCCTTGAGCGCAAGTATCCGTCATTCGGAAACCTCGTACCGCGTGATGTGGCGTCAAGAAATGCAAAATATATGTGTGATGAGGGAAGAGGCGTTGGCTCTGGTCTCGCGGTGTTCCTCGATTTCTCCGATGCGATCAAACGCGATGGACGCAAAACTGTGGAGGCCAAATACGGCAACCTGTTTGACATGTATCAGCAGATCACCGGCGACAATCCCTATGAGGTTCCCATGATGATCTACCCCGCCGTGCATTACACAATGGGTGGCCTGTGGGTCGACTACAACCTGATGACGAACGTACAAGGACTGTATGCTTTGGGTGAAGCTAATTTTTCTGATCACGGTGCAAACCGGCTTGGCGCGAGCGCGCTGATGCAGGGATTGGCTGATGGTTATTTTGTGATTCCATATACCATAGGCGATTACCTGGCAGGATTGCCAATGGAAAAGATCAGTACGGACAGGCCAGAATTCAAGGCTGCCATGGAACAGGCCAATGCAACCATCAATAAATTCCTCTCTATTAAAGGAAAGAAGACCGTTGACGAGTTCCATCGCGAACTGGGACTCATCATGTGGAATAAATGCGGGATGTCGCGTACAGCCGAAGGGTTGCGAGATGCAAAAGCGAAAATTCAAAAGCTACGCGCGGAATTCTGGAAGGATGTAAATGTATTGGGTTCCGCAAATGAATTAAACCAGGAACTGGAGAAGGCGATGCGTGTTGCCGATTTCATGGAATTGGGAGAGCTCATGGTCGATGATGCCTTGAATCGCGGCGAATCCTGCGGGGGACACTTTCGCGAGGAATCACAAACTCCAGACGGTGAAGCGCTGCGCAAGGATGATGAGTATACCTTCGTCTCTGCGTGGCAATACACCGGCGATAATCAGCCGGAGGTCCTTCATCAGGAACCTCTCATATTCGAAAATGTTAAGTTGACCCAAAGAAGCTATAAGTAAGATGAAGATCACACTAAAAATCTGGCGTCAGAAAAACAAGGACACAAAGGGTGCTTTCAAAACGTACACGGTGGATAAAGTCTCACCTGACATGTCGTTCCTGGAAATGCTGGATGTGCTCAACCATGATCTTATACACAAAGGCGAGGAGTCGGTGGCATTTGATCACGATTGCCGGGAAGGTATTTGTGGAACGTGCAGTTTATACATCAACGGTCGTCCGCATGGTCCTCAGCAGACTACCACATGTCAGTTGCACATGCGTTCATTCTCCGATGGCCAGACGATCACCATTGAACCATGGAGAGCAAAGGCTTTTCCAGTCGTCCGCGATCTTGTGGTTGATCGCTCGGCATTCGACAGGATCCAGCAGGCGGGCGGATTTGTAAATGTCAATACTGGTGGCGTACCTGATGCTAACGTGATCCCTATATCGAAGAAGATCGCTGACGAAGCATTTGACGCTGCGGCCTGTATCGGATGCGGCGCTTGCGTTGCTGCCTGTAAAAATTCTTCAGCAATGCTTTTTGTGAGTGCGCGAGTTTCTCAATTCGCATTGCTTCCTCAAGGCAAGCCTGAGAAAAAAGAGAGGGTTCAAAAAATGGTAGCCCAAATGGACGCTGAAGGATTTGGTGCCTGCACCAACACGGGGGCATGTGAGGCCGAATGCCCAAAGGCCATTAGTCTCACCAACATAGCCCGTTTAAATCGCGAATACTTATCTGCCTCTTTAAACTCTTATGAAATTCAATCAAAGGGTGGGGGCGACTAACTCAAAAGAAAAGAGATAGGAAGTCATTCACTTTTACACACGGCGATGCCGACTCTACCGGAGGTTGCTTCACGCGTTGAAGCAGCACCGATGTTGCCACCCGCAAGGATAATGTCGCGATCTGGCCCGGATGCGGAAAGATGGATCTTCACACAGGCATCGAGCGATATGAGCTGGGCATAAGTAATTGGTGTTTCATCCGCCAGCCTTTCCAATTTTGTTTCACTCACGCCTGAAACGCCATTGACTGGCGTGAGCAGTGCCGCGACATCCGCATCGGGGCTTGAGATATCACCAAGGTGTAAGTGTACGGGATGTTCAACATTGCCTTCCGTTCCGCTTAACGCGACAACAACAGACGTACTGCCATCCAACCTTTCCTTAAAAGAAACAGTGCCGTTAATGGCGTATGCTGAACCCTGCGCCAAGGCATAAACAGATTCATTTCCCGTGAATTCGCTTTTCACAGGTTCGCTTTCCTGGCAGGCCACGATTAGCGCTCCTGCAACCAATACCCAAATCAATCTTTTCATAGCCTCAGATTTTACTAAAATTAAAAAAAAGTCACATATAGATAACAAACCGCTTCTTCCCCTGTAGATTTACTTTTTGTGAAAACTGGCATAGATGTAGCATCTATACTAAAACGCCCCCCGGTTACGGGTTATTTTGTGAGAATACGCATTCTGTTACTTATTCTGCTAGCAGGTTGTAGTCCGAAGGTGCAGCCCCCTGACCCTGAAAGCCTGAAACCAGCATGGTTAAAAACTACGCCTTATCAGGATGGTTATTATACCGGCATTGGGCACAGCGTCAAAGACGGCACAAATAACTATATCCAAAGTGCAAAGAAAAGTGCACTGGATGATCTTGTTTCGGAGATCAAGGTCAATGTTTCCAGTACATCTGTACTCAGCCAGCTTGAGACCAATAAGAAATTTACCGAGCAGTATCAACAGATCATCCAAACCACTGCTGCAGACGAGATCGAAGAATTCGAATTGGTCGATGCATGGGAAGATGCCACGAACTACTGGGTCTATTACAGGCTTTCCATTTCCAGATATCGTCAGATTAAAGAGGAACAAAAGCGAAACGCCACGGCATTGGCGATGGACTATTTTGAAAAGTCGCGCATGGCAGAAAAAAGTGGCGATCGTTTACTGGCGATCACCTATGCTTTTCAAGCCTTCAGATGCATTGAGAAATACCTTGGTGAAGCCATCCCTGTAACAGTCGACAATAAAGAGGTGCTCCTTGTAAATGAACTTTACGCCACGATCCAGAACATATTGGATAAGATGTCGGTAAAGGTCGATCCCGCTGAAATCTCGATGAACAGGAGGGTCAACGTTGGAAGTCAATTTGACCCTCCTGAAGCAAGCTACAAGGAGCAAACAAAACCAGCTGCTAACGTGCCCCTACACGCAGGTTTTGAGAAAGGTTCAGGCGATGTATTTCCCACCTACCTGACAGACGACCATGGGAGCGCCAAAATACTGATGACTAAGATTGGGTCGCGGGAATTGGAACAAACAGTAGGTGTCAAAGTAGACATTTACGCCATGAGTGGTTCCGGACTGTCGCCCATATATACATTGCTGGCCAGTACATTCCATGTGCCGACGGCCCAAGTCGTATTGAAAGTGCAGCGGCCGATCGTCTTCCTCACATCCGAGGAAAAAAGTCTGGGAGAGAATAAAAGCAATGACCAGATCAGTAATAAGCTGAAGAATATGCTGACCAACAATGGATTTGAATTTACAGAGGATAAGCGAAAGGCAGACCTTTGGTTTGACGTGAAAGCTGACTGTGAGAGGGGTTCTATTTCCGGCAGCATTTACATAACATATTTGACCAGCGTGATCAAAGTAGCCGCTGTAAGAGAAGGCAAGGAGATCTACGCCACTACGCTCGATCGCGTCAAAGGTTATGGATTGGACTACAATAAGTCGAGCGTTGATGCTTACAGCAAAGCAATAGAAACATTAGAGAAGGAACGAATGGATGAGTTGTTAAATACTGTCCTTCAATAAGGCCCCAGATAGGGATTCTATGGCGATAAGTTTGGTATTTAAATTGTAAAGTATAACTTAACTAAATTTTAATTTAATATGAGACGAATGAACTATTCAACCTGTGTGGTGATCCTTGCTGGTGGCCTATTTATGATTGGCTGCAAGAGTAAGCAAAAAGCTCCCAAAGGTGAGACCGAAGTTTCAGTTCCCTGCTCAGGATCGGATTTCTTCACGACCACGAAATTCTTTCGCGCCAATTCTATTGGAGAAAGCCAGGATCAGGTGACGTCAAAGAAAAAGGCACTTGCCAATGCGCGCGCAGAACTTGCTGCGAGTATTCAAACCACGGTGAAGGCTGTAACGGACAATTACACCAATTCTCGTGAGATGAATAACAAGGAACAAGTCGAAGAAAGGTTTGAACAGTTAAATCGGGAAATTGTAGATCAGCAGCTTACCGGCATCAAAACGATCTGTGAGAAGCTGATGAAGACAAACAGCAGTACATACAAGACGTACATTGCCATCGAGCTTTCGGCTGAAGATCTGGTGGCCACTTACAATGAACGCCTTTCGAAAGATGATCGCCTGAAGATCGACTACGACTACGAGAAATTCAAAGAGACCTTCGAAAAGGAAATGGACAAGCTCGGCACCGATCAGAATTAATTCAGCTCAACCGGCGGCAACCGTAGCGCGCCTGCATTACATCACACCAGTATCCCTTCATACATATGATCGCGCTTAGTGCGCGATCATATGTATTGTTCTAACAGAAAGATTAGATCGAAGAAGAGTTTTTCACTTTTCTTGTCCGCCGAAGCGTCTCGCGAAGGAGGGCACTTTTCACTGTTCACTTTTCACTCTGCATTCCGTGTCCGGTTATTCGCAAACTCCACTTCTAAAAAAGCTAGGGATAAAGCCTGGAATAAGAATGCATGTTCGTGGAGAACCGACGAATTATTTTGACCTGCTTGGTCCGTTGCCGGAAGGAGTCTCTGTAACAACGACCATGAGAGGGACACTGGACCTTATTCATTTGTTTGTAATTGATAAGACAGCCTTTGAAAAGGAATTTGTGAAGGCCACAAAATTGCTGGCAACCGATGGAATGATTTGGATATCGTGGCCAAAAAAAAGCGCAAGGATGAGTACAAACCTCGATGAGAACATTATCCGGGAATTTGGGCTTAAAGTGGGCCTTGTTGACGTAAAAGTCTGTGCCGTGGACGAGATCTGGTCCGGTTTGAAATTCGTTATTCGCCTTAAAGACAGAAAGAAGGGGTGAGCCGGTCAATTTCTCACGGTTACCTGTCCCCGTGCTGACCCATTAACAACCGTTTGCGCCTGAATTGGGTCACTTAGCCTTAAAATTTGTTTTTCGAATGATTTGATTTTTGTGTCTGAACGTCTACCTTTAATGCCTATTCAACTAGTAGACTAATGCCTAATCGCCTTTGCGGAACCTGTGAGGAAGCAACACGTTGCTGTAGCGCATGCGCATCGGCAGCCGTTCGATCAGGCGCGTAACGATCTGGAATCAATGATGATGAAGACCATACGAGCCTTTTCTGATCCCAGGAAAGGCTTATTTGTATAAAGAAGTAGTATAACGAACCACCACGTATTATGGAAAGCTTTCGCTCGGAATTGGAAGATTTAAATAACCCCGTTGTTGCCCGAGACATTATAGACCTTGAAAAGAAGATCCGGCTGTTCCGGGAAGGTAAAATTGACAGCGAGAAGTTCAGGAGCCTGCGTCTGGTTCGTGGTATCTACGGACAGCGCCAGGAGGGTGTGCAGATGATACGCATCAAAATTCCTTATGGCAGAGTATCCACAAAACAGCTTCGCAAGATTGCCGACATCTCTGACGAATATGCCAGCAGCACGTTGCACGCAACCACAAGACAGGACATACAAATACACTACGTTAGTCTCGACAGAACGCCTGAGCTTTGGACGAAACTTGAACAGGACGAGATCACAACGCGTGAGGCGTGTGGAAACACCGTTAGAAATATCACCTCTTCGCCAACGGCAGGGATAGACCCGCAAGAACCGTTTGACGTATCACCCTATGCGGATGAAATGTTCCGTTATTTTCTACGCAACCCGATCTGCCAGGAAATGGGCAGAAAATTCAAGATAGCTTTTTCGTCCAGCGAGGAGGACACCGCATTTGCGTTCATTCATGATATTGGCTTTATCCCCAGAATTGCGTTTGGAAAACGCGGCTTCCGTGTCGTTATCGGCGGCGGATTGGGAGCCAATCCATACCTGGCCCAACTTGCTTACGAATTTCTCGAGGAAGATCAGATCATTCCATTTGCAGAAGCCGTTCTGCGCGTTTTCGACCGTTATGGTGAACGTAACCGCAGGATGAAAGCCCGCTTTAAGTTTCTCCTCGATGATATCGGGTTTGAAAAGCTTATGTTGCTCGTCGAAGAAGAGAAAAAAGCATTGAAGAACAAAACGTATCACATCGCGACCGATACGCTGCCTGAATCTCTGATCCCCGGAGAATTCACCGGTACAACGGTAACGGTAGACGAAACACGGTACGCCGCCTGGTACAAGTCGAATGTATTTGAACAAAAGCAACCGGGCTTCTACGGCGTTTATGTAAAGCTTCCCCTTGGAAATCTTTCCTCTGACAAAGCCAGACAATTTGCCGATGTCGTTGATCTGTTTGCTTCCAACGACCTTCGCGTCACCGTCAATCAGGGGTATCTTTTGCGCTTTGTGAGACCTGAAGCGCTCAAGCCATTGTATGCAGCGTTAGATGCTATTGCCCTGGCCGAACCTGGGTTCGATAGCGTCGCCGATATAACAGCCTGCCCGGGAACAGATACTTGTAATCTTGGGATTTCCGACAGTACAGCGATTTCATTGCAACTTGAAAAAGTGATTCGGGAGGAATTTCCCGAAATGGTGCATAACCATGACATCAAGATCAAGATCAGCGGATGCCCTAATTCCTGCGGGCAACATGGACTTGCCAGCATTGGTTTACACGGAAGCACAATAAAAGACAAGCAAGGCAAAGTGTTGCCTGCCCTTGTAGTTTTATTGGGTGGTGGAAAGCTTAAGAATGGTGATGGTATTATTTCCGATAAGATCATCAAGATCCCCAGTAAGCGCGGGCCTCAGGCTTTGCGCTTCCTGCTAAGCGACTATGAAGCAAATGCTCAGGATGGCGAGTACTATCACGACTACTTCAAACGCCTCGGCAGAAATTACTTCTACCAGATATTGAAGCCGCTGGGTGACATCACCGTTACCGCTCCAGACGAATATATTGACTGGGGACAGCAGCATAACTTCATATTGCACACAGCGGTGGGAGAATGCGCAGGTGTGATGATCGACCTCGTGTCCACCTTGTTATTCGATTCGGAAGATAAGCTGGAATGGTCGAAAGAAACCCTGGCTAACAATCAATTCGCTGATTCAATCTATCAAAGCTATAGCTGTTTCATCAATACGGCGAAAGCCCTCCTGTTGGGTCGCGACGTGAAGCCCAGTTCGCAACACCAGACGATCAATGACTTTCAACGAGAGTTTGTCGATACGAAAGCATTTGAGTTTGAAGGAAGCTTCCGGGATCACGTATTGCGCATCAATAAACACGAGCCCACAGCGGAGTTTGCAACTACCTTCCTGAAGGATGCACAGGCGTTTGTTGAGGCGGCGACAGTGTATCGCGCCGCTGATAAGGATATTGTTGTTGACAAAGTAGCTGTTGCAAAATGATACCTGCTTTTTATACATCGCATGCATCACCACGTTTAACCCTCGTCGGTGCAGGTCCGGGCGACCCGGAATTGATCACCTTGAAGGGCATGAAGGCGATTGAGGCTGCGGACATCGTTCTGTATGATGCGCTTGTATCGGTCGAGATCCTTAAACTTATACCGAAAGGCATACCCACGTTGTGCGTGGGAAAGCGCGCAGGCGCGCATTCTTTTAAACAAGAGGAGATCAATGACCTCATTGTGGAGTTTGCTTATCTGTACGGACACGTGGTTAGACTCAAGGGTGGCGATCCTTTTGTATTTGGCCGGGGCTCAGAGGAACTTGAGTTTGCGGCTTCCCAAGGTGTGCGCACCGCAGTGGTGCCGGGAATCAGCAGTGCCATCGCCGTGCCGGCAAGCGTAAATATTCCGGTTACGGCACGTGGGGTCAGCGAGAGCTTCTGGGTAGTTACAGGTACAACAAAAGACGGCGCGATATCAGGTGATATTGCTTTGGCTGCTCAGTCCACGGCAACCATCGTCATGCTCATGGCACTCAACAAGATCCATGAGGTCATGGAACTGTTCAAGTTTTATGGTAAAGCGAACACACCTGTAGCTGTCATTCAAAACGGAACACTCCCCACCCAGCGTATCATCACAGGCAAGGTATCAACCATTGTTGCGCTTACGGCTGTTGCCGATATGGGATCTCCATCCATTATCGTTGTCGGGGAAGTAGTTAATTACGCACACGCATTGAGCGCCCTGACAAATGATGTCATTATTCATTACCAATAGTGATGGAACGGAACAATCTTTTTCCAGTTTTTCTCAAGCTAGAGTCACTTCACACATTGATCGTAGGCGGTGGCCCTGTTGGCCTTGAAAAACTGTCTGCAATATTAAAAAATAGTCCCGCAGCACGGGTGACCCTCGTAGCCAGAAATATCCAGGAGCCTATACGCCAACTCGCTGCTGACCATCCCGCAGTCAAACTCGAAGAACGCAATTTCAAACTATGGGATCTTTGGGATAAGGATCTTGTTTTACTGGCGACCGACAGCAAAAGCCTGCACGAGACCATACGCAATTTTGCCCGTGGTAAAAAGCTCCTGGTAAATGTAGCGGACACACCAGAACTATGCGACTTTTATTTGGGGTCCGTAGTGACGCGTGGTAACTTGAAAATCGGCATATCTACTAATGGCAAATCTCCCACAATTTCGAAACGCATACGGGAGTATCTCGAGGAAGCTATACCAGAAGACATCAACGAGCTTCTTGATAACATGCAAAAAATACGGGAACAGATAAAAGGCGATTTTAGCCATAAAGTGAAAGTACTGAACGAAATTACAGCTTCCTGGCTGGGTTCGTCGATACACAAATAGGCCGGTGCAATCCCTATAACACCCGTTCTTTTTATCGTTTTTGCTTAGTGATCACCCTGCTTCTGCTTACTTTTAATATACATTAATGGTAAGTTTATGAACACACGCCGAAAATTCATTCGCAATGCTGCTGCCACTGTTGCAGGAGTAGGATTAGTATCTGCAGTTTCATGGGAGGCTCTCACGAAAGGCAAATCAACCATTCCCCAAAGCGATCGTATCAACGTAGGTTTGATCGGTGCTAATGGAATGGGATGGTCAGATCTAAGTTCATTCATGAAGATTCCCGAGATCAATGTTGTGGCCCTCTGCGACGTCGATGAGAATGTATTAAAACGTCGTGTTGAAGAGCTCTCCAAAGCAAACATCAAAGTGAAAACTTACGGTGACTATCGTAAGCTTCTTGAAAATAAGGACATTCAGGTTGTTATTATTGGAACGCCAGATCATTGGCATTGCCTTCAAATGGTTGAAGCGTGCGCCGCCGGAAAGGACGTCTATGTAGAAAAACCCATTGGCAACTCCATAGCAGAATGCAATGCCATGATTGCTGCCCAAAAGCGATACAACCGCGCAGTTCAGGTAGGACAGTGGCAACGCAGCATGCCTCACTTCGTTGATGCCCTCGAATACCTGCGATCGAATAAGATAGGTCAGATCCGAACGGTGAAGGCCTGGGCATACCAGGGATGGATGAAGAATATTCTTCCTGCTCCTGATGGTCCTGCACCTGCGGGAGTGAATTATGACATGTGGCTGGGGCCTGCGACCAAGCGCCCTTTCAATCCGAACCGCTTTCACTTCAATTTCCGGTGGTTCTGGGATTATGCAGGTGGCCTGATGACAGACTGGGGAGTCCATCTCATTGATTATGCGTTGCTGGGAATGAACAATCCGCGACCAAAATCCATCTATGCATCGGGTGGCAAGTACGCTTACCCTGAAGGGGCGCATGAAACACCTGACACCCTGGCGACCGTCTATGAATTTGAGAATTTCACCATGTTATGGGAGCAAGCCCAGGGGATCAGCAATGGCAACTACGGA
>Ga0193753_10000524_pt1 | contig 37472 bp, 40 predicted proteins | sample H1c2metaG_FD_144925 | JGI IMG/M metagenome (GOLD analysis project Ga0193753, IMG submission 144925) | Soil microbial communities from a riparian zone of the East river system, Colorado, United States - H1c2 | ecosystem: Environmental > Terrestrial > Soil > Riparian zone | place: USA: East...
GTTCAGCGGCGGGGGAGCGGACGGCAGCTACTAATCGGCGTTGCCGCCGTCCGGCACCGTAACTTTGAGCGTCCTGCGTGAATCGCCTAGGGGAATGGGAAGTTTCGAGGCACTGCTCTCTTCCGTGCCTCGAAACTTCCTATCCCCTTAGGCCATCCGAGCCGGTCAAATTCACAGTGCCGAGGTACTAGGGCGCGGCGGCCTTCGCAATTTTCGGTGCGCTCGCAAAGGGCTGAATGCCGAACTTGGGATACACCTCGCTGGGGTAGTAGAAGGTGCCGTCCTTCACGACCATTCTGATGGTCTTGATCGCTTTTAGATTCTTGATTGGATCGCCGGGTATCAAAAAGAAATCCGCGAGCTTGCCTTTCTCGATCGACCCCAAGCGTTGATCCTGGCTCGTGTAGCGAGCCGAGTCGAAAGTCGCACGCTTTAAAATCTCGGCCGGTGTCATGCCGGCAAGCTGGTACAGCTCCAACTCGCGGTGGTAGGTGAAAGAGCCGCCCGTGTCAGTCCCAAACACGATGAACACGCCGCGGTCGTGCAGCATGCGCACGACGGCTACGAGCTTATCGAACGCTTGACGATAGGCTTGATCGTCGCCGGGTGCCGAGGTGTCGGCCAGCGCCTTCATGGCGTCGCGCCGCCACCCAATGGGCATGTGATCGAAATAGTCGGCTGCGCCCGGTGGAATCTTGCCGTCCCGCCCCTGCGTCAATAGCTCATGAATTCCCAAGGTGGGATCGATCGCCATCTTGCGCTCCACCATCAGATTCATGGTGTGCTGCACCTTGGGACTGTCGAGATCCAAAGAAGGTAGGCGTTTGAGCGCAGTCAGGCGGAACAGCGTGCGGGTGTCCTCGCCCGGCTGGATCACCCAGCCCAGCGAAAACTGATTGATGTGGGTGATTTCGTCGTAGCCCGCTTCGATCATGGCATCCGCATTCGAGAATGCCGGGATATGGCCGGCGACGCGCATGCCGAGCAGATGCGCTTCGCGGGTCATGGCCGGCACCCAGGCCGGATTCATGCTGTTGTAAATCTTGATTTGCCAGAAGTTCCGCGCGCCATACCAGCGCACCGCATCGACGGCCTTCTCCTGGCTGTCCACCACGAAGCCGTTGTTCGCGCTGAACGGACTCTTGCCTTCGATGAAGCCCGAGCGGATCACATGTGGGCCGGCAATGGTACCGCCGTCAATTTGTTGAATGAGCTGCTCGAGGACGGCGTTGTCGTTGCCCATATCGCGCACGGTGGTAATGCCGGCCGCAATGTTGAGCAGGGCATCGCTTTGGCCGAGATGCGCGTGCATTTCGTACATGCCGGCAATCAATGTGCCGCCGTCGCCGTCGATGGTGGTCTCGCCTGGCGTGGGCGGGCTGTCGGGGGCTTCGACGGCGGCGATGACCTTGCCGTCGACCAGCACGGACTTAGGGTCGGTCAGCGTCGAACTCTTCGGGTCGAACAATCGGACATTGCGAATGCGGATGGGCCCCATGTAGTGGTGCGCCACCTCATGTTCAATATCGACGAAGCGCTGACTCGACCAGCCGGCAGCCAGGTCGCGCAAGCGTTTCTCCTCGCCCTCGTAGCCGGTCCGCACCAGAATGGAGCTGGCATCCACGTCCGCGAATAAGTTATTTGCCGAGTCGAGCAAGAGGACCTCCGGATCGAGATTGATGCCGATCAGGTCATAGCGCGTCACTTGCAGAGGTCCAGCCTCTCCCTGCACGGAGAGGGTCTCGCCCTTTTCGAGCCGCACGGCGCCGCCGGGCAGCGCGGGCAATTTGTTGCCGGCTTTGAGGAGCGCGCGAGCATAGATCCCATTGGCCCAGGGACTGGAGCTCTGCGCCAGATACAGGATGGGTGAATTGATGGTCGAGTGACCCTTGCCGGTGGAATCCACCCACTCGCCGCGCGTGCCCTTGCGAATGAAATGCTCGGCGATCTTGCTGCCGAAGGTGGTGGCGCCCTTCACCGTCCATTCGGTCGGCAAACCGGCCGCATCCAGCTTGATGGATTCCGCAATGGTCGGGCCGCGGCCATTGTTCTTGACGTCATAGTCGATGGTGGTCGCATCGCCCTTGGTCTCGGCGGTCAGGTGACCGACCTTCTTCTCGCCGAAGATGAATGAATAGGTGTAGGTGTCCGCCAGCGCCAGGGAGGGCAGGCTGAGCAGCAGGAGCGCGAATATTTTTATGGGCATGGGGGCTCGATAAGGTATTGAGTGACCGGGCGTTTTTGTGACCGCGAATTCTAAACGCAAACGAGATCGCCCGTTGCGCCTTGAATACTGAGCATATCTACTATATACAGTTGAAATGCCTGAAATGCCGTTAATAGTCAGCTTAGGGCCCATCTCTGCGGCCGCGCCGGGACCGCTATACCAACAGATTGTCGACGGCATCAAGCGCGAAGTGCTGGCCAATCGGCTCACTGCCGGCAGCGCTCTCCCTTCTTATAGAGTGTTGGCGGAACAACTTTTGGTGAGCCTCATCACGGTCAAGCGAGCTTACGAAGAGTTGGAGCGCGAAGGCATCACCTTCAGCAGACAGGGGTTGGGAACCTTTGTGGCTGCTCGCGGCAACGATCGAACCCGGGCCGACCGCCGTGCGCTTGCGCGCGATGCCCTGCGATCGGCCATTCACGCAGGCCGCGAGGCAGGCGTCACGGATCGCGAATTGATCCAAATGCTGCGCGATGAAATGAAGCCGGAACCGACCGAATCAACGCCGAGGCCATCCGAGGTAGTGCCCCATGAGTGAATCCGCGATCGAATTTCAAGACGTTCAAAAATCCTTTGGGCTCGCTTTCTCTCTGGGGCCGCTGACCTTGTCAGTACCGCGAGGGTCAATTTACGCGCTGATTGGACCCAACGGCGCCGGAAAATCGACGGCTCTCAACATGTTGATGGGCATGGGCGAGCCCGCACTGGGCAGCATCAGGGTTTTGGATCGCGCTATCCGCGAGGATGAAGTCGAGGTCAAGCGTCGCACCGCCTATGTAAGTCCCGACATGGACTATCGCGCCTGGGGAACGGTGGGGCGCGCGGTGGATTTTGTGCGCGGGTTCTATCCGGACTGGAACGCGGCGCGCTGCGAGGAACTGCAATTCGCGTTCGGCGTGCACCGCGATAGCCGGGTCGACGCTTTGTCATTTGGTGCGCGCATGAAGCTTGCGTTGATACTGGCCTTGTCACGAGACGCGGAACTGCTGGTGCTGGATGAACCGACTCTCGGTCTCGATGCCATCGCGCGGCGTCAGTTGTTTGCCGAACTGCTCAAGTTCATGGCGGGCGATGACCGTACCATTCTGATTTCCTCCCACCAACTCACGGATCTGGAACGCTTTGCCGATCACGCGGCGATCATGAATCAGGGCAAGTTGCTGACTTCGGGCCGCATGGACAAACTGGTCGAGCGCTACCGTCAATTCGATGCGCGCATAGTGAGTGAAGTCGGCTCGAGCATACCCGGCGTTTCCGTGATCGATCGTCAAGGCGACCGTGTTCGGCTGTTGGTCGATTCCGAGTCGGCGCCCGCGGATGCGCTCGAGACGGCGCAAATCGAAGTATTGGCCCAGGTTACGCTCACGCTGGAGGATTTATTCCTTGCGCTCATCAAGAGCGCGAATATGCGGAGTGGCTGGTGGCCGCTCACGAGTGCGGCATGAATCGCGTGGTGTATCGCCTGTTGAAGCGATATTTGATGCGCAGCGCGTGGCTGTACGCCTTTTTAGGAGCGCTGCAATTTCTCATGACGACTGCTTTTTGGGCCTTCAAGTATGATCGCGCGCCCGTCGCGGTCGTGCTGCTGGGTATTTGGGCGGCGATTGCGGCGGTGAACAATCGCAGTCTTGTCTGGCGCAGCTTTCCGCTCGGTGAAGCGGATGCGAGTCTGTTTCGGTGGTGGGCGATCGCGGGGGCTCCGGGGATTTATCTCACGCTGCTGACATTGATCGCCTGGGCTTCGCAGCTCTCCAGCGGATTCTCAGTACCGGATGCCGGCACGATCTTGGAGGGCGTACTCGGTGCCTGGGCCGTACTCGGCGTTCTCGCCGCGCTGTCGCGTGGGGCAGTTTGGTCCGGCAAGAGTTTTCGCACGGCCAGAATAATCGGTGCAGTAGTCGGTTCGGCGTCGTTGCTTGCCTATGGCGTGCCGGTTGGGTCAGCCGCACGGCCATACTCTGCAGTATTCATTTGTGCGGGCTTGATCCTCTTGTTTGTCTCAGCCGCGCGGGCGCGCCGGGGTTTGGATTGGCGCTGGCCGGACCTCGCGAATCGAAGCCCGAAATCCAGGCTCAAGCACGCATCTCTCTGGCCACATCGTTACGGCCTGAGCGTCATATTGATCCCGCTCGCACAGCGCTCGGCGATTCTTGCGCTCGTTGCAACGGTGATCATCGTGTCGCTGCAGAGAATATTTCCGCGAGCCTCGGGCGTGCTTTTCTGGGCCTATTTCATCGGTCTTTCCACAACCGGGCTTTTTCTGACCTTTCAAGTTCGCAGGGCGTTTCAACCCCTGCGCTGCCTGCCGTTGAGCGCGAAGCAACTCGCAGGATTGCTGCAACTGATCGGGGCTCTACCCGGTTTGGCCACGCTCGGCTTGACGCTGCTGATCAATCGCGCCGTGTTGAACGCGGGAGTGGATATCAGGCAAGTGTTTACCTTCGCACTCGTCATCATTGCCGCCCAGGTGTTCCCTGTCTCGCAAACGACGATGTCTCACCGAAGCAAGTTTCTCGAGTATTGGATGCCGCTATTTCAGCGCACCTTTTTTCCCGTTTATTTGGGACTGACGGCTGCAAGTTGGGCCGAGATTTATGGCCGATTTACCTGGGTGCGATGGCCGCTTCAAGCCGGGGGAGTCGCGCTTTGCATCATCGGCTATTTCGTTTTGGTGCAACAACTGCGCGCCGGCATTCGACCGTCGAACAACGAGAATGCCTTCTCTTGAGTAAAATCAGCGGATGAACTCGCGAATTGTTTACTCAACCGGCATCGGCAGCCTCTGCCCGAATTGCCGGCGCCCGGTGCGTGAATGCGTGTGTCCCAAGGGCGCGCCGGGAGCAGCCAAGCCGGCCGCGGTGCGGGTCGCGCGAGAGACTCAGGGCCGAGCAGGGAAGGGAGTCACCACCATCACGGGTTTGCCCCTACCCTTGAGGGAAATCGAAGCGCTCGCCACGAAGCTTAAGAAGCGCTGCGGATCGGGTGGCACCGTGCGCGCGGGAATCATTGAAATTCAAGGCGATCACCGCGACACCATCGTCGCGGAGCTGATCAAATTGGGCTGGCCTGCAAAGCGCTCCGGCGGCTGACCGCACGGAAGATATATGACGGCTTGCGCTTCAATCCCTGGTGCCGCTTCTGTATCATGCCGCCCACTCGCGATAAGAGCTGTCTGGAGAGAGTCCTTTTAGTAGGGCCGCCGAAGGCGCAACCGCCCGGAAACGCTCAGGCACATGAACGGCAGACTCTCGCGATCTCTGGAGAGCGATCGCACCAGGCGATCCACCGAAGGGGAGCAGCGCTTGAACATTAGCGCGCAATCTCTCAGGTCTTAAGGACAGAGGGGCGAAGCACGAAGGTGCTGGCGTCTCTGTATTCGTTTGCCGCGAGGTTGCGATGGGCCTTAAGACTCCTCTATACGACACTCATGTGCTGCAAGGCGCCAAAATCGTCGACTTCGGCGGTTGGGACATGCCGTTGCACTATGGATCGCAGATCGAAGAGCACCATGCGGTGCGTCGGGATGCGGGCATGTTCGACGTCTCGCACATGTGCATCGTCGACTTGACCGGCGGCCGCGTGCGCGAGTTTTTGCGCTTTCTCCTCGCCAACGATGTTGCCCGGCTCAAAACATTCGGCAAGGCCCTGTACTCCTGCATGCTCCTGCCCAACGGCGGCGTGATCGACGATCTGATCGTCTACTACATGTCTGAGACCTGGTACCGCATGGTGGTCAACGCCGGCACGCGCGACAAGGACCTGGCCTGGATACGCCGGCACGCCATTGATTTCGACGTGACCGTCGTTGAACGCAAGGAATTGGCCATGATTGCCGTGCAAGGTCCCAATGCGCGGCGCAAGGCAGCGATGCTGCTGAAGCCTGAGCAGCAGGCGCCGGCACTGGAATTGAAACCCTTCTTCGGCGCGCCCTTCGGCGCCTGGTTCGTGGCCCGTACCGGCTACACGGGAGAGGACGGGTTCGAAATCATGATTCCCGCGGCGGAAGCGGCGGTTGCGTGGGGTCGCCTGCTGGAGCAGGGCGTCAAGCCCGCAGGTCTCGGCGCCCGCGATACGCTGCGGCTCGAAGCCGGCATGAGCCTCTACGGCAACGACATGGATGAAAACTTTCACCCGCTGGAGTCCGGCCTCGCCTGGACCGTTGCCTTCGAGCCTGCAGATCGCGATTTCATCGGCCGTGAGGCGCTCATGCGCGCGCAGCGCGAGAGCGGCCGGGAACTGGTCGGATTGCTGCTCGAGGATCGCGGCGTGCTCCGCAGCCATCAGAAAGTATTGGTCACCGGCGGCATGGCCGGCAATTCCGGCGAGGTCACGAGCGGAACTTTCTCGCCGACATTGAATCGTTCCATTGCGTTGGCGCGGGTGCCGAAGACTTCGCAACCGGCGGTGCAGGTCGACATCCGCGGCAAAATGCACGCGGCACGCATCGTCAAACCGCCGTTCGTTCGCCATGGCAAGGCATTGATCGACATCAGCTAGGGGAATTTTATGAGCAACAACATACCGAGCGATCTGAAATACACCAAGAGTCACGAGTGGGTGCGTCAGGGGCAAAACGGCGCATTGGAAATCGGCATTACCGACCACGCGCAAAGCGCGCTCGGCGACCTGGTGTTCGTCGAAGTGCCCGATGTGGGGCGCGCCCTGACCGCCGGCGAAGCTTGCGCAGTGGTCGAATCGGTGAAGGCGGCATCCGATGTGTACAGCCCCTTGGCCGGCAAAGTCGTCGCGAACAACAGCGCGCTCGCCAACAAGCCCGAACTGCTCAACGAAGATCCGTACGGTGCGGGCTGGTTGTTTCGCCTGGAAGCCGCCGGCGGCGCCAACGTCTCGGGGCTCCTGAGTCCAAGCGCCTACGAAAGCTTTTTGGCCGAAGAGGCCGAGTAAGGGACGCATATGGCATACATTCCTCACACGCCAGACGACATCGCCGGCATGTTGGCCGTCATCGGCGCGCGCTCGATCGACGAACTGTTCGATGAGATTCCCGCGGACCTTCGCGCCGGCACTCTCAATGTGCCCGCGCCCATGTCGGAAATGGAGATTGCGCGGCTGATGGCCGAGCGCGCCGCGATCGATGGGCGGCCGCTGAATTTCATCGGTGCCGGCGCCTATGAGCATCACATTCCCGCGCCCGTATGGGCCATTGCGACACGCGGAGAATTTTATTCCGCTTACACGCCCTACCAGGCGGAAGCAAGCCAGGGCACGCTGCAGTTGATCTATGAATATCAATCCATGATGTGTGCGCTCACGGGCATGGAAGTGTCGAACGCCTCGCTCTACGACGGCGCCTCGGCGCTGGCAGAGGCCTGTCTCATGGCGGTGCGCTCCAATCGCGGTTCCAGCTCGCGCCGCATCTTGATGCCGCGCGCGGTCAATCCGACGTACACCTTAGTGGCGCAGGCGATCGCCGGCAATCAAGACATCAGCTTCGTGCCGGTGGATTTCGATCGCACGTCCGGCCGCACGCTGCTCGAGACGCTCAAGCCCTACGGCGGCCAGGATTTCACGGCGCTCGTGGTGCAGCAGCCGAATTTTTTCGGCAGCATGGAAGAGGTCGATGAACTCACCGATTGGGCGCATGCCAACAAGATCATGCTGATCGCGGTGGTGAACCCCACGTCTCTGGCGCTGTTGAAGCCTCCGGGTCAATGGGGCGCGCTCGTCGATGGCGCGCAGGGTGCCGACATCGTGTGCGGCGAAGGCCAGGCGCTGGGTGTGCCGCTGTCCTCGGGTGGACCCTATTTCGGCTTCATGGCCACTCGCATGCACTACGTGCGGCAAATGCCCGGACGAATCGTCGGACGCACCGTGGACCTCGAAGGACGGCCGGGATTCAGTCTGACGCTGCAGGCGCGCGAGCAACACATACGCCGCAGCAAGGCCACCTCCAACATCTGCACCAATCAGGGCCTGATGGTGACGGCAGCGACCATCTATATGACGCTTCTGGGGCCTGCAGGGCTGGCGGCCGTCGCGCAAGCCAGCATGCAGCGCACCGCGGATCTGGTCGCGGCGTTAACCAAGGTGCCGGGCGTGAAGCGCGCCTTCACGGCGCCGCATTTTCACGAGGCCGTCTTGATCCTGGATCGCGCGCCGGCCGCGGTGCTCGCGGCCTTGTCGCGAAAGGGAATCCTCGGAGGATTGGATCTCAGCGAACGCTATCCCGAATTGGGCCATGCGCTTTTGGTATGCGCCACCGAAACCAAGCTCGGCGCCGACATCGATGCGTATGCCGCCGCGTTGGCCGAGGCGATGAACGCCGCGCGAGCGGCCTAGGAGAAATGCCGATGCAACTCAACTCACGCGAACCGGTGATATTCGAATTGAGCAAGCCAGGACGCGGGGCGGTGACGCAATTTCCGCCGCCCGTTGCCGGGACTGCGCAAGTGCCCGCGCATTTGCGCCGACAGACGCCGCCGGCGCTGCCCGAAGTCTCCGAGCTGCAGGCGGTGCGTCATTTCACACGTTTGTCGCAGATGAACTTCTCCATCGACACCCATTTCTATCCGCTCGGCTCCTGCACCATGAAGTACAACCCCAAGGCCTGCAACAGCTTGGCGATGTTGCCGGAATTCCTGGGCCGGCATCCTCTGGGACCGGAACCGCAGGGGTTTCTCGCGTGCATGTACGAGCTGCAGGAGATGCTGCAGGAGATCACGGGCATGCCGGCCGTCAGTCTCACGCCCATGGCCGGCGCGCAGGGCGAATTTGCCGGCGTGGCGATGATCCGTGCGTACCATCGGGCACGCAATGATACGGCGCGTACCGAGATCATCGTTCCGCAAGCCGCGCATGGCACCAATCCCGCGACGGCGACCATGTGCGGATACGTCGTCAAAGAAATTCCCTGCGACGCCAACGGCGATGTGGACATCGCGGCGCTGAAAGCGGCGGTGAGCCCCGCCACGGCCGGCATCATGCTCACGAATCCGTCCACGCTCGGTGTGTTCGAACGCAAGATCGTGGAAATCGCGCGCATCGTTCATGAGGCCGGCGGGCTGCTCTACTACGACGGCGCAAATTTGAATGCCATCTTGGGCAAGGTGCGCCCCGGAGACATGGGCTTCGATGTCATTCACATGAATTTGCACAAGACCTTTTCGACGCCGCATGGCGGCGGCGGCCCGGGGTCGGGTGCGGTGGGCGTGAGCGCCCGCTTAAAGGCTTTTCTGCCCCTGCCCATCGTCGGCAAGGATGGCGCGCGCCACCGCTGGTTGACGGAGCGCGATCTGCCGCAATCCATCGGGCGTTTGTCCGGTTTCATGGGCAACGCCGGCGTGAACTTGCGCGCGTACATCTACATGCGCCTGCTGGGCCGCGAGGGCATGGTGCGCGTGGCGGAGTTCGCCGCCCTCAACGCCAACTACCTGATGAAGCGGCTGCAGGCTTTGGGGTTCGAAGCCGCCTACCCGAAGCGCCGCGCCAGCCACGAGTTCATCATTACCTTGAAGCAGGAGCAGAAGGCTTATCACGTCTCCGCGATGGACGTCGCAAAGCGCCTGCTGGACTTCGGTTTCCACGCCCCCACGACCTATTTCCCGCTGCTGGTGCCCGAGTGCCTGCTGATCGAGCCGACGGAAACCGAGGCCAAGGAGGACCTGGATCGATTTTGCGACGCATTGGCCTCGATACGCGAGGAAATGCGCAATGATCCGGAGAAACTCACCTCCGCGCCGCATACAATGCCTGTCCGACGATTGGATGATGTACGCGCGGCAAAGCAGCTTGACCTGATTTGGAAGGGAACTGCCGCTTGATAGGAACTGGGCGGCGCCCGACCTTGTCCGATCCGAAGCACTAACTGTTATTCAACCCTAGGATCGGCATGTCCCGTAGCTTGCTGTTTGCGTCTTTGCTGGCATTTTCGGTTACATCCGCGTTCGGCGCCCCGGCTGCGCCGCCGCCGAAGCCCCTCGCCATCCCCAATACGCCGGCCAATTGGGCGCAGACGCTGGAGCGGATCGCGACCGGCGTGGTCACCATTCAGATCGACAGCACGCGTGCGTTCGACACCGAGTGGAACACGACCGCGCAGGCAACCGGTTTCGTGATTGACGCCAAGCGAGGACTGATCCTGACCAATCGGCACGTCGTGACGCCGGGTCCGGTGACCGCACAGGCGATATTCCTCAATCGAGAGGAAGTGCAGCTCTATCCGATCTATCGCGATCCCATCCACGATTTCGGCATCTATCACTACGATCCGGCGAAATTGCACTTCATTCAGCCGGCGGAGCTGCCGCTGTATCCGCAGGGCGCGGTCATCGGCCGGGAAATCCGCGTCGTGGGCAACGATGCCGGCGAACAATTGTCGATTCTTGCCGGCACGCTGGCGCGCTTGGATCGCGAGGCGCCGGAATACGGCTACGGCAAGTACAACGACTTCAATACGTTTTATTACCAAGCGGCCTCGAGCACGTCGGGAGGCTCGTCCGGCTCGCCCGTGATCGACATCGAAGGCCGGGTCGTGGCCCTCAACGCGGGCGGCGCCACCGGTGCGGCCTCGAGTTTTTACCTGCCGCTCACCGCCGTGGTGCGCGCATTGAAGTATCTCGAGGTCGGCAAGCCGGTGCCGCGCGGTACCTTGGAAACCGTCTTCAAGTACACGCCTTATGATGAGCTGAAGCGCCTCGGCCTCAACGGCGAAACGGAAGCCGGCATGCGCAAGGCGTATCCGAAGTTGACGGGCATGCTGGTCGTCGACGATGTGCAGCCCGGTTCGGCCGCCGACGGCATTTTGGCGCCGGGCGACATTCTCGTGGCGATCGACGGCAAGCCCATTCCAGAGTTCTTTGCGCTCGAAGAGGTGCTCGACAGTCACATGGGCCGGCGCGTCAAGGTGGAGGTGCAGCGTGGCAGTCAATCGCTGCAGCACGATCTCGATGTGCAGTCGTTGAGCGCCATCACGCCCTCGGAATTCATCGAATTCGGCGAGGCTGTGGTGCACACGCTGTCCTATCAGCAGGCGCGGCATTTCAATACGCCGATCAAGGGCGTGTATATCGCCAACCCGGGCTATGTGTTCGGCGCCGCGGGCATTCCGCGCGCCGCGTTGATCAGCTCGTTCAACGGCAAGAAAGTCGACAATCTGGCGGAATTCGCCGCCGCGCTTGCGGATCTGGCGGACGGCGCGCGCGTGCCGGTTCGCTATGTCACCATCGAGGATCCCCGCGCGACCCAACTCAAGGTCATTCGCATGGACAGGCGCTGGTTTCCGGCGCGCGAATGCAAGCGCGACGACACCTTGGGCACCTGGCCCTGCATCAGTATCAGTGCAGGCCCGCCGCCCTCCGTCGTCAAACCCGCATCCACACAGTTCGCCAAGACGGGCGATCCACGCATCGATCGACTGGCGCCGTCGCTGGTGATGGTGAACTTCGACATGCCGTACTCGACCTCGGGCGTGACCGAAAAGAACTATCACGGCACCGGCGTCATCGTGGACGCGCAGCGCGGTCTGGTGGCGATCGACCGCAATACGGTGCCGGTGGCGATGGGCGACGTGCGCATCACGTTTGCAGGCACGGTCGAGGTGCCGGGCAAGGTGGTGTTCATTCATCCGCTGCACAATCTCGCCGTCGTTTCCTACGATCCCAAGTCGATCGGCACGACGCCGGTGCGCGCGGTGACGCTCGTCTCGCGCCCGTTGAACCCGGGCGATGACGTATGGGTGGTCGGCGAGCGCGCCGATTCGAAAATCCAGTCGCAGAAAACGCAGATCTCCAGCGTCGATGTGGTTTCATTTCCGCTGTCGCGCACGCTGCGCTTCCGCGACAGTAATTTGGAGGCGGTCAGCCTCATCAATCCGCCGACCGATTACGACGGCGTGCTGACCGATGACAAAGGCGATGTGGTCGCGCTTTGGTCGAGCTTTGCGTTCGAGTCGCAACGCGAACTGGAGCAGATCAATCGCGGCATTCCGGCCGATTTGGTCAGCGAGATGATCGGCGTGGTCGCCGACAGCCGCCCGCTGTATTCCTTCGAAGCGGAATTCGACGTGCAATCCCTGGCGGGTGCGCGCGAATTGGGCCTGCCCGACGAATGGGTGCGACGCTTCGAGGATCACAACCCGCAACGCCGCCAAGTGCTCGGCATCAATCGTCTGGTGGCGGGCTCGCCCGCGGCCGCGCTGCTCGAGCCCGGCGACCTGCTGCTCGCGATCGACGGCAAAGTCGTCAATCGGTTCCGCGAGGTTGAGCGCGCCGTGCAAAGTCCCGAGGTCAGCGTGACGGTGTGGCGCGATCGCGCCGAGAAGACGCTGCAAATGAAGAGCGTGGCATTGAATGGCCGCGACATAGATCGCGTGCTCATTTGGGCGGGCGCCACGCTGCAGGCGCCGCATCGCGCCATGGCGGCGCAACGCGGCATCGCTCCCTATGGCGTGTTCGTTTCGTTTTTCTTCTACGGATCGCCGGCCACGCACTATGGCTTGTACGCCGGGCGGCGCATCACCGAAGTGGATGGGCAGCCGACGCCCGATCTCGACGCCTTCATCAGGGCGGTGAGCGGCAAACCCGATCGTGCCTCGCTGCGCCTCAAGACGATCAGCTGGAACGGCCAGACCGACGTGATCACCCTGAAGCTCGACAAGCACTATTGGCCGGCCTACGAGCTCAATCGGCAGGAAGACGGCACCTGGATCAGAACCTCGCTCGATCCGCCCGACGTGACCGCGTCGCTGCGTCCCCCGGAGCCGGCTTCTTAGGCGGGAAGGTCTTTTACCAGGGATTCGAGCGCCAGCAGCCAATGCTGGTAGTAGGTGTCGCCGAGATCCGCGTCTCCCGACGCATGCGCGCGACCAATTTCCCGCGATAGCGCCGCCGCCCACTGCGGCCAGGTGAACACACCCCGCTCATGCAGCGCGAGCGTCATGGCAAAGGCTCTCGCTTCCCAGGGTTCGTTGAAAACAGGTCCGTCTCCCTGCAGCGGAATTCCCGGCAGGTCCTTGAGCGCCTCGTGATTCACGCTGGCTCCAAATACGGCTCGAAGGCGTCCACCGAGACGATGGAGCACTGCAATGGCGCCGTTTCGCCCCACAGTTCCTTTTCATCGAAGGCCACGGTGTACAGCCATTGCGGGGTTTCTCCCATGCCGTGCGCGTTCGTGTCCGGAAATACATGCGCGCCGTGAATTTTCTCGATCACACCCACCTTGCCGCGCGCGTACCCGGGGAGCCGCGTGTGATGCGGCGGTTCACGCTGCACCGTGCGCACGCGATCGCCAAGCGAAAACCGTGCCGGACTTGCCGCAGGCCGCGATACCGGCCAGCCCTGTTTGATCGCAGCCATGACATCGACGGCGTGCAGCACCCGCTTCGGCGGGGGCGGCGATTCACTCAGCACGCCGTTCTGCAACGCCAGTTTTTCCAGCGCCGCGAGCCAGATCTCGTAATAACTGAGGTCGCGATAATTGGGCAGCGTTTCGCGCGCTGCGCGGTTCATGTCGATATTCGAAAGGCCCGTCGGTCCCATGGCCACGACGAGCGCCATCACGCGCGGTTCCCAGGGCGCGTGAAACACATCACCCTCAGCTTCCTGAACGATGGCATCGCGCACGTCCTGGCCCCCAAGGTCCGCGTGCGAGCGATAGGTCATGCGGCCGATTTCGGCAGACCGGTGCCGATCATGGAGTCGCGCGTCACAAGATTCGCAAGCTCCGCCTCGCTCAAGCGCTCAGTGCCGGGCGGGCGCTGCGGCAGGACCAGGTAACGAACCTCGGCAGTCGAATCCCAAATGCGGATGTGAGTCGACGCCGGCAATTCAACGCCGAATTCTTTGAGCACGCCGCGCGGATCCTTGACGGCGCGCGCGCGATAGGGCGCGCTCTTGTACCAGGTCGGCGGGAGGCCCAAGACCGCCCAGGGATAGCAGCTGCACAGCGTGCACACCACCATATTGTGCACTTCGGGGGTGTTCTCCACCGCCACCATGTGTTCACCCTGACGTCCGGCGAAGCCCAAGGAGGCAATGGCCGCGGTCGCATCCTCGAGCAGCCGGCGGCGAAATTCCGGATCTTGCCAGGCGCGCGCCACGACCTGTGCACCATTACGGGGCCCGATTTTTGTCTGGTAGGCATCGATCAACACGTCCAGCGCGGCGGGATCGATGTAGCCTTTTTCGGTCAACTGCGCCTCCAGGGCGCGGACTCGCGTTTCCAGCGCGCTGGGCGCGCGCTGCGCATGCTCTTCATGATGGTGGTGTTCGTGTTCGCTCACGGTTCGTCTAGTATAGGGGCCCCAAGGAGAGCCAGTCTCATGAATGACGCGTATGTTAAATCTACGCTTCCGGCAATGGCACTCGCGCTTCTGTGCCTTATGGTCGCGCCCCCAAGTCTCGCCAAGTCGCCCGAATTGCGGCTGTATGTCCTCGATTGCGGGCATGCCGCCTTCAAGGACATGGGGGGATTTTCCGATACGGGGGAATATGACGGCAAGTCGGGGGCCATCGTCGCGCCCTGCTTTCTGATCCGACATCCCAAGGGCGATTTGTTGTGGGACGCAGGTTTAGGCGATCACTACAACTATCCGAAAGAGGGGAGCGATGCGGCGCCCGGCGTGCATGTCACCGTGCCCGTGACGCTCATTGCGCAGCTGCAATCCTTGAGCCTGACCCCGAAGGATATTAATTTCATTGCCTTCTCGCACCTGCACTGGGATCACACCGGCAATGCCAACGAGTTCAAGGATTCGGTGTGGATCATGAACAAGGCCGAGCTCGCAGCTGCATCGGTGCTGCCGCCGCCGGGCGGCGTTCTGCCCGAAACCTGGAGCGCCTTTAAAAACGCCAAGAACGAGGCCATCGAGGGCGACTACGATGTGTTCGGGGACGGCAGGGTCATGATTCTGCGCACTCCGGGACATACGCCTGGGCATCAAGTGCTGAAGCTCAAACTGCAGAAGAGCGGCACCGTGATTCTCTCGGGCGATCTATATCACCTGCGAACCAGCCGGCTGCTCAAGCGGGTGCCGGTCTATAACGCGGATCGCGCCGATACGCTGGCTTCGATGGGCCGCGTCGAAACCATCCTCAAGAACACGCATGGGCGTTTGATCGTGCAGCATGACCCGAAGGACTTCCAGGGCCTGCCCAAGCCGCCGGGGTACCTTGATTGACCGGCGTGATCAGCGCGGCCACGCGCGAAGACCTTCCTGAAATCCTAAAGATCTACAACGAAATCATTCGCAATTCCACCGCCGTGTACACGGAGGTGGAATTGACGGCGGAGCGCGGAGCGGTGTGGTTCGACGCCAAACGAGCCGGCGGATATCCCTTCATCGTCGCCCGCGACGCCGGCGGTATCACGGGCTTCGGCACCTTTGGTGAGTTTCGAGCGCCGCCTTGTTATCAGCACAGCGTGGAGCACAGCGTTCATGTGCGCGCCGACAGCCGCGGTCAGGGCATTGGACGCAAGCTGGTGGTCGAATTGATGAACCTGGCGGCAGCCATGCATAAGCACGTCATGATCGCGGGAATCGATGCCGACAACGCGGTCTCCATCAAGCTGCACGAGAGCTTGGGATTCATCAACGTCGGTCATTTCCACGAGGTGGGCTTCAAATTCGGCCGCTGGCTCGACTTGGTATTCTTGGAGTGTCGCCTTCCTGCTACAAAGCCGTTCACAACTGTAAAACCGCTGCCCTAAATCCGAAGCTGTCCGTGCTGGCGGCGCAGTCTTGATATCATGAGCCTGTGGTAAGAGCTACACAGACAGACATTGAGAATGCGGTCGAAGCCCTGCGCGGCGGCGAACTGGTGGTGTTTCCGACGGAGACCGTATATGGCGTGGGTGCGAATGCGGCCGACCCCACGGCCGTGCGCAAGATTTTCGAGGTCAAGGGCCGCCCCCCGGATCATCCCGTGATCGTGCACTTGGACGATCCTCGCTACTTGCACCGCTGGGTATCGAAGATGCCGGCGGTTGCCGAGCAATTGGCCGCACACTTCTGGCCGGGTCCCTTGACGCTGATCCTGCCCAAGGCGGACAACGTCAACGAGATCGTCACCGGCGGCCAGGACAGCATCGGCATTCGCGTCCCCTCGCACCCCATGGCGCAGCAATTGCTGAACGCCTTCGGCGGGGGAATCGCTGCGCCTTCCGCCAACCGGTACGGGCGTCTGAGCCCGACGAAGCCTGAACATGTGCGCGATGAACTGGGCGATGCCGTGAAAGTGATCTTGGACGGCGGCGACTCGCCGATCGGCTTGGAATCCACCATCGTTTCCTGTCTCGACGAGCAGGCGCGGCTGCTGCGGCCGGGATTCATTACCCGCTCGCAGCTCGAAAAGGTGGTCGGCCCGTTGGCTGTCGGTGGAACCAAGCCGCGCGCGCCGGGCGATCGCGCCTTGCACTATGCGCCGTCGACGCCGCTTGAAATCGTCGATTCGGACGACCTGGAGGTGCGCGCCGGGGAGATCGTGGCGCGCGAGGAGAAAGTGGCGGTGCTGGCGATGCGGCCGCCGCAGCAAACCCAGCGTCACATGACTTGGATCAACGCCGGCAAGAAGCCGGATACCTACGCGCACAATCTCTACAATCACCTGCGCACCCTGGATCGGGTGGGCTGCGTGAAAATATTCGTGCAGAGTCTGCCCCAGGAAGAGCGTTGGGCGGCCATTCTCGACCGCTTGCAGCGCGCGAGCGGCATGGGCGATGATTCCCTGGAGCTGAGTGTCAGCTAACAGACTCCTGATGGAACTCGACCCAAAGCAAGATCCTTTCTCGCGAGAGGCGATTCATCATTTGGTGGTTCGCTACGGCTCGCCGCTGCTCGTGATCGATGCCGAGCGCGTGCGCCGGCAATATCACCGTCTCCGTGCCGCACTGCCGGGCGTCGACCTGCACTATGCACTCAAGCCCCTGCCGCACTCGTCTTTGATCACCACGCTCATGGCAGAAGGCGCGTTTTTCGATCTTGCCACCAATGGCGAGGTGGAATTGGTCCGGCGCTTAGGGGTGCCGCCTGAGCGTTGCATCCACACGCACCCGATCAAGCGCGACAGCGACATTCGCACCGCGCTCTCCTTTGGCGTGACGCGCTTCGTTGCCGACAATCCGGATGAACTGCGCAAGTTCGTGCCCTTTCGCACGCGCTGCACGCTCTTGATCCGGGTGTCCTTTCGCAGCCCGGACGCGGTGGTGGACTTGTCGCGCAAGTTCGGTTGCGATCCGGCGGCGGCAGCGGATCTGTTCCAGCTTGCCGCGCAGCTGCGCATCAAAATCGATGGAGTGTCCTTTCACACCGGCTCGCAAAATGCCGATTCGGCGATGATCGTCAGGGCCATCGACAACTGCCGCGAATTGCTGGACGGCCTCGCGGCGGCGGGACATTCGCCCCAGATTCTCGACATCGGCGGGGGCTTTCCGGTGGATTATTTGCGCCCGGCGCTGCCCATCGAAGAATTCTGCGCACCGATCCGTGCGGCTCTTGGGAAATTACCGGCCAATGTGCGCATCATTGCGGAGCCGGGGCGTTATATTGCGGCGCCCGCGGCCATAGCGGTCGCATCCGTCATGGGCCGCGCGCTGCGCGACGACCGCTGGTGGTACTACCTGGACGATGGCCTGTACGGCAGCTATAGCGGTCAGATGTACGACCATTCGGTGTTTCCGGTGGAGGCGCTGCGCTCGGGTACCGAGGTGTTTCCCTCGGTGCTGGCCGGACCGACGTGCGACAGCATCGATGTGGTGCGCGAGAAGCTCGACCTACCCAAACTCGAAATCGGCGATCTGGTCGTGGGCCGGGTGATGGGCGCCTATACGTGGGCCTCGGCCTCGGAGTTCAATTTCTTTCCGAAGGCGACCGTGCTGGCGCTCGATCAAGGCCGGCTGCTTCAGGACGGAGCCTCAGGATGATTTCACGCCGCCGCATGCTCATCGCTTCGGGCCTAGCGGGCAGCGCGGCATTATTGTCGCGCTCGCTGCTCGGCGCGCCCAATACGGCAGTAAGGCAAATTGCGCTGACCAATTTGCATACCGGCGAGAAGTTGACCGTCGAGTATTTTCGCGATGATGCCTATGTGCCCGATGCGCTCGCGGGCATAGAGGGGCTACTGCGGGATTTTCGCAATGGCGAGAAGCATGCCATCGACCCCAAGCTCATGGATTACTTGGTGGATGTGGCGGAGCAAATCGGTGTGCCGCCGGCCTTCAGCGTGATCTCGGGTTTTCGATCGCCCGAGACCAATGAACGCCTGCACGAGCGCAGCAGCGGCGTGTCGCAGCACAGCCTGCACATGCAGGGCCGCGCGATCGACGTGCGTATGAGCGGCGTGGATTGCAAGGATCTGGCGGCGCATGCGGAGGAGTTGAAGCGGGGCGGCGTGGGATTCTATCGGGCCTCGAATTTCGTGCATTTGGACACCGGTGCGTTTCGCACCTGGCGAGGCTAGGTCGGATGTTCCTGCGCCACGCCTTGCCGCTGGGATTGCTGTTGACGGCCTGCGCCTGCTCGCAGCAATCAGGCCAGAATTCCGTTGCAAGCGCCGCCGGGGCGGGCGACGCAGCTGACCGCGGTGCGGCCCTGTACGGACAAAACTGCGTGCCCTGTCACCACGAAAACGGCGACGGTGTCCCCAAGGTCTTTCCCGCCTTGTCCGGCTCGCCCGCGGTCGTGGGCGACCCGATCGAACTCGCGCAGTGGGTGTTGAGCCAGAAACGGCCGGCCAGCATTCCGGCGGGCCGCTACCCCACGCAGATGCTATTGTTCGGCTGGATGAACGATGCGGACGCCGCCGCTGTTTTGACCTATATTCGCTCGCATTTCGGAAATTCCGCAGCTCCCGTTGATGCGGCAACGATTGCCAAGGCGCGCGAAAAATAACATGGCGACCACGAACATCCATGCACTTGTCGAGCGCTGCCGCGCGGCCCAGCTGCCCGCGGCGATCGCCAAATTGCCTTCAGGCTGGGTGGTGATGGGCGAGCGCCAGGTATTGCCCGGCTATTGCCTGCTGCTGCCCGATCCGGTTGTGCCGCACTTGAATGCGCTGCAGGGCGTGGCCCGCGCGCAATTCATGTTCGACATGGTGCTCCTGGGCGATGTCTTGTTGGCGATTACCGCCGCCGCGCGAATCAACTACGCGATCTACGGCAACGTGGATCCGGCCTTGCACGCGCATGTTTTCCCCCGCGATAGCGCCGAACCGGAGAGCACGCGCATGGCTCAGCCGTGGGCGCTCGACTGGAACGCCGCGCCGCTGTATTCAGACGCTTTGCACGGCGATTTCAAGCGCCGCGTCGGCATGGAATTGCGCAAGCACTACGCCAAGTGAGCGGTTGCGCCTCGGGCGCCTCAAGCGACCCGAAGCTTTAGTGCGCGCGAGATGTCGGCTAAATTCGTGAGGGGCGCCGAGCAGGTCATGCCGGTGCACAAGTAAGCCGCCGTCGCCGCACCCGCGCGTTTCGCCGCCAGCGCAGGCGGCAGCTCCTCGCCGGTGGGTATCGCGAATATCATGCGCGTTGGCGCGTACAACGCACCGAGCTCGCGCGCCCACTGTGCGGCGCCCGCGGCTTCGCCCCGAATCACCAGGACCTGCATCGAGGGCAAAAAATCCTCCAACCCATTCAACAGACTCATGTGTGCCTGAGGGTATTCCTGCATTGCGGCCCATGCCGCCTGCAAGGTGCGTTCGGCGGAATCCAGATAGCGTGTCTCGCCGAGCAGGTATCCCAGCCGGCATAGTACCCCGGCCGCCACGCCGTTGCCGGCAGGCACGGATTCGTCGGCGAATGTCTTGCTGCGGTGAATGAGCTTTTCATGTTCCCTGGCGGTGAAGAAAAATCCGCCGTGCTCGGGATCTTCGAACTGATCCAGCAGCACCTCGGCGAGCTGACCGGCAAATTCCAGGTCCGCGCCGCGCCAGCGGGTCTGCAGCAGTTCCACCAGGGCGTCGGCGAGAAACGCGTAATCGTCGAGGTAGGCGGGCAGGTGCGCGCGGCCATCCTTGTAAGTGGCCAACAATCGTCCGTCGCGCCACAAATGATGCCTCAAGAAATCCACCGCCGTGGAAGCCGCCGCGGCGAGGTCGGGGCGGTTGAGCACGCGCGCGGCGATTGCCAACCCCTTGATCATGAGCGCATTCCACGCTGTGAGAATCTTTTCATCGCGCGCCGGCCAGATGCGCAAGTTGCGCGCGTGCAGGAGTTTGCCGCGCGAGGAATCGATCAGTGCCGCCACGGACTGCGGCGTTCCCTTGATTTCAGCCGCAATGTCGTCCAGCGATCGGTACGCATGCAAGTGCCATTCGCCCTCGAAATTGGCGCCGCGATCAAGACCGAATCGCCGCGAGAATGCGGCGTATTCCGGCGGCGTCAGCAGGAGCTGCGCTTCGCCCGGTGTCCACACGTAGAATTTCCCTTCGTGGCCCTGGGAATCCGCATCCAGGCTCGAGTAAAAGGCGCCCTCAGGCGAGCGCATGTCGCGCAGTACCCAGTCCGCCGTTTCATGCGCCACCTTGGCGAACAGCGCTTCGCCGGTCGCGAGATGGGCGCGCGAATACTCGCAAAGCAGTTGCGCGTTGTCGTAAAGCATCTTCTCGAAGTGCGGAATCATCCAGGACCCATCGACCGAGTAGCGTGCGAATCCGCCGCCCAGCTGGTCGTAGAGGCCGCCCTCCGCCATGCGCGTGAGCGTCAGGCTCGCCATGTACAGCGCTTTGAGATCCGGCGCGGGGCCGGCCGCGGCGGCGTACCAGTGCCGCATGCAGCGTTCGATGCTATTGGCGTGCGGGAATTTCGGCGCGCCGGTGAAGCCGCCGAAGGTGGCATCGAAGGAGCGCTCCAGGGCGGCGCGGCCTTGCGCCAACGGCGCGTCATCGAGCACGGCGTCGGGCGCCGGCGGCGGCATCATGGCGGCGAACGCGGCCGTCAGCTGCTGATTTTGTATCTCAATCTCGGCGTTCTGCTCGCGGTAGTAGTCCGCGACGCGGCGCAGAAGGTCGCGGAACGCCGGCATTCCATAGCGAGGCTCCTTCGGAAAATACGTGCCGCCGAAAAAAGGCTGCTCTCTGGGCGTCAGGAACATCGTGAGCGGCCAGCCGCCCGAGCCATGGGTCAGCATTTGCTGGGCGAGCTGGTAAATCTTGTCCAGGTCCGGACGCTCTTCGCGGTCCACCTTGATGTTGATGAACAGCTCGTTCATGAGCGCCGCGGTGGCGGGGTCTTCGAAGGACTCGTGTGCCATGACATGGCACCAGTGGCAGGCCGAATATCCGATCGACAATAAGATGGGTTTGTTTTCCTGCTTTGCCCGGCTCAATGCCGCATCGCCCCACGGATACCAGTCGACCGGATTGTCCGCATGCTGCAGCAAATACGGGCTGGTCTCCTCGGCGAGGTGATTGCGCAGCATCTTCTTGGGTCCAGTCGGTTAGAATGCTGTTTACTATAGCTGAAGACCTTTCCATGTCTGACCCCGGTATCGCGGCGCAATTGCCTGTCCTGCGCCTCAAGCGCAATGAAGATCGCCGACTGCACGCCGGACATCTGTGGATCTTCAGCAATGAGGTCGACACTGCGCAGACGCCGCTGCCCAAATTCAAGGCCGGGGAGCTGGTGCGGGTGCTGGCGCACAATGACCGGGCGCTCGGGCTGGCCTACGTCAATCCCAAGTCCTTGATCGCGGCGCGCATGCTCGAGACCTGGAAAATTCCCGACGCCGCCTGGCTGGCGGCGCGCATTCGAGCGGCGCTCACCTTGCGCGATCGGCTGTATCCAAAACCCTACTATCGATTGGTCTACGGCGAGTCCGACGGGCTGCCCGGGTTGATCGTCGATCGCTTCGGCGCGAACTGCGTCGTGCAAATCGGCACCGCCGGCATGGAACGGCTGAAAGAAGCCATTCAAGCCGCATTGATCGAGGTTCTGCGCTGCGATGGCGTGCTGTTCAAAAACGACGGTTCCACGCGGGAAATGGAGGGTTTGCCGAGCTATACGGAAGCTTTACGGGGAAATTTCGACCAGCCTGCACGGGTCATCGAGGACGGGCTGGAATTCCAAGCGCCGCTCACCACGGGTCAAAAGACCGGATGGTTTTTCGATCAGGCCGCCAATCGGCGCGCCCTGTCGAAATATATCCGGCCGCAGGCCCGAGTGCTGGATGTGTTCAGCTATGTGGGCGCATGGGGCGTGCGCGCGGCGCACCACGGTGCGCACGTGACCTGCGTCGACAGTTCGGCGGCCGCGCTCGAGGGAGCGGCCGCAAACGCTGCCCTCAACGGCGTCAAGCTGACCACGCGCAAGGGCGATGCTTTCGATGTGCTCGAAGAACTGGCCAAAGAAGGTGCGAAGTTCGACGTGGTCATCATCGATCCCCCGGCGTTCGCCAAGCGTAAGAAGGACCACCCTAAGGCCTTGGCCGCATACAAGCGTCTGAATCAGCTGGCGATGGGCGTGGTCGCAGATGAAGGTATATTGGTGTCGTGCTCCTGTTCCTTTCAGGTGAGCGCCGAGGAGTTGCAGGACGCCATTGCCAAGGCCGTGCGCGGTGCGGGCAAGCACTTGCAAATCCTGGAAATGGGCGGCCAGGCGCCGGATCATCCGGTGCACCCCGCCATACCCGAGACTCGATACCTCAAGGCCTATTTCTGTCGGATCAATGAAAGTTTAAAGTAACGCCCATGCTCACCTATCCGCACATCAACCCCATCGCCGTTTCCATCGGTCCCATCTTTGGCGTTGGGCCGCTGCGCGTACATTGGTACGGCATCATGTACTTGATCGGCTTCGTGGGGGCCTGGTGGCTGGCGCGATACCGCGCGCGCCGGCCCGGTTCGACCTGGGTGCCGCTTGAAATCGACGACCTCATTTTTTACTGCGCGATCGGAGTCATCGTCGGCGGCCGATTAGGGTGGTGCCTCTTTTACGGGCACGATGTGATTGCTGAAAGTTGGCTGAATGTCTTTCACATTTGGGACGGCGGCATGTCCTTCCACGGCGGCATGACCGGCGTGCTGCTCGCCGGCGTCGTGTTTGCCCGTGTGAAACACAAGAATATTGCCGATGTCCTGGATTTCGTCGCGCCGTTGCCCGGCATCGGCCTGTTCTTCGGACGGCTCGGCAATTTCATCAACGGCGAACTGTGGGGCAAGCCCACGAACTTGCCGTGGGGATTCGGCGTGCCCGATGCACAGGGCGTGTTGATCTCGCGCCACCCATCGCAGCTCTATGAGGCGACGCTCGAGGGTCTCGTGCTGTTTCTGATTCTTCTGTGGTTCACGAGCAAGCCGCGCCCGCGGCTGGCACCCACCGGCCTGTTTCTACTGCTCTACGGCTGCGGCCGTTTCGTCGTGGAATGGGTGCGATTGCCGGATGCGAATATCGGCTACCTCGTGGGCAGCGATTGGCTGACCATGGGAATGCTGTTGACGACGCCGATGATCTTCATCGGGGCCGGAATCATGCTCTACGCCTATCGGCGCAATCTCCCCACCGGCAACCTGAGCACAGCGAAGGCGTAATGCGCGAGTACTTGGATTTTCTGCGCCGCATCCGCGAGCAGGGCGCCTCGAAAGGCGACCGCACCGGCACCGGCACTTTAAGCGTATTCGGCCATCAAATGCGCTTCGATCTGAACGCCGGATTCCCGCTGGTGACCACCAAGAAGCTGCATCTGCGCTCCATCATCTATGAGCTTCTGTGGTTCCTGCGCGGCGATACCAATATCCGCTACCTGCACGAGCACGGCGTCACCATCTGGGATGAGTGGGCCGACAAGGACGGCGACCTGGGTCCGGTGTATGGCAAGCAATGGCGCAGCTGGCCGACGCCGGACGGCAGAAACATCGACCAGCTGTCGCAGGTGATCGAACAGCTGAAAGCCAACCCGAATTCGCGGCGCATCTTGGTGAGCGCGTGGAATGTCGGCGAACTGGATCGCATGGCGCTGCTGCCGTGCCACGCCTTGTTCCAATTCTATGTGGCGGACCGCCGCCTATCCTGCCAGCTGTACCAAAGAAGCGCCGATGCCCTGCTCGGGGTTCCCTTCAACATCGCCTCCTACGCGCTGCTCACGCACATGATTGCGCAACAATGCGATCTGCAGGTCGGCGACTTCGTGTGGACGGGCGGGGACTGTCATTTGTATTTGAATCACCTTGAGCAGGCCGATTTGCAGATGTCGCGCACGCCGTATCCTATGCCTCGCTTAAAAATCTTGCGCAAACCGCCGAGCTTGTTCGATTACGCCTACGAAGATTTTGAAATCGTCGACTATCGCTATCATGCCGCGATCAAAGCCCCCATCGCCGTATGAGGAAGCGCCCGGCCCCCAAAACACCTCTCTTTGAGGTTCGCCACTCGCGTATTCACGGTTACGGCGTCTTCGCCCTGCGGCGGATCCGCAGGGGCACCACCATCGTCGAATATCTCGGCGACCGTGTATCTCATGAAGAGGCCGATGCCCGGTACGCGGACAAGGATCCCGTGGACGGCCATACCTTCTTGTTCACCGTGGACGCCAAGACCGTGATCGATGCCGGCGTCAACGGCAACGAGGCGCGCTTCGTGAATCATGGCTGCGATCCGAATTGCCAGACCGTCGACATCGGCAAGCGGATTTTCATCGAAGCGATTCGCACCATCCGGCCCGGCGAGGAACTCGCCTATGACTATCGGATCGGGCGCGACGCGGATGACCCGGCCGATGTCGATACGATATTCGCCTGTCGCTGCGGAGCCGCGCGCTGCCGCGGCAGCATGCTGGTACGGCGGCGCAAGAAAAAATCGCCGCGCAAAGCCGCCTCGCCGCGCAGAGCCACCTCGCCGCGCAGAGCCGCCTCGCCGCGCAAACTCGTGCGCAGACGGCGGTGAGCGCCAGCGCCGACTTGAGTCTGCGAGGCATCTCGATTCAAGATGGGTTTGCGGCGCCGGACGAGGTGCAGGCGCTGCGGGAAAGTTCGAGCGCGCGCCAGTCGCGCGGGGATTTCGCGGCGGCGCGCGTCGGCGCCCCGGGTTCGGAGCAACGTCGGGAGGTCATCCGCGGAGACTTCACCTGTTGGCTGCGCGAGCCGCTCTCGCCCTGCGAGCGCGTGCTGCTCGACCGGCTCGAAGGTCTGCGTCTGCAATTCAACCGCGACCTGTTTCTGGGGTTATTCGAGCTGGAGTTGCACTACGCCCGGTATCCGCCGGGCGCCGCATACGCCCGTCACGTCGATCAGCCGCACAGCAGCGCGCAACGGCAAGTCTCCTTCGCGCTGTATCTAAACCCGGATTGGCAGCCGAGCGATGGCGGGGCGCTGCGAATTTATGACGCTGACGGCCATCTCGACGTCGAGCCGCTGGCCGGCAGGCTGGTGTGTTTTTTGACCTCAGGTCGCCAGCACGAGGTGATGCCGGCGCGGCGCGAGCGCCACAGCATCAGCGGTTGGTTCCGCGGGCGCAGCGCAAACTAGGCAATATCGGTTAGGTTCTCGGCGGATTCACCGCATCGCGCAGCAAAGCGCGCCAGGAGTCCAGGTATTCCGGCGTGGGTGCGGCGCTCAGCACGATTTCAATGCGGCTGTCGCGCCGAAAGGCACTGTCTTCCTGCGCGAGATGCCCATGCTGCGACTGTACCAGCCAGGAGGGACCCACCCCGGTGCGAAACACGCCTTTCATACGCCGCAACCACCCCTGACTCGACTCCAGCAGCCAGGTCAGCCGCGGTTCCATCACGCTTCGTGCGAACTCCAACTCGCGCGGCAACTGCCACTGCACCGCCCAAAGCCCAAGCGCCTGCAGCTGTGTTTCCACGCCTGAGAATCCGCCGATATCGAAACGAGTCGAGGCGGGCGCCGCAGCGGTCGAGGGCGGGGTGGCCAGCGAAAATCGCGGTGCGCGCTCGAAACACTGCAACGCCTCTGCCGGCAGTTCACCGTGGCTGCACGTGCCGAGATAGGACTTCCTCGGATACTGTTCGTCGGCGATGCGCTCGAAGTCCTGGCGCTCGGCATCACCGGCAAGGTCCGGCTTCGACAGCAGCAGCGCATCGGCCGATTGAATCTGCGACCATTCATTCGGCGGACGCCTGGCGAGGATACGGCCGGCATCTTGCGGGTCCACGAGGCAAATGATGCTCGTGAGTTCCAGCGCCTTTTGCTGCTCATACAGCGCGAGCGTGTCGACGATGTCCGCCGCGTGTCCGGCACCGCTCGGCTCGATCAGCATTCGAACGGGCTTGAAATTGCGCAGAATGTCGCGCAGCTGTTTGCCGAATTCCAATTCGCCGACACAACACAAACAGCCGCCGGCGACCAGGCGCACGTCGTAGTTTCCCCGCGCCGATTGAGCAACGCTGAGCGCGTCGATTCCCGCATCCGTGAATTCATTGAGAATGACGATCCACAGCTCGTCCGCAGGCTTATGGGCCATCAGCCGGCGAATGGCCGTGGTTTTGCCGCTGCCGAAGCTACCCGTAATGACATGTGTTCGTGTTATGGTCGCGGTCTCAACGGGCGTAAATCATTGATTGTTCTGGCAATTTAGGTGAGCTCGCGAGTCGTGCGGCCGAGTCAGTATAGTGCTGCAATGAAGCAGCATCCTCTGCGATGTCGTTGCGGGACCGTACAGGGCGTCGTTTACAATCCGCGGCGCGCGAATCGCGTCGTGTGCTACTGCAAGGACTGTCAAGCGTTTGCGCGTTTCTTGGGACGGGAGAACGAAACCTTGGATGCTCGAGGCGGATCGGAGATCATCCAGGTAACTCCTAAGGACGTGACATTCAGCCAGGGCGTGGAGTCGTTGGCCTGCGTGCGGCTCAAAGAGAAGGGCATGATTCGCTGGTACGCCGCTTGCTGCAGGACGCCGATCGGCAACACGCCGGAGAATTTCAAGATCTCTTTCATCGGACTGCTGCACGACTGTCTGGAGACGGCGCCGCTGCAAGATTCGTTTGGCCCCATTCGATCCTACGTCAATCCGCAAGGCGCAATCGGCACGCCGAAACCGAAATCAGCGGGAATGTGGCCGACGGTGTGGTGGATCATCAGCAGGATCGGCAAGGCTCGAGTGAACGGCGATTACAAGCACACCCCGTTCTTTCGAATGGATACGGGAAAGGCCATTGTCGAGCCGCATGTCCTGAGCGCCGACGAGCGGGCGACCGCAATGCGACAACCGGCGCGCTAGGTACGGGAGGCGCCTCGCCCGAGAGGTATCATAGACAGCATATGCGCTTACCGTCGCTGAAATTCTTGAAGACCTTCCAGGTCGCCGCGAGGTTGCAAAGCTTCAAGGCCGCCGCCGAGGAACTGTTCGTGACTCCTTCGGCGATCAGTCACCAAATCAAGGCGCTCGAGGCGCACTTGGGCGTGAGTTTGTTTCAGCGCGGCGTGCGCACGTTGACCTTGACCGAAGCGGGCACAACCTATCTTGAGCACATCGAGGACATCTTTTCAAAACTCGAAGTGGCGACCGAGCAGCTGCAACTGCGCTATGGCCGCACCATTATCCGGCTGAACGTGCCGTCATTTTTCGCCAACGAATTATTGCTGCCGAGGCTGGCTTCGTTCTCGCAAGCGCGCGAAGAAACCGACATTCGCATTGAGACCACTTTCTCGGCACCCAAGACTCATCCGCCGGAGGCCGATCTATCCATTGTGGTGGGCGCGGGTCCCTGGGACGGCCTGGTGGTGCACGAACTGTTCGCGCAGAACTTCATCCCAGCCTGCTCCCCGGCGTTTTTGCTCGATAATCCGATCGATTCCTACGCGGACCTGAACGGCAAGACTCTGCTGCTGCATGAAGAGCGCCGCGAGGCTTGGGACAAATGGGCGGCCGGCCTCGGCATCGAACCCATCAAACCCAACCGGCTGGTGCGCCTCGACACCATGTCGGCTGTGGTGCGCGCCGCGGAACAAGGTGTCGGCATTGCCCTGGTGCCGTCGCGTCTGAGCGCCGATCGCTTCAGCAAGGGCGGTCTGGTGAAGTTATTCGATGCAGAGCTGACCACCAACGAGAGCTACTACCTGCTGCACAGGCCCGAAGACCATGCGCGCGAGGATTTGCAGGAACTGACACGCTGGATCTTGAGCGAATGCCGGGTCGCCTAGCGGAGCTTGGAATGAGCGAAACGGGGGTGGAACTGGTGGTGGCGGTTGCCGAGAACGATGTCATCGGCCGCGCCAACCAGCTTCCGTGGCGCTTGTCGGCGGACTTGCAGCATTTCCGTGCGCTCACGCTGGGACATCACATCCTCATGGGCCGAAAGACCTATGAGTCGATCGGCAAGGCGTTGCCGGGTCGAACCAATTGGGTCTTGAGCCGTTCGGTCGATTTCGCGCCTGCCGATTGCAAAGTGGTGCGAACGCTGCAAGAGGCGGAGGCTGGTGCCGCGGGAGAATCGCCCCTGATGGTGATCGGCGGCGCGGAAATTTATCAGCTGTGTCTGTCCCAGGCGGTGCGAATTCATCTGACTCTGGTGCACACGAGGATCGCGGACGGCGACACATTCTTCCGCGCATGGCGCGGACCTGAATGGACTGAAGCGGCCCGCGAGCGCCATGAAGCCGACGAGAAGAATGCCTATCCTTACAGTTTTCTCACCCTGGATCGCAGGCGCGCCGCGACGGCAGCCTAGAGCGACGGCAGCCTAGAGCGACGGCAGCCTAGAGCGACGGCAAACTCGCGTTGATCCAGCGCTCGGCGCGCTCGAAGTCGACCTCCGACAGAGCGCCGACATCGCCTTGCGTCAGTTCCGCCAGAATGTCCGCCTGTGCCGCGCCGCGCCGCCGGGCCGTGAGATAGGGAATCTCGTGGTGGAACATCACCATGGAATAACGCGGAATGAACCGATGCGGGAAACGCCGTTCGAGTTCCAAGGACAGCGCCTGTTGAAGTTGGAATTTGGGATCAGCAACGCTCTCGCGCATTTCCAAATAATTATCGAGCGCCATGGCGGCGATGGCGTCGGTATTGGGCTTGCGGGCGGCGCCGAATTGCTGGAAGGCGGCCTCCCAGGACGGCTGCCCTGCGGCGCAGGCATCGAATTCGATGCAGTCCTCGAAGCAGCAATTCATGCCCTGGCCGTGAAACGGCACCATGGCGTGCGCCGCGTCGCCGATCAGCATGGCCTGTCCTCGAACGTGCCAGGGACTTGCGGTCACGGTGCCGAGAAATCCCACCGGATTTGCCTGCCATTCCACAGCCGCATTCGGCATGAGCTCATGCGCATCGGGAAAATGCCGCGACAGAAATTCATCGGCGCCGCTTGCATCGCTTAGGTGTTCGAAGCTCACCGGACCGCGCTTTGGCAGGAACAGCGTGGCGGTAAAGCTGCCGTCGTTGTTGGGCAGGGCGATGAGCATGAAGTTACCGCGCGGCCAGATATGCAGCGCGTCGTCGGCCATGCGATAGCCGGCACCCGGTCCCGGCGGTATGGTCAATTCTTTGTAGCCATGCTCAAGATCGGTCTCGAGGGCCTGAATCAGGTTTTGCGCCGCCATCTCCCGGCGCATGGCCGATCCGGCGCCGTCCGCCGCCAATAAAGGCTGCATGGCGACGCTGATGAGCCGGTCGCGGCGCAGGTCGCGAATGGAGGCGGTGGCGCCTGCGAAATCGGCCGTTTCGAAGCGGTGCTGAAAGAACAGCCGCACACCGCTGCGTCGGGCGGCGACCTCGATCAGCGCCTGGTTGAGACGATGGCGCGAGACCGAATAAATGACTTCGTTGGGCCGTTGCCCATACGGCTGAAAGTGGGTGTCGCGGTTTTCGTAGTGAATGAGTCTGCCGCGCATGGGGAGCAGGGCGGAGCGCAGATCATCGAACACGCCCGCCGCCTTCAGCGCATGGATGCCTCGGTCCGCCAGCGCCAAATTGATGGACCGGCCCGAGTCGGCCGGCACACCGCGCGGATCGGGACGCGCGTCGTACAACTCCACTTCTCGTCCGCGCCGCTCCAACAGCAAGGCCAGCAGTGCGCCCGTGGGGCCTGCACCGACAATGCGAATCACGAGAGCAATGCGCGCGCGCCCAAAATCATGCGCGCACAGCCTGCGCCAGGATGTCGACGGCGGCGAACACCTCGGCGAAGGAGTTGTACAAGGGGATAGGGGCGAGGCGCAGCACATCGGGTTCGCGCCAATCGCCGATCACGCCTGCAGCGGTAAGCTCAACCAGGCAGCGCTTCGCTTCCGCAGCCGGGCGGTCGATGCGCAGACTCAATTGACAGCCGCGCTCCTCGGGATCGCCGGGCGTGATGATCTCGACGAAATCGCGCAGGCGTTCCTCGATTAGGCTCTGCATGAAGCCGGTGAGCGCGATGGATTTTTGGCGCAGCGCAGGCAGGCCCGCCCGCTGAAAAATCTCCAACGATGCCAGCAGCGGTGCCGTCGACAAGATCGGCGGATTGCTGATTTGCCAGCCCTGAGCGCCGTCAATGGGATCGAACTTCGGATCGTAGAGAAAGCGCTCAGCCTTGTTGTGCCCCCACCAGCCGGCAAATCGCGGCAGCTTGAAATTCCTCGCATGCCGCTCATGCACAAAGCACCCGCCGACGGCGCCCGGGCCCGCATTCAAGTACTTGTAGCTGCACCACACCGCGAAATCCGCGTTCCAATCGTGCAGCTGCAAAGCCGTGTTGCCGATGGCGTGCGCGAGATCGACGCCGACGGCAGCACCGGCGCGGCGCGCCGCCGCGATGAGCGCCGGCAGTTCCAGCGATTGTCCGGTGAGATATTGAACGCCGGGCAGCAGCACCAGGGCCAAATGCGGGCCCTCGCGTTCGATGCATTCGATCAAATCCTGGGTCCTTAAATTGCGCTCGTCGGGCCGCGGCTGCACCTCGATCAAATGCTGAGCGGCGCTCAAGCCGTGATATTCAAGCTGGGACACGACGGCGTAACGATCCGACGGAAATGCCGAGCTCTCGATCAGTATCTTGTTGCGGCTCGCGTCGGGACGAAAAAAGCTGACCATCATCAGGTGCAGATTTACCGTCAGCGAGTTCATCGCGACGACTTCCTCCGGCATTGCCCCTGTCAAGCCGGCAAGTGCCGGCGCTGCGCGCTCGTGATACGGGATCCAGGGCCGCGTCGCGTCGTGATGCCCCAATACGCCCAGTCGGCGCCAATCGGCGAGTTCCTGCTCGATCATGGCCGCGGCGGATTTGGGCTGCAGCCCCAAGGAATGGCCGCCAAAGTACAACAGCTTGCGTCCCGCCGAATCGTGCGGGTGATGGAATTCCCGGGCAAAACCGGCAAGCGGGTCCGCCGCGTCCAAAGCGGCTGCGGCCACGCGCTGCGGGTCCTGCGCGGTCAGGTGGGCGCCTGCATAATCGTGCCGCATACGCTGCACGTGCGCTGCTGCAGGTCCGAATAGAAGCGCGAAAAGATCTGCGGCAGTTGCGTCTCGATGTTGCCCACCGCGACGCGCTCGAAATGCAGACGGTGTCCGCAGTTTTCGCAGTACCAGGAGAAGCCGTCCAATTCCGACGGACCGCGGCGCCGTTCGATGACTACACCTACGCTGCCGGCGGGACGTTGCGGCGAATGCGGCACTTCCGCGGGCAGCAGATACATCTCGCCCTCGCGGATGGGCACATCCACCAAGCGGCCTTCCTGAACGGTCTTGAGCACCATGTTTCCTTCGATCTGGAAAAAGAACTCTTCGCTGGGATCGTGGTGATAGTCCTTGCGCGAATTGGGTCCGCCAACCGCCATGATGATGAATCCGCTGTCCTCGAAAAGTAACTTGTTTCCGACCGGCGGCTTGAGCAGTGCCCGGTTTTGATCGATCCATCGGTGCAAGTTGAAGGGCGGTATCGCTGTCATGCGCCCATTATAGCGGCGATGAACTTCATTGCGTTCAGCACGGTCAAACGGTGCTGGAGGCGGTATGCGGACTTTTTGGCTCATCGCAGGTGTTGGAGTGCTGTTTGCGTTGCCGCTGCGGGCGGCGGATCCGGTCGGCAGCCCGCTGCAGGCGGTCTGGAAGGAACAGCATATCGAATTCTCCTACATGGGGCGTACGGCGCGCTATTCCTGCCAGGGATTGCGCGACAAGATGCGTTCACTGCTGTTGGATATGGGTGTACGCCGCGATCTGCAGGTGTCGCTGCTCGGCTGCAACGAGTCCGCGCCGCTGGGCCAGGGCTACTTGGGTCCCCGCCTGAGCCTGGTGTTCTCTGCGCCGGCGTTGCCGGATGCTTCCCTGCAACCGCTGCACCCCGGCGACCTGACCGCGGTGGATGCGCACTACGAACCTTTCACGCTGACCAGCGACGCGTTTCGAAACTATGGGGTCGGCGACTGCGAACTGGTCGAGGAATTTGCGAAGGAAATCCTGCCGCACTTGAGCGCGAGGGCCGTGAAGCAGGACATCACCTGCATGCCGTACCAGTCCAGCGGCAGCCGCTTCTGGGTCCGCGGCGAGATTTTGCGGGCGGCCAAGGTTCCCTAAGAAGCGGACACGGCCGGCGCGGCGCAGGGGACCTGGACCGGCTTGGCGTCGGGAACGTCAAGCCGAAGCGCCGTGAGGCGATCCCCCCAAACGCAGCCGGTGTCGAGCGAGGTGACGTCGGCATTGCAGAAATAGCCGAGCGTCGACCAGTGGCCGAAAACGACCCGAGAACCGCGCCAGCGGGCGTCCTCTGCTTCAAACCACGGTATGAGGGATTTGGTCTGATTCTTCTTTGGCGATCCCTTGGCACGGAGGGCCAGGCGGCCATCGGCATCCACGTAGCGCAGGCGCGTAAGGCTGTTTGCAATGAAGCGCAGGCGCTCCTCGCCTTCGAGGCCATCGTCCCAGAGATCCGGTTGATCGCCGTACAGCCGGGCGAAAAGTTTTTCGGGATTGCGCCGCAGGGCCCGTTCCAGTTCATGGGCGCAACTTCGCGCCCGGCTCAAGTCCCACTGCGGCGCCAATCCGGCGTGCACCATGCATACATTCAGCCGCGCATCCTCATGCAACAGTGGCCGCTCCTGCAGCCACTCGAGCAGCGCGGCGCGGTCCGGCGCCGCCAGCACGGCATCGAGCGTGTCATCGCTGCGCAGACGCGCGCCGCCGTAGGCCACGGCGAGAAGGTGCAGATCGTGATTGCCGAGAATGACCGTCGCGGCATCGCCCAGTGCGCGAATGCGCCGCAACACTTTAAGTGAATCGGGGCCGCGATTGACCACGTCTCCCACGAACCAGAGAGAATCGCAGTCCTCAGAAAATTTCAGGGCGTTGAGCAGCGCGCCGAGCTCCGTGTCGCAACCTTGCACATCGCCGATCGCATACAGCGCCATCAGGAATCCATGGACCAGGAGCCAGGCTCCTAGTGCAGCACTCCGGGCATGGCCAATCTGAACGGCGCGATGGGCGCGTCGAATTGCTCGCCGTCATCCGCCACCATTTGATAGCTTCCCTGCATCGTACCGACCGGGGTCTCAATGACCGCGCCGGTGGAGTAGCGAAAACCCTGGCCGGGCTTGAGGTACGGCTGCTCGCCGACCACGCCGTCGCCGCGCGTTTCCTTCACGTTGCCGTTGGCGTCCGTAATGATCCAGTGACGCGTGAGCAGGCGCGCCGGCACCTGTCCCTCATTGCGGATGGTGATGGTGCACGAGAAGACAAAGCGCTTGTCGCGCGGATCGGACTGCTCCTCGATATAGGACGTTTCGACTTCGACGCGTATTCTGGGATTCACGGTATCGGCCGCCGGTTGCATGGGGTCAGGTCAGTCGTATCGCAAGCACGTCGCAGTGCGCCGCATGCAAGACGGTGTCTTCGGTGAAATTGACCAAAATACCGAGGCCATGGCGCACGCGGCTGCCGAGCACGATCAAATCCACCGCCTCTTCCTTCGCGACGCGCAGGATCTCGTTTTTCTTGCTGCCGACTTCGACCCTCAAGGCGGCTTTCGCCAGTCCCAGGCGAGCCGCGAGCCCGCTCAGTTCGCCGCGCGCACGCAGCATCAGATCTTCTTCGATTTGCACGCTCGGCATCAAGGTCTCACCCATGGGTTCGGTCGGAACGAATTCGACCACATGCAGGATCACCATCGCGGCATTCGAGTACGCAGCCATATCCCGCCCGGCCGCGGCGATTTGTTCGCTGGCGTCAGTCAGGTCCAACAGCACCAAGATTTTCTTGTAGCCGGCCATTCGTCTTTGAGTATAACCGAGAGTAGTGCGCCGCGAGCAGGCCGAATTGCGCCGGCGCCAGTGCTTCCGGCCGAAGCTGCGAGTCGATTCCGCAGGATTCAATTTCTTCCGGCGTGAGAAATCCCTTCAGTCCGTTGCTCAATATCTTACGCCGATGGGAGAAGGCCGCCGTGACCAGCGTGCGCAGCACGCCGTCCGCACCGATGTCGAAGCGCGGCTCGAGGGTCGGGCGCAACCGAACGATGGCCGACCAAACCTTGGGCTTGGGTTGGAACGCGCCGGGTCCGACGTCAAACAGCTTCTCGACTTCGGCCACCGCGGCGAGCATGACCGTCAATCGGCCGTAGGTCTTGTTCGATGGTTCGGCGGTCATGCGATCCACGACTTCCTTTTGCAGCATGAAGTGCATGTCGGCAATCGCGCCCCGCTGTGCCAGCAGCCGGAACAGCAGCGGCGTGGAAATATTGTAGGGAAGGTTGCCGACGATGCGCAACGCGGCGCCCTTGGCGCGCAGCTGCATGAAGTCGGTGTGCAGCGCGTTTTCGACGTGCACGCGGAGGCCCTGGGCGGCACGCGCATCGTCTTTCAAGGATTGCGCCAGGTCGCGATCGATTTCGATGACGTCCAAGCTGCGCGCACGCTGCAACAAATCCCAGGTCATGGCGCCGCGTCCGGGACCGATCTCCACGATGCGGTCGCCGTCGGCAGGCGAGACCGCGTCGACGATTCGTCTGATGACGCCCCGATCATGCAGGAAGTGCTGACCGAAGCGTTTACGAACCGGCATCAGGCCCCTTGCTGCTCGCCAGGTCGATGGCAAGCGCCAAAGCCGCGCTCAAGCTGCCGCTCTCTGCCTTTCCAGAGCGCGCCAGGCTCAGGGCGGTACCGTGGTCCACACTGGTGCGCAAAATCGGCAGCCCCAAAGTCATGTTCACGGCATTGCCGAACCCCACGTGCTTGATCACCGGCAGTCCCTGGTCGTGATACATGGCGACGATGACGTCGACGGTTTTCAAGAAGCGCGGCGTAAATGCGGTATCCGCGGGGATGGGCCCTTGCAAATCCAACCCCTCGGCCTTGAGTTCCCGGATCACGGGCTCGATTATGTCCAATTCCTCCCGGCCCAAATGGCCGCCTTCGCCGGCGTGCGGATTGAGTCCGAGGACCGCAATTCTGGGAGGTTGCAGGGAGAAGTGCCGCTCTAGATCCATGTTCACGATGCGCAGCGTCGAGCGCAGCCGGTCGCGCGTAATGGCGCGCGGCACATCCGCCAACGCCAGATGAGTCGTTACCAGCGCCACGCGCAACTGATCGTTGAGCAGCAGCATTACCGGCATCGCGGCGCGGGTGCGTTCGGCAAGATATTCGGTATGGCCGCTGAAGCGGTAACCTGCGTCCATGAGGATGCTTTTCTGCACGGGGGCGGTGACCATCCCGGCGAACTCGCCATTGGTGCAGCCGTCGCAGGCACGATCGAGCATTTCTATGACGTAGGCGGCGTTGCGCACATCCAGCTGCCCCGGCACAACCGGGCAGCCGGTGGGGATGTGCATAACCTGGAGCGTTCCACCGCGATGCGGCTTCATCGGCCGCGAGGAATCATAGCGCTCCAGCGTCAGCGGCAGCTCGAGCGCCGAGGCGGCGGCCGCCAGCACATCCGCATCCGCCGCCACCACCAGATCGGCCTCCCAATCTCTTTGTGCCAGGGTGACGCAGGCATCCGGTCCCACACCGGCGGGTTCCCCCGACGTAATGACGATACGCGGTATGTACACTACATCTTGGATTCAACGAAGGCATCGTCGCGCAAGCGGCGCAACCACAACTCCGTTTCTTCGTCCGCTTTGCTTTCGCGGATCGCGGCAAAGGCTTTCTGGCGCCGCACATCGTCGGTGCTGTCGTAGGTTCGCGTGCCGAGCATCTGCACGACGTGCCAACCATAGCGGGTCTTGAAGGGCTCGCTGATTTCGTTGGTCTTCAAGTCTGCGATGGATTTGTCGAACTCGGGCACGAAGGTGCCCGGACCGCTCCATCCCAGGTCGCCGCCATCGGGTGCGGAGCCCGGATCTTCGGATGCTGTCGAGGCGATGCCGGCAAAATCTTCACCCTTGAGAATTCGCTCGCGCAGTTTGGCGAGCTTCTCGCGCACCGTCGCATCGTCGTCCAACTCGTTCGGCTTCATCAGGATATGACGGACGTGCATCTGATTGATGATCACCGGGGCTTCGCCGCTGCGGCGCTCGTTGAGCTTCACGATGTGGTAGCCGCTCGGCGTGCGCACCGGCGCGCTCACATCGCCCGGCTTCATTTTCACCACGAGATCCAGGATGAATTGCGGCAACTGCGCGCCCTTGCGCCAGCCGAGCTGGCCGCCGTCCAAGGCCGTCTGGCTGTTGGAGTTGGCGAGTGCGAGCTGGCCGAAATCCTCGCCCTTGCCGGCCCGCGACGCAACGTCCTGGGCCTTGTGCGAAATTTCCTCGAGCTGCAGCGGAGTCGCGGCCGCCGGCAGCGACAGCAGGATATGCGAGACGTTGAATTCGTCGTTTGCGGCCGCGTTCTGCTCATGCTCGAGATATTGCTCGAGTTCATGCGGCGAGACATTGATATGTGCAATCACGTCGCGCTGCCGCAGGGTGCTCAAGGTCAATTCCTTGCGCATCGATTCGCGGTACGCCTTGTAGTCGACGCCCTGCGCCGACAGTGCGGTCGGCAGCTGATCGAAGGGGATTTTGTTGCGCGCGGCGATTTCCTGCAGCGCACCGTTCAATTGTTCGTCGGTAATGGTAAGGCCGACATGCTTGGCCCGCTGCAGTTGAATTTCCTGCACGATCAGGCGGTCGAGCACCTGTTGCTGCAGCACGTTCTGCGACGGGAGCTCGACCTTCTGCTCCATCAGGCGCTTTTGCACCGACTCCATCTGGGAGTCGAGTTCGCTCTTGAGCACCAAGCCGTCGTTGACGATGGCCGCAATCCGGTCCAGCAGGTCGCCGTGCACGCTGATGTCGCGGGTCTGCGCGTACGACGTCGACAGCAACAACATCTGCGCGATGAGGATCGCACAGCCTTGGATCACTTTACGCATGGGTCAAAATCCTAACTTACCTAATTTATTGGGCGCTCGGGTCGCGGGTCGAATACCCGCGGATCGACTGTTCGAGGAAGGA
>Ga0193753_10000525_pt1 | contig 37453 bp, 40 predicted proteins | sample H1c2metaG_FD_144925 | JGI IMG/M metagenome (GOLD analysis project Ga0193753, IMG submission 144925) | Soil microbial communities from a riparian zone of the East river system, Colorado, United States - H1c2 | ecosystem: Environmental > Terrestrial > Soil > Riparian zone | place: USA: East...
GCCGCCGGAATGGGCTCGAACGGTTCGCTGACCGCGTTCAAACCGCCGCTGCGAAAGCCGGTTGAGATCGTGCCGTACGCCAAGAGTTCGTCGTTGAACTTGTAGCTGCTGTTGATCTTCCAGGTGACCTTATTAAAGGTCTGCTCCGGATCGTTGACCGGCACCAGATTGGGCGCGCCGGGAAAGCCGCCGAAGGGATGGGTCTGCGTCTGCACGCCATTCAAGGTCTCAGTAAAGTAGCGCACGCCCGCGACCGCGGTCCACGCGTCGGTAATTTTCCAGGTGGCTTCGCCGAAGCCCGCGTACTGCGTGTCGCTGCGCTGGTCGGTGCGGCCGAAGAAGGTGTTGCCCACGCCCGGGAAATCCAATGCATCTTGGGCCGTTGAGGTGCTGAAAGGACCGGTCACCAAACCGTTACCGCCGGTGGTGATGACTTGCACGGCCAAATCCTGCGTCTCATGCTCGCGAAAGACGCCCGCCACGAAGTTGACGGGGAAATTCAGGTCGCTGGCAAAGCGCAGTTCGCTGGAATTGACCTTGCGCGTGCGCGGCTCGAGGGTCTCAGCGGGAACAGGAACATCGAACGACACCAGAACCGGCGTCGAGTCGAAGGTGAAATTAGTGGTGCGGTTGAACTGATTGGTGGTGCCGGTCACCGTACCGAATCCTGTTTTGTATTCCACCGTCAGACCGAAGACCTTGATGTTGTCGCTCCACGGACTCAACGTGACGTCGGTATTGCACAGATCGCATCCCTGGATCGCGGGGATGGGTCCGCCGGCAAACGCCGCGACTCCGGCCGGGGTGTAGCGCGATGAGCCACCCGACGTTTCGGTCTGCGTGGTGTAGTTGGCGTCGATGGTGAGATTCTCGTTCGGATGGAAACGCAGGATCGCCCGTCCGCCGCCGACATCGTCATCATTGACGCCCTTGACGAACCCGATGCCCGCCACGGGCACGGTTTGGAAATTCGGCGCCGTCGAAGTTCCGATGTTGGTGATGCCGGTGACGCCGGCGCCAACCCGGGTCTGATTGACGAAGCCGCTGTCGTAGAGTTTCCATCCGACCATGCGCAGCGCGAGCACACCGTCGATGATGGGCAGGTTGACTTCGCCGTTGATGTTGTAGTTGCCGCTGGCGTGCGAGGTCTGCGAGCCTTCCATGGTCACATAGCCGCCGAGAGTATTGAGGTCCGGAGAATTGGGGACGAAACGGATGGTACCGCTCATGGAACTGGCGCCGTACAAGGTTCCTTGCGGTCCGCGCAATACTTCGACGCGATTCAAGTCGTACAGACGGATATCGGGTTCGAAGCCGCCGCCATCATCGGCATTCGAGCCGCTGATCACCGCTTCGCCGTAGTACACGCCCGTCGTTGCATCGCCGGTCGAGTTGATGCCGCGGATGACATATTTCTTGTCGCCGGGACCCAGGTCCTGAATCGAGAGGCCGGGGACCTGGCCTGCAATGCTCATGATCCCGGCCGCACTCTCGTTCTGCAGCGACTCGCCGCTGATGGCTTGGATCGATACCGGAATATCCAGGACCTTCTGGGCGTTGAGTTTGTTGGCGGTGACGACGATCTCCTCGAGACCGGCGGAATTAGCAGTAACCGTCTGAGCCGGCGAGAGCGGCGCGGCCAGTGTGGCGGTAATGCCTAAGCCCGCGGCAAATAATACCCTGCGTACAACCCCCGACTTGGCGGTCAAATGCCGCCCAATTGTTTTATTCATCGCAGATTCTCCCGTGATTGAGCCCTCACAATATGAGTTATCATATGAAATATCAATTAAAGGGCGGATTGTTGCGTGCCGCCCACATTCTGCGTCCCAAATGAGCGCGCGCACGTGCGCGGCGCGCACCAAACAGATGCTTAGGACCGGCTCCGCATGTTGCGGCTTAGGCGCTTGATCAGATTGAAAGCCGCCTCGATTCCAGAGGGCGAGAAGCCCTCCAACAGCCGCAGCTCGCGGCGTCGCACGACGATATTCAGCGAATTGAACAGCGCCCGCCCCTTGTCCGTGAGATATACCTCAACGCAGCGGGCGTCTTCCCGCCGCAGGACGCGGCGGACATAGTTTTCCTTTTCCATCCGCATCAGGGCGCGGCTCAAGGCGGACTGCTGCACCATCGCGCGATCGATGATCTCGTTGATGGTGATCCCATCCCCCATGGCGAGCACGGCCAGGATGCGCCAACGGGTGACGTTGATGCCCTCGCGGCGCAGTTTCTCGATCAGGTCTGCGTTGAGTTGATAGGCCAGCCGCGCGATCAGATGCGGCAAGAAGTCGTCAAAAAGCGCTTGCTCCGCCGATTTCGGCGCCGCTTTCAGGACTGCAGCAGAGGCCTTTTTCTTGGGTGGCGCCATGCTCTTAGAAAGGACTCTGACCGGCGAGGATAGCGCCCAATTTTTCGGGGTCGATGTTGCCACCCGAGACGATGCAGACAACATTGCCCTTGGGCCCGGAAGCGCCAAGGGCCGTGGCGACCGCGACCGACACCGCGCCGGCGGCCTCCGCGATGACGTGGTGCCGGCCGGCGAGCAGACGTATCGCCTCGGCGATCTGCTCGAATGACGCGCACTCCGCTTGATCCGCCACGGCGCGCAGCAGCGGCCACATTTCCGCGAGTACCGTGGTACTACCCATGCCGTCGACAAAACTCTGCCGATGGGGAACCGTCACGGGCCCGCCCTGCCGCAACGCGGCGGCGGCCGGTTGGGCGGCTTCCGATTCAGCCACGATCATTCGCACTGTCGGCCTGAGGCGCCGCATCACCGATCCGATGCCGCAGATCAGACCGCCGCCGCCGAAGGGTACGACCAGCGCATCGCAGACCGGCAGCTCTTCGAGAATCTCCGCAGCCATGGTCGCATTGCCCGCGAGCACGCCGGGCTCGGCAACCGGATGAACGAAGACGCCTTCTTCGCCCGGGCAGGCGCGGCTCGTGAGAACCGTCCACCATTCATCGAAGGAGCGCCGGATGACCTTCGCGCCAAGCTCGAGCAACGCTTTGACCTTGGTCTCGGCTGCGCCGGTGGGAACGACCACCGTCGCCGGCACGCCCAGGGCGCGTGCGGCAAAGGCCAGACCCTGACCGAAGTTGCCGGCGCTCGCCGTCAATACGCCGCTCTGCAGTTGCACCACATCCATGGTCTTCAACGCATTGACTGCGGCCCGGATTTTGAACGAACCCCAGGGCTGCAGATTCTCGAGCTTCAGGAAGATGTTCGTGCCCGGCACATCGACGTTCAATCTCAACAGCGGCGTGCGCAGCGCAAAGGGGCGAATATTGTCGCGCGCGGCGGCGACCTGCGCCGCGCTGGGCAACGACAAGACGCTAGAAATCAACGATCTGCCCCACGCCGGCGGCACGGGCCTTCTCGAGCACATGATGCGCCGAAGCCAGATCTTGCGGCGCGATGCCGAGAGATTTGTAAAGCGTCATATCGAGGGGCGAGCAGCGGCCGGCCTTGGAGCCGTTGGCCACCTCGCCGATCTCGCCCAGGATATGTTCGGCCGTGATGGCGCCGGCGCGTAGCGCCCGCAAATACTCGCCGCCCTCGTTCACGGTGGAGTTGCGGCAGTCGACGAAGAAGCGGGATTTCACGACCGCCGCAATATCGATTTCCGCGGCCGCCGCGATGCTCGAGCCGACCACGTTCAAATGCACGCCCGGAGTCAGCCAGTCGCCGTGCAGGATCGGCTCGCGCGCCTTGGTCGTGGTGCAAATAATGTCGGCGCCGGCAATCGCCTCGCGAACCGTGGCAGATGTTTCAACGACGATTCGATGTCGCGCACCTTCCGCCTCCGCGAACAGCTTCGCCTTGGCAGCATCGCGTGCCCAGACGCGGATGCGCCGCAGCGGCCGCACGCTGAGCATCGCCTCCAAATGGCTGCGGGCCTGCTCGCCGGCGCCCAGCAGGGCCAAGTCGCCGGCGTCCCCACGCGCCAACAGACGCGTGGCAAGTCCGCTGGCGGCGGCAGTGCGAATGGCGGTGATCTCCGCCGCGTCGAGCAGCGCCACGGGCCGGCCGTGCTCGGCCTCGAATAATAGAACCAATCCCAAGTGCGATGAATACTGCGGCGGCTTGTTGCGCGGAATCAGACTGACCAGTTTCACGCCGAAACACTCGGGGTCCGCAAGATAGCCCGGCATCATGCCCATCATGCCGCGATCGCCGGGCATCACCAGAATCGATCGCAGCGGCAGGACCACCCGTCCCTCGGAAACCGCGATCATGGTCCGCTGCATAAGATAGATGCACTCCGCCATGGGCAGCAATTCACGCACTTCCGGGCCGCGCAGTATCCGAATCTCCATGCTAGCGGGGTCCGAACGAGGGGCGCAGCTCCTTCATCGACGCAATGAAGGATTCGACATCATCGTCGTTGTTGTAGAAATGAAAGCTGGCGCGGACATTGTCATCGCGGTAGGACGTGACAATGTCGTGCTTCATCAACTCCGCGGACAGCCCTGCGCTGTTGCGCGAGGGCACGGCGACGGTGGCGCCGCGGCGCTCATCTTGCACCGGCGTGATGCTGGGCCACCCGATTTCCTCGAGCCTCTGCATGCAGCGCCGCGTCAACGCGAGATTCCGCTTCGTGATTGCCCCGGTGCCGACCCGCAGCAGCATCTTCAATCCTGCTTCGGCGGCATAACAATTGACCACCGGGGGCGTGCCCGCCTCGAAGCGGCGCGCGTTGGGCGCCGGACGATTCGCGGTGATATCCATCGCCGTGATGTCCGCCTGGGCGAACCAGCCGCTGTTGGTGGGCACCAGCGTGCGCACGCACGACTCCTTTGCATACAGAAATCCGATGCCTGCAGTCCCAAGCAAATACTTGAGCATGCCGCCCGCCGCGAAGTCGACGTCCAACGCCTTGACATCGATATCGAGCGAACCCACAGACTGATAGCAGTCCAGCAGCACCATTGCGCCCTTGGCACGGGCGAGGCGCACGATGCCCGGTATGTCGAGCTTCGCGCCGTTGCGGAAACACACATGGGTGATCGCCACGAGCAGCGTTTGTTCGTCGATGGCTTTCTCGAACATCTCCGCCGGAATGTAGCCGTCGGCGTCACGGTGCACATGAACGACTTTCGCGCCGCGAGGTTCCTGCGCGTGCCAGATTTGTGCATTGGTGGGAAATTCAAAGTCGCTTATCACGACCTTGTTGCGCGGTCCGGTGAATTGCAGCGCGCTTGCCAGCGCATTCAATCCGGCCGAAACAGAAGCGGTGACCGCGATTTCATCGGGCGTGGCGTGCAGCAGCGACGCCGTTAAATTCCGTACCGACTCGTTCTTCGTGACCCACACGTCCCAGTTGGCGCCCACCAGCAGGCGGTCTTCCATGTAAGCGTTGAACGCGGCTCGCACCTCGTTGGCGAGTGCGCAATAGGAGCCGCTGTTAAGATAGGTCTTGCGCTGCAGGACCGGAAATTCCTTGCGCAGTGTCTCGAAGTTTTGTTCCATGTCGAAGTGTCCCTGCCGCAAGAAATTCAGGCGCTGAATTATATGCACAGTCATATAAACATGCAATTATGGGCGGCATGCAAGCTGCGCTTGCGCGTTTGTCACGAGGATTGCCAGTGTTCGCCGAAGTGAAGCCGGTCGGGATCGCGCAAATCGACGCCGCGCGCGAGCGCATCAAAGACTTGAGCCTCTTCACTCCATTGGTTGGCTGCGACGTCGCACCGCCGGGCAAGACAATTCGATTGAAGCTGGAAAACCTGCAGCCGATCGGCTCTTTCAAGATCAGACCGATTGCGAATGCCGTGTTGAGCAGGAAACGCGGGGACTTGAACGCGGGCATCTATACCACGAGTTCAGGCAACAGCGCGCTCGGCGTGGCATGGATGGCGCGCCGCCTTGGAATAAGCGCAACCGCTGTCGTGCCCGCAAACGCACCTGAGGCGAAACTGGAAAAACTGCGGCGCCTGGGAACGCGGATCGACATGCGACCCAATGATGTTTGGTGGCGTGCAATCGAAGCCGGCTCGCTCGACGACCAGGATGGCGCCTACATCGACGCGGTGCGGGACCCGGCCTCGCTGGCCGGCGACGCCACGATAGGCGTCGAGGTGCTGGCGCAGTGGCCCGAGGTCGAGGCCATCCTCGTTCCGTTCGGCGGCGGCGGCCTCGCATCCGGAATCGCATGCGCCGTTCGTGCCTTGCGGCCGGAAATAAAGATCATCGCCTGTGAACTCGCCAGCGCGCACCCGCTGCGATCGGCTTTCGAGGCGGGCAGCCCCACACCCACCGCGCACGACGCGGGTTTCGTCAGCGGCGTGGGCTACGGCGCGGTGCTGCCGGAAATGTGGCCATTGGTGAGGTCGATGGTCGATGAAGTGGTCACCGTCTCGCTCGCGCAGGTAGCACAGGCAATCAGGCTGCTCGCGGAACGCAACCGTATCGTGGCGGAAGGCGCCGGCGCGCTGTCGGTCGCAGCCGCGCTCGCGGCACAGTATTCGCCATCCAAGGTATGCGCCGTCATTTCCGGCGGCAATATCGACAGCGATGTGTTGGCCGCGATTTTGCGCGGACAGATGCCCTAAGGGTGCCGGAAGCTAACCAGCGTCCGCCTTCAATGCCGGCGCGCCGGCCGCGGCGATGCGCGCGCGCCGCGCCCGCATGATGAAGTAGCCGGCCGACAGCAGCAGCAGCCAGGGAACGCCGACTACCCAGGAGATGTACCAGATCTCCTTATCCAACCCCATGGTCACCAAAATAGCGACGAGCAAACCCAAGCCAATGATCTGCACGACGGGAAACCCGGGCGTGCGCACCGGTAGGTCGGCCAAATTATGGCGTCGCCTGAAACTCAAATGGCTCAACAGGATGATGATCCAGACGATCATCGCGTCGAACAAGGCCACGCCGAACAGGTAGCCGTATGCCTTCGGCGTAAGCTTTGAGAGTCCGGCGGCGGCAAGGATGCAGGCGCCGGACACGAGAATGGCGGTGATCGGCGTGCCGTTTTTGCCCAGTTTTCCCAGAAATCCCGGCGCGAAACCTCCGCGTGACAACGAGAACAGCATCCGCGAGCACAAATAGACATTCGTGTTCATGCTGGATAACGCCGCGCTCAACACGACGAAGTTCATGATTCCGGCGGCATGGCGAATGCCGGAGTGCGCAAAGATGCGCACGAAGGGACTCTGCGTCACGATGGTCGCACCCGTCTCCGTCCAGGGAACGAAGGTAACCACGATGGTGAGTGCGAGGATGTAGAAGAGGAACAGACGCAGCGCCATGGTGCGCAATGCAGCCGGGATGGTTCTTACCGGATCCTTGGCCTCACCCGAAGTCACCGCAATCACTTCGATGCCGTTGAAAGATAAAACTCCTAAAATCACCGCCAGCCACACGCCGCTGAAGCCCTTCGGCATGAAGCCACCCGGCAGACCGGTGAGATTGTGAAAACCAACCGGCTCGGCCCAGAAGCCAAATATGGTCGCCGCTCCCAAAATGATGAAGATGACGATCGCCACGACTTTGATCAGCGCAAACCAATATTCGATGGAGCCGAAATTATTTACCGAGCGCGAATTGAAGTAGAGCAGGACGAAGGCGAAGCCCAGCGACCACATCCAGACCGGCGTGCCGGGGAAATAGAACGTCATGTATAAGCCCGCAGCCACCGCTTCGGCGCCAACGGCAATGACCTGGGCCATCCAGTACGAGTAGCGGGTAATGAAGCCCGCCCAGGGATTCAAGTAGATCTCGGCGTAGGTACCGAAGGATCCGGCCGTCGGGTGCATCACGGCCATTTCCGACAAACTGAGCACGATCGCCGCCGCCGCAATCGCCGCGATGGCGTAGCTGATGATCACAGCGGGGCCTGCGTAACCGATGGCCTGGCCGCTGCCCATGAATAAGCCGGTGCCGATGGCGCCGCCCAGACCGATCATGATGAGCTGCCGGCGGCTCAAATCCTTGTGCAGGCCGGCCTCGCGGCTGGCGATTGCGGATGCGTCCAATCGCGCCCTCGCTTGCGGTGATATATTCGAACTCATATGCAGTCTAGCACGCGAGAGATTTACGCCTATGAATCGAGAATCATTCTATGCAGAAATGGACGGCGGCAAGAACCTGGACTATGAGATCTATCTCAACACGGCGGAACTGTTTGCCTGCCAGAAACCATTCAACGAGTTTTGCAACAAGGACGAACTTCAATTTCAAGTGGTGCATCAGGTGGAAGAGTTGTAGATGAAGCTTATCGCCTACACGCTGCTCGATATCGATGAATACATGGAGCAGCAACAGGCGTTTCGAATTCTCAAACTGTTCGAACGCTGCAATCGCACCATGCGGCTGATGATCGACCAGCTTGATCTGCTCGAAACCATGTCGCCAAAGGAGTATCAGGAAATCCGTTTGCAGCTCGGCAACGGCAGCGGCCGGGAATCGCCGGGATTTCGGGTGCTGCTGAAAATCATTCCCAACATATGGCGCACGTTTGAAACCGTTTATTTAAAGGGCCGAGCGCGCACGGTTGAGCAGATCTACGATTCAAGCTATGTGCACGACGATGTTTATGCAATTGCCGAAGCCATGCTCGACTTTGACGAGCAGTTACAGAAGTTTCGCCAGCATCACATCCTCCTGATACAGCGATCGATCGGCATGGGCGCGGCGTCGCTCAAGGGGCGTTCGGTGGATTTGCTGCAGGCCGGCGCCAAGAATCGTTTTTTCCCGGGGCTGTGGGATATTCGCGCGCGACAGCATCAGCGCTCACGGTGCTGGAGGACGAGTACCGAATGGCTACCATCCGTCGGGTGGCCGGCATGTGATATCGATCGGCTCGAGTACTCGTCAGGAAGGGTAAGAAGAATCAAGGCACTGCCTGCCTTCGTGCCTTGATTCTTCTTACCCTCGCTACGCAGCCTGGTTGCGGCCTGATTTTTTTGCGAATTGCAGCTGTTGCTGGGCTTTCTGCAGGAGATCCGAGGGACTGTCGGCGGCGACGGGCGTGGTCGCGCACACGCCCACGCTGATGCTGATATAGCGCAGCACCGCGGAGCGGGGATGATGAATCCGCAGATCGCGCACCCTCTCGGCCATGAGTTGCCCAATGCGCAAGGCTTGCTCGGTCGAGAGTCCGGGCGCGAATGCGATCAGGCTGCCGCCGTCGATGCGCGCGGTCACGTCGCTCGAGCGTCGCAGGCATGCCGATACCACATGCGCCACGCGCCGAATGGTCGAATCGCCCGCGGCACGGCCGAAGGTCGTGTTGTAGAGATCCAATGCATCGATGTCGATGGCGAACACTGCGATGTTGCGTTGCTCGCGCTGTGCAATCGCCCAGTCGCGTTTCAACAATTCTTCCAGGTACGGCAGCGTATAAAGGCCCGTCAAGCGGTCGTCGCGAACCGCAATCGCGGTCGGCTGATGGGCACCGCTCAAGCTGTCCTTGGCGCCTTTGGGATCGATGCGCAAACGCTCGCCGGCATCGCGATGATGACCCACGAAGTGCGTCACGCAGCCATCCGGGTGACGCAGCGGCATGACCGTCATTTCGTTCCAAAACACGCTGCCGTCTTTGCGGTAGTTCCGCAGCAGCACACGGCAGGTTTCGCCCCGGCTCAACGCATCTCGTAGGCGGTGGCGGCCATCCTGCTCGCGGTCGTCCGCCTGGAGCAGGCGTAGATTTCGTCCCATGAGCTCAGCTGCCGAATAGCCGGTCAGAGACTCGAATGCGGGGTTAACATAAATCACCGGATGGTCCTTGCCCTGTGCATCGATCAGCACCAAGCCCTCCGGCGAGCTTTCAACCAGCCGGCGGTATAAATCCGGATCAAACCCCGTCATGACTCCCCTCCGTCAGCACCAACGGGGGAGTAGCCGAAAGGCTCGCGATTAATATGACGGTTTGCTGCCACTGCCGGTCTGCTCCAAGATTGCTCGGGGCTTCTCCACGCGCCCTCATTCGTACCACTCGGGCCTGCGAGGCCGGCGAGCCTAAATCCGGCCCAAAGTGATCGAGCACAGACTTTACCGCTTGTCTATCGTTGCAAATGGGGAGGACGTCGCAACCTGCAGCAAATGCCAGTTCCGCCCGTTCAATCACGCCCCCAAAGGCTGCCGCGCCGGCCATGCTCAGATCGTCGGCAAATACACAGCCATGGAATCCCATCTCGCCGCGCAGCACCCCGGTGATCCAGCGCTTGGACAGGCTGGCCGGGAGGGGGTCGACGGTGGGAAATACCACGTGTGCCCCCATGATCCCCGGCACAGTATTCTCGATCAGCAGCCGGTACGGCCGCATATCAGGCTCCAAATCCGCGAAATTGCGGCGATCCACGGGTAAGGCGACGTGGGAATCGGCGATCACCGCACCGTGGCCGGGGAAGTGCTTGGCGACAGCCGCCATACCGGCCTCGCGCATGCCCCCCATGTAGGCCACGCCCAAGGCTCCTACCGTATCCGGATCGCTGTGGAAGGCCCGATCCCCAATGATCTCACTGACCCCGTAGTCGAGGTCCACACAGGGGGCAAAGCTGAAATCCACGCCCACGGCGCGCAGTTCTGTGGCCATGAGCCAACCGGCCGAATGGGCCAGCGCAAGCCCTTCGCGCCGATCCTCGTCGTAGCGGCGGCCCAGCGCGCGGGCCGGCGGCAGCCGCGTAAAGCCCTCGCGGAAGCGCTGCACGCGTCCGCCTTCATGGTCGACCGCAATCAACAAATGCGGAGTGCGTATGGCGCGGATCGCCGCCGTCAGGCCGGCAACCTGCGGCACATCGCGATAGTTGCGGCTGAAGAGAATGACGCTGCCCACCAAGGGGTGCGAAAGCACCCGGATGTCCTCGGCGGTGAGCTCCGTCCCGGCGATATCGACCATGAGCGGACCCAGGCTCATTGGGACTTCTCGAATACTGCGATCGATTCGACGTGCGTCGTATGCGGAAACATGTCCATCACCCCCGCTGCGATCAGCGTGAAACCTTGGTCTGTCACCAAGATCCCCGCATCCCGCGCCAAACTGCCTGGATGGCAGGAAATATACACGACCCGCCGCGGGCGCCAATCGCCCATGCGGCGCATCAGCTCGGCCGCTCCCGCGCGCGGCGGATCCAGCATCACCAATTCGTAGCGATCATTTGCCCACGCTCCGAAGCCCTTCGGCTCGAACAGATTTTCCACCGCGAACTCGACGTTGCCAAGCGAGTTGCGCGCGGCGTTGGCGCGCGCCTTGGCAACCAGCGCCGCGTCGCCCTCCACTCCCACGACCCGCCGCGCGCGGCGCGCCAGCGGCAGCGTAAAGTTTCCCAGGCCGCAAAATAAGTCGAGCACTGCGTCGTTGGCACCGGGCTGCAGATGCTCGACGGCGGCGCTGACCATCGATGCATTGATCTCGCGGTTGACCTGGATGAAATCAACCGGTCCGAATTCAATCATGACGCGGCCGCCGTCCACCGAGTAGCTGAGCGGCGCATAGTCATCGCGCACCGGCCGCACGCTGTCGAGGCCGCCCGGTTGCAGGAAGATTTGCAAGCCGCGCGTCTCGCCGAAGGCCGCAATCCTCTGCAGATCCCCCGCCCCCGGCGGCTCGAGCACGCGAAACACCAGTGCGGTCGCATTGTCTCCGGCCGCTACTTCCACCTGCGGCAGTTTTTCGCGAATGTCGAGCGTCTCGACGAGCGCCGCCAGTTCCTCCGGCAGCTGCGCAAGCGGCGAGAGCAATACCTCGCAGCGCCTGATGTCGGCGATATAAGGCTTTTCGCGCTCGCGAAAGCCCGCGAGCACGCGACCTTTCTTGTGCACGTACTTGATTCCCAAACGCGCGCGCCGCCGATAAGCCCACTCGGGCCCACGCAGTGGTTCGAGCACGCGTGCTGGTTCCACATTGCCGATGCGCTGCAGATTCTCCAGCAGCTGGCGTTGTTTCGCCGCCAGCTGGGCGGACGGGGCAAGATGCTGCAGCGAGCAGCCCCCGCAGACGCCGAAGTGCGCGCAACGCGGCACGACGCGATCGGGCGATGCCGCCAAAACTTCCACCAGGCCCGCTTCGTCCATGTGCCGGCGCCGCTTGTGAATGCGCAGGCTCACGTGCTCCGAGGGCAACGCGCCGTCGACGAACACGGCCTTGCCGTCGACTCGCGCCACGCCGCGGCCGTCGTGCGCGAGATCGACGATATCGGCCTCCTGAACTGCGCTTAAGTCTCGGGCCACGCTGTCGCGAATTCTTTGAGATGGGTCGCGCTCGACTCGCCCAACAATTTGCGCACACGGCCGACTTCGTGCGCGTGCTCGGCCGCGTTCAAGTGCCCGCGTATCAGCTGAAATCGCAGGTAGATGAGATAGGTGTTCAAGACATCGGTCTCGCAGTAGTCGCGGATCCTTGCCAAGCCGCCCTGCAAATACGCGCCCCAAACCTCCGAGCCATGCATGCCTAATTTTCCGGGAAAACCCAGCAACGTCGCGATGTCCTGCAGGCTGGCGCGGCCGCGGCCCTGGAAGCCCGATAAGATGTCCATCAAATCCATGTGCCGCCAATGAAAGCGGCTCAAGTAGTTGCTGTACCTGAAGCTCTGATCGGAGTCTCCCAGTTCCCAGTAGCGGGCGGCGGGCACGCTGTGCAGCAGACTTCGGTAGTGCAGCACCGGCAGATCGAATCCCGCGCCATTCCACGACACCAGATCCGGCGTGTATTTCTCGAGGCCGTCGAAAAACCGCTCGATCAGATCCTTTTCCGATGACGACTCATCGCCCAAACTCCACACCTTCAGCGATTCCCGTGTACGCATGACCACCGAGATGGCGACGATGCGCTGCTGTTCATGCGACAGGAACTCGCTGCCGGTCTCCTGCCGGCGCTTGGTGAACATGATCTGCCCCACGTGTTCGTCGGACAGATCATGCAAGTCATGGAGACGTCTGCCCAATTCCGTGTCGGGCACGGTCTCGATGTCGAACACCAGGGTATTCAAGAAGCGCGCCGCATGAGGATGGCGACGGCAACCACCAACCCGGCCTCGTCGGTCAGCGTGACATGGCCCTCGCCTATCCCCAAACCATCGCGAACTTTGGCGCCGCGCTCCGAATAAATCACTTCCGGCTTGCCCCAGGAGTTTTGCACGATGCCGACATCCCGAATCCACACGCCGTGCGCGAACCCCGTCCCCATGCCCTTGACGATGGCTTCCTTGGCGGCAAAGCGCATGGCGAGAAACCGCACCGGCCGCGCCGTGCGTTCGAGCTGCACGCGCTCTTCGGGCAGCAGCAGATGCCTCACGAAGCGCTCGCCGTGTTTTTGGTACACCCGTTCGACCCGATCAACCTGCAGAACGTCGATGCCGATGCCGAAAATCATTGGGATCAGGATCCGGCCCGGGCGCGGCGCATCAATTCCTTCATGTCGCGTACCGCCTTGGCCAGCCCATCGAACACGGCCCGCGCCACGATCGCGTGGCCGATATTCAGTTCGATGATTTCAGGAATCGCGGCGATCGGCTCGACATTGTGATAGTTAAGACCATGACCCGCATTCACGGTCAACCCCAACGAAGCCGCCAACTTTGCCGCCGTCCGCAGCCGCTCGAATTCCCGGGCGCGGGCGCCGCCGGCGGCCTCCGCATACGCCCCGGTGTGCAATTCGATCACCGGCGCGCCAACGCTGCGCGCCGCCTCGATCTGTCCTTCATTCGGGTCGATGAACAAGGACACGCGGATTCCCGCGCCGGTCAGCGCGGCCACGGTATCCTTGACCCGCGTGCTTTGTCCCAGGACATCGAGGCCGCCCTCGGTGGTGACTTCCTGGCGCGACTCCGGCACCAAACACGCGTCTTGCGGGCGCACCCTCTGTGCGATCCGGACCATTTCCTCGGTCACCGCCATTTCGAGATTCATGCGCGTCTGCAGCGCCTCGCGCATCGCCGTCACATCGCGATCCTGAATGTGGCGGCGGTCTTCGCGCAGATGCAGGGTGATGCTGTCGGCGCCAGCCTCCTCCGCCAGCAGTGCGGCATGCATGGGATCCGGATAGCGGGCCCGGCGCGCCTGGCGCAGGGTGGCCACGTGATCGATATTCACGCCCAGCGCAATGCTGCCGTGAAGCCTGGGCTCCTTCACGAGCCCTCCCGGGAGCCTGTCTCCTCTCGCAGCGGCTCTCGATGGCGCAGAAGCGCCCGCATGACCTCGCGGGACTTCAAAGAGCGCCCATCCAGGCACACATCGATCGCGGCGCGCAGCACGCGCTTGGCGTCGCGCAGCGTGCGGGCGTCCTCGAAGCTCTCTGCCTGTAGGTCGGCGAGAGACTGGCCGTAGACCGCGCCCGGCGCCTCCGCCACGCACAACTGCGGCCCGCTTTGCAGGGCAAATCGATAATACTTGTCTTGTTGCACCGGCAGCCCGTCGCCTGTCTGAGTCAATTCCAATCCGTAGCCCAATTCGTTCAGCAAGCGCTTTTCGAAGCGCCGCAACGTGGGTTCTTCGACCTCGCCGTGGCACAGTGCCTGGACGCAGGATGCGTACGAGAAGAAAATCTCCGGGTGCGGATCGCGGCGCTCGGTCAGCTTCAAGAGCAACTCGTTCAAATAGAAGCCGCTCATGAGCCGTTCCGGCGCGAGATTCGTCATCACGCCGTCGGTTTCCGCCGTCACCAGAGGGCATGCCTCGGAGGTGCCGGACCAGGAAACCAACAGCCGCTGAAACGGCCGCAATACCCCTTTAAGAGCCGACTTCGGACCGTTGGCGCCGCGCGCGAACAGGGTGAGGCGCCCATGTTCGGCCGTGAACACCTCCACGATACGGCTGGTGTCCCGATAGGCGTACTGGTGCAATACGTAGGCCGGTGCCAGCCATACGCGCCGCGTGCTCTTCACAACGTGTCGTACCCGAATTGGCGCAAAGCCATCTCGCTGTCAGCCCAATTTTCCTTGACCTTGACCCAAAGCTCCAGATGCACGGAGCGTTGCCAGAGGTCGTTGAGCTCGATGCGCGCCAAGCGGCCGATTTCCTTCAAGCGCTCGCCGCCCTGACCGATCACGATGGCTTTCTGCCCGGCGCGCTCGACCCAAATGACCGCGTTGATCATAATTCGATTGTCTTCATCCGCAAAGCGCTCGATCTGCACGTTGATGCCGTAGGGCAGTTCCTCGCGCAGCTTCAAGGTCAGCTTTTCGCGTACGATTTCGGCGGCGTGAAACGGCTCGTCGCGATCTGTCACGACATCCGGTGCGAACAGCGGCGGCGATACCGGCAGGCGCGAACCGACCAGGTCCACCAACCGATTGAGATTGTCCGACTCCAGCGCCGAGACCGGAATGATTCCCGAGGCCGGCACCCGCGTGGTCATGTCTTCCAGGAAAGGCAGCAGCTTATCCTTCGGGAACACCCGGTCGACCTTGTTGACCACCAGGAAAAGCGGTTGTTTCAGCCCCCGCACCCGCTCCCACACCCACATGTCCTCCTCCGTGAATCGCATCGCTTCGATCACGAACAAGATCACATCGGCGTCCTGCGAAGACGAAATCGCCACGCGATTCATATATTGATTCATGACCCGGCGCGTCGATTCGTGCAGCCCGGGGGTATCGACCAGCACCAGCTGCGCCTCGGGTCGGTTGACCAGGCCCAAAATACGGTGCCTCGTGGTCTGCGGCTTGGCCGTCACGATGCTCACCTTGCGGCCCACCAAGGCGTTGACCAGGGTGGATTTGCCCACATTGGGCCGGCCAACGATGGCCACGTGACCGGCGCGAAAATTAGAATCGCTCATACGTCAGTGCGTATCTCAGCTGGTAGAAGGTCGATGACTTTGGCCGCGGCCAATTGTTCCGCGCGGCGCCGGCTGCCGCCCTCGCCTGTCGCAGCGACGCCGAACACCGGAACCTCGCAGTTGACGATAAAGGATTGCGCATGCGCATCCCCGCTCACGGCGGTCAGGGTGTAGAAAGGCAGCGCCAGCCCGCGCGCCTGCAGCAATTCTTGTAATCGGGTCTTGGGATCCTTGAGAGAGCCTGCAGCAGGCAGGTCTGAAAGCCTCGCTGCGACGACGCGCGCGACGGCCGCTGCCGCCGCGTCGTATCCTGCGTCCAAAAAAATGGCGCCCAGCACCGCCTCCAACGAATCCGCCAGAATGGACGCTCTACGAAAGCCGCCCGTTTTCAATTCGCCGGACCCTAAGCGCAAGTGTTCTCCCAGCCCCAAATCCGCAGCGATCTGCGCCAGGCTCTCGCCGCTGACCAGGGAAGCCCGCAGCCGGGACAGAGCACCCTCGTCCGCCAGCGGGTGCGCGTCATAAAGCAGCCGCGCCACGGCGCAATTGAGAATGGAATCGCCCAAAAACTCCAGGCGCTCGTTGTGATCCGCGCCCGCGCTGCGATGCGTGAGCGCCGTATGGCAGAGCGCAGGCGTCGTAAACACATGGCCGAATGATCGCTCGACCCAATTCGAAAGATCGTCCGGCTTGGGCAGCGGAATCACCGCACCTTCACTGTCTTTTCGAAGTGCACGCTGAGCGAGACATTTGCCACATAGGGCACGGCATCGTCATAGGCAACATGCATCTGGACCCCGCCCTCGTCCTTGGTGATCTCGATATCCTTGGCATCCACCCCGGTCGGATCATCGATCGTGAAGTGGCGGTCGATCAAGCCGCGAATCGCGGCCGGATCGGGATTATCCCCCTTGATCTCGGTCGCCACCGCATCCATGGCTTTCGCAACTTTCATGTAATTCAAGTACAGGGGCGCAAGCCGTATCCCCGCGTAGACGACCACGCCGACCAACGCGAGAATGCACAGCAATCCAATGAACGTCATGCCTTGCTGGTGGTTACGCATAAAATCCCCCTAAAAGAGCCCTATTCAATCTTATTTCCGACCCGTCTCCAGAGAGGTCCGTCACGAGTATCGAGATTAAGCCAGATTCGCACCGCTTTTCCGACTAGATTCTGCTCCGGAACGAATCCTGGCGCATCCGGCTCATCGAGCCAGCGGCTGTCCTTGCTGTTATTGCGGTTATCGCCCATGAAGAAGTAGTGCCCCGCCGGCACCACCCATTCCCCGGATTTCACGCTGCCATTGGCAAACATGACGCGGTGACGCTTGGCGTCCAGCTGCTCAAAGGCCGTCGCAACGTTCGTGTAGTTCCACAGGTCTTGCTTCGGTCCGGTGTACGGCGGACCCGACTCCTGCGGCATCTGCTTGCCGTTGACGTAGAGCAGGTTGTTCTCATCGACCCGGATGCGGTCCCCGGGGAGTCCCACCAGGCGCTTGATGTAGTTGATCTTCGGATTGGGCGGCAGGCGAAAGACGATCACGTCGCCCCGTTGCGGCGAGCCCGTGGCGAGTACCAACGTGTTGGTCACCGGCAGACGCAATCCATAGGAGTACTTGCTGACAAATATGAAATCGCCGTCAAACAGGGTCGGCATCATCGAATCGGAGGGAATACGAAACGGCTCGAACAGAAACGAACGGATGACCAGGACCAAAATGATGACGGGAAAGAACGACCTCGCATACTCCACCGCGAGGGGTTCGCGGACACGTTCCGCCGGCGTTCCGGCGGATGCCGCGGCGATTTTGCGGCGGCGTGCGAAGAAGGCGGCATCCGCCGCCCAAACGACGCCGGATACCGCGCCGACCACGACCAGCATGAGGCTGAAATCCACGGCCTCGTAGCGAAACAGCCGCCACAGCATCGCCAACGACAGTCCCACCAGCGCATAGCCCGCCAATCTAGGCAACATCGGTTCCTCGGCGCTGGTTGCGCCCGGGTCGCGCCGCGGCCGCAAAAACCAGCCGTCGATCAAGATCACCAGCACGCAAACGGCAGCGGCGCACAGCAGCGCGAAAAAAATACGATCACCATCAGTCACGAAATACCCCCAACATGGACAAAGTGGAAAGGCCGGATCAGTTGGCCTTCTTGCCTACCTGGAGCACCGCGAGGAAGGCCTCCTGCGGTATCTCGACCTGACCGACCTGCTTCATGCGCTTCTTGCCGGCCTTCTGTTTCTCGAGCAGCTTGCGCTTGCGCGTGATATCGCCGCCGTAGCATTTGGCCAGCACGTTCTTGCGCATCGCCTTGACGCTGGCGCGCGCGATGATATGGCTGCCGATCGCCGCCTGCACGGCAATGTCGAACATTTGCCGCGGTATCAGTTCCTGCATTTTATCGACCAGTTCCCGCCCGCGGTTGTAGGAGTTGTCGCGATGTACGATGAGAGACAGCGCATCGACCGGCTCGCCGTTGATCAAGACGTCGAGTTTGACCAGCGGCGCCGCCTGAAAATGGCTGAATTCGTAGTCAAACGACGCGTAGCCGCGGCTCGAGGACTTCAAGCGATCGAAGAAATCGAGCACGATCTCAGCCAGCGGCAATTCGTACTGCAGCGATACCTGGCTGCCCAGAAACAGCATCTTTTTCTGCACGCCGCGCTTCTCACTGCACAGCGCCAGCACCGCGCCCACATGATCGGGAGGCACCAGAATACTGGCAATGATGATCGGTTCGCGAAGTTCCGAGACGCGATCCTGGGGCGGCAGCTTCGATGGGTTGTCGATATTGATGACCGATCCGTCGGTGAGCAGCACCTCGTATATGACGGTCGGCGCGCTGGTGATCAGATTCAAACTGTACTCGCGCTCCAATCGCTCCTGCACGATGTCCATGTGCAGCAGTCCGAGAAAACCGCAGCGAAATCCAAACCCCAATGCGGTCGAAACTTCCGGCTCGTAGTGCAAGGCGGAATCGTTGAGTTTCAGTTTCTTCAGAGCATCGCGGAATTGTTCGTAATCGTCGGAACTCACGGGGAACAGCCCGGCGAAGACTCGCGGCTGCACCTGTTTGAAACCGGCCAGCGGCTCCTTGGCGGGATTTTTTTCCAGCGTGATGGTGTCGCCCACCGGGGCACCATCGATCTCGCGGATTCCGGCAATGACGAAACCCACCTCGCCGGTCTCGAGCGACTCGCGAGTCACCGGTTTGGGCGAAAAGCGGCCCAGCTTGTCGATCTGATGGCTGCGGCCGGTCGACATCACCCTGATCTTCTCCCCTGTGCGCAGCGCGCCATTCATGACGCGCACCAGCGAAACCACGCCGACGTAGTTATCGAACCACGAGTCGATGATCAGTGCCTGCAAGGGACCGTCCGGATCCCCCTTGGGCGCGGGTATGCGTTTCACCAGTTGTTCCAACAATTCCGCCACGCCCTCGCCGGTCTTGGCGCTAACCAGGGCGGCGTCCTGCGCCGGAATGCCGATGATCTCTTCGATTTCGTGAATGACTTTGGCCGGATCGGCGGAGGGCAGATCGATCTTGTTGATGACCGGCAGCACCTCCAATCCCTGCTCCAACGCCGTATAGCAGTTGGCGACGCTCTGCGCCTCGACACCCTGTGCTGCATCGACAACCAGCAGCGCGCCTTCGCAGGCAGCCAGCGAGCGTGAGACCTCATAGGAAAAATCAACATGCCCCGGCGTGTCGATGAAGTTCAGCTGGTACAACTCGCCGGCGGCCGACGTGTAGCCGAGAGTCACGCTCTGCGCTTTGATGGTAATGCCGCGCTCGCGCTCCAGATCCATGCTGTCGAGAACCTGGGCCTGCATCTCGCGCGCATCGAGTCCGCCGCATTCCTGAATGAAGCGATCGGCCAATGTCGATTTGCCGTGGTCAACATGAGCAATAATGGAAAAATTGCGGATATTCTTCATCTACGGGGAATACTCAGGCAGGCTCCCGCCTTGGGCAAACCAGGCATTATACCGGTCGGCGGCGAAACCTGAGGGCCTTATCTACTTCTTCCGGGTCCAGCCTGCCGTGACAAACCAGCTCGCCTGCGAGCAGCAGGACGGGAATTTTGTGCCCATAGCGCGCCCGAGCGGCGGGCTCGAGATCGACATCGACGACATCGATGGGTATCCCTTTAGCGGAAGGCAATGCCGCAAGGTCGCTCAGCATTTCCTCGCATAGGCCGCACCCAGGGCGCGAGTACAGCAGGAATCGCAGCATTCAATGACGAGGCGTCTCGTCGCTGCTATAGATCTTTACCGAGTGCGCGATGAATTCCACGGTTTGAGCCGGGACTTCGCCCACTGCCGTGACTTGGTGGCCCTGCACGACCGTGGAGAACGCATATCCGGAACCGACTCGGGCCAGTCCCTGCATGGGCGGTGGGGTCTGTGATTCAGGTGCTGCGGCAACTCCGGCAGACATTTTTTGCTCTTCGACGAACACCGACACCGTCGCCAACCCATCTGAATAGACCAAATGGCTGGCAGGTGCGGAAGCCCCGCCCAAAGTCTGGGCGCCCTGCACGGTCAAGCGGAAACCGGGGGGCAGCTGACTGGCGCGGTAGGCCGCCAATGCGCCGGACGCATTATCGGGCGATGGACCCTGACGCACCCAACGCATGCCGTCGGTGCGCACGGTGGGCGCCAGATCGCTGTCCGGAATGTTCTCCGGCATGTCCAGACGCGCGAAGAAGATCTGCTCGATGACCTGGCCGTGCGAATCGCACAGTTGCGTTTTCAGCGGCATTGCGCTGGTCTCATCCAGCCACAAGCGGTAGCCAAACCGGAATTGATCCTTGGGATTGACGGCAATGACCTTGGCCGGACGGCCGAGAATATGCGCCTGCGGCAGCGCTTCAATGCGATAGAAATCGCTGACGGTCGAGTCGAATTGCGGCAGGGAACCCAGGAAGGGTCCCCGATCCTCGCGCGGCTCGACCAGCACCGTGTGCTGATCCGGCAGGTAGCAGGTCAACTCGCCATTTGCGCGCACAAACTCGCGACCCGAGCCGTCGAGCGATTGCAGCCGCTCGCTCACGCGCCCGGACCGTACCCGATGCACGATGCGCATGGTCTCAACCCGGCCGCCGCTGATGTGAAAAAAAGTGCCGTCGTAGTTGCGGGTTGCAAGCGCCTTGTTCATCCGCTGCAGCCAGTCGCGCGGGTCATCGGCGCCGCGCGCGGGCCGCGCAACGCCGGCGAGCAGCGCGCCGACCAAAGCGAAGGGTACCAGCCAAAAGCCTAAGGCGTGTCGCGGCCGCGTCATGGAGCGACGCGTACTTCCGGGGTGACGGGGGGCGGCGGCGCCCGTTGGATGGGGGTGAGTTGCGGCTCATCGTCCTCGATCAACAAGTCCGCCAGCATGCCGCGCTGGCCGAGTCCGGAGGAGTACTTGCTATGCGCAAAAATATAGTTCGTCAATCGGGCCGGGGCTAACCTCTCGGGTGCGTCCGGCGATGTCGCGGGTACCGTGTACGAGAGCGCTTCGCGCGGTCCGCCTCCGCCCTGAACCGGGGACTGAGTTGCCGATGCCGTCAGCGGTGCGGCGGTATGTTGGGCGGCGCTTGGCGCGGACGCGCGCAGGCTCGGCGAAATCGCGCGTTGTTGCAAAGCAACGATCGCGACCGTGGCGACTCCCGCGGCGACGGTGACCCCGGCGAGCGGCCGCCACCAGCGCGACGGACGCGCGGCATGCGGGCCGGCGGCTTGTGCCGGCTCGCCGTCGATCGCCAGATTCACGCGGGAGGCAAAACCTCGGGTTAAAAACTGCGAACCCCCACCGCGCAACGCCTCGCCGATCAGCGCATACCGTCCGAAGCTCTCGCGCAACTCGCCGTCTCGAGTCAAACGCTTCAACAGCAGTTCGGTTTCGGTATTCGGCAGCTCGCCGTCCAGAAACGCCGAGACTTGTTCACGAATTTGTTCGCTCATGTGTCCTCTGGCCGACCTAGGCCGCCATCAAAAATCGGTCGCAATTTTTTGTCAATCGCTTCCCGCGCTCTGAAAATCCGCGAGCGCACGGTGCCCACCGGACAGTCCATCGTCTGGGCAATGTCCTCGTAACTCAATCCCTCCAACTCGCGCAGCACGATCGCGGTTCGCAGATCTTCCGGTAAATTCTCGATCGCCCGGTTCACGGTTTCACGAATCTCGTCGGTGAGAAGCAGCCCTTCCGGCGTCTCGGACTCGGCGAGGCGGGCATGCAGGTCATATTGCTCGGGATCCTGCAGATCCAAATCGTAGTCCATTGGGCGCCGCTTGCTCGCAACGAGCGCATTCTTCGCGGTGTTGATGGCGATTCTGTAAAGCCACGTGTAAAAGGCACTATCGCCGCGAAACGATTGCAACGCGCGAAACGCCTTCACGAAAGCCTCTTGTGCGATGTCTTCAGCCTCAGTTGCATCGTGCACGTAACGCATGATCAGCTTCAGCACCTTGTGCTGGTATCGCAGGACCAATAAATCGAACGCCGCGCGCTCGCCGCGCTGGACTCTCTCCACCAGTTTGAGGTCACTCTCCTCGACGCTCATGGGTGATCACAAACCGGCGGGCTTAAACCTACGCCTGTCGCGATAGACCGACTGCGCGGGGAAAAGTTCGACAATTTCCCTTCCCAAGCGAATAAACGTGAATTTGCGCACACGATTGAATTCTAACAGCCGCGCTCGGCGGAGTTAGCAATCGACAGACGAGCCGGCGGTAATTCGTTCGATGAGGTCCGCGAGGTGCTCAGGGGGCCTCTCCTGACCCAGACAATAGGCATAAATCACCGGATCCTGGGCCTCCAGCAGGCCCCGGAACGCCTCCCGCTCCTCTGGCGAGGCCGCACCGTACCGCTCATCCATATAGCGCGTGAGCAACAAGTCGAGTTCTTTCATCCCCCGGCGGCAACGCCAGCGCACCCTGCCGTCATCAGAAACCATCAATGACGCCGCCGGACCATCATTTGTTTAATCTCGCCGATCGCCTTGGCAGGATTCAGGTCCTTGGGGCACGCTTCGGTGCAGTTCATGATGGTGTGGCATCGATACAGTCGAAACGGATCCTCGAGATCGTCGAGGCGCTCGCCCGCCGCCTCGTCCCGGCTATCGACGATCCACCGATAGGCCGCAAGCAGTGCCGCCGGCCCCAGGTACCGGTCGCTGTTCCACCAATAACTCGGGCAGCTCGTGGAACAGCAGGCGCAGAGAATGCATGCGGAGGGCCGGTCGACTTTCTCCTGGTCCTCTTTGGACTGCAGCCGCTCCCCATCCGGCGGCGGCGGGGTGCGGGTCTGAAGCCAGGGTTTGATCGAGGCGTATTGGGCGTAGAAATTGGTCAGGTCGGGCACCAGATCCTTGATGACGGGCATATGCGGCAGCGGGTAGATCTTGATGTCGCGCTTGACGTCGGCGCAGGCGCTGATGCAAGCCAGCGCATTCTTGCCGTCGATGTTCATGGCGCATGAACCGCAGATCCCCTCGCGGCAGGAGCGGCGGAAGGTCAACGTCGTATCGATTTCATTCTTTATCTTGATCAGTGCGTCCAACACCATCGGACCGCAATGATCCATGTCGACTTCATAGGTATCCATGCGCGGATTTTCATTCGCATCGGGATCGAAGCGGTAGATTTTGAAGACTCGAACGCTCTTCGCATCCGCGGGTGCCTTGTAGACGCGCCCGTCCTTGCGGATCTTGGAATTGGGCGGCAGGGAAAACTCAGCCATCAAAGCACCTCAATAGGTCCGCGCTTTCGGCGGAATCGATTCCACCTCGTCGGTCAGGGTCTGCAAATGCACCGCCCGATAGTCGAAGCGGCTGTTGCCCTTGGGATCGACCCAGCAAAGCGTGTGTTTCAGCCATTTCTGGTCGTCCCGATTCGGAAAATCCTCGCGTGCCTGTGCGCCGCGGCTCTCCTTGCGATTTTCCGCCGAATGCAGCGTTGCAATCGCCTGCCCCAGCAGGTTGTCCAATTCCAATGTTTCAATCAGATCGCTGTTCCATACCAGGGAACGATCGGCGACCTTGACGTCCGCGAACGACTCGAACACCTGCGCCAGTTTGTGTTTGCCCTCATTCAGGGTCTCGGCGGTGCGGAATACCGCGGCATCGCTCTGCATGACGCGCTGCATGTTCAAGCGGATATCAGCGGTGCGCTGCGAACCCTTCGCATTGCGGAATTTTTCCAGGCGCTCTACCGCCGGTGCCGCCGCATCGGATTTCAAGGGACGGTGCGGTGCGCCGGGCTTCAACACGCGCGCGCAGTGCTGCGCCGCCTCGCGGCCGAAAACCACCAGATCGAGCAGGGAGTTTGACCCCAGGCGGTTTGCGCCGTGCACCGACACGCATGCCGCCTCGCCCACCGCCATCAGTCCCGGCACGACTTTCTCCCCATCCGCCGTGCGTGTCAGCGCCTCGCCCTGCACGTTGCAGGGGATGCCGCCCATGTTGTAGTGCACGGTGGGCAACACCGGTACGGGTTCCTTGTTGACATCCACGCCGGCGAAGATCCGCGCCGTTTCCGCGATGCCGGGCAGGCGTTCCTTGATGACCGCCGGGCCCAGATGCTCCAAATGCAGGTCGATGTGATCCTTGAGCTTGCCGACGCCGCGGCCCTCGCGAATCTCGATGGTCATCGAACGGCTCACGACGTCGCGCGAGGCCAAGTCCTTGGCATTGGGGGCGTAGCGCTCCATGAATCTCTCGCCGGCGGCATTGGTCAGATAGCCGCCTTCGCCGCGCGAGCCTTCCGTGATCAGACAACCGGCTCCATAGATGCCGGTGGGATGAAATTGCACGAACTCCATGTCCTGCAGCGGCAGGCCGGCGCGCAACGCCATGCCGCCGCCATCGCCGGTGCACGTGTGCGCCGACGTGCACGAGAACCACGCGCGCCCATAGCCGCCGGTCGCCAAAATCACCTGATGCGCGCGGAATCGATGCAGCTTGCCATCGGACATGTCGAGGGCTACCACGCCGCGGCACTCGCCATTTTCCATAATGAGATCGAGCGCAAAGTACTCGATGAAAAAGCTGGCCTCATGCTTCAAGGATTGTTGATACAGCGTATGCAGCATGGCATGGCCGGTGCGATCGGCCGCGGCACAGGTGCGCTGCGCAATTCCCTTGCCGAAGTGCGTCGTCATGCCGCCGAACGGCCGCTGATAAATCCGGCCATCCTCGGTGCGCGAAAACGGCACGCCGTAGTGTTCGAGTTCAATGACCGCGGCCGGCGCCTCCTTGCACATGAATTCGATGGCGTCCTGATCGCCGAGCCAATCGGAACCCTTGACGGTGTCGTACATATGCCAGCGCCAGTCATCGGCGCCCATGTTGCCGAGCGCGGCGGAGATGCCGCCCTGCGCCGCGACGGTGTGGCTGCGCGTCGGAAATACTTTGGTCAGGCAGGCGGTCGACAGACCGGCTTCGGCCAGCCCGAACGTGGCGCGCAACCCTGCCCCGCCTGCGCCAACCACCACCACATCGTAGGCGTGATCAATGCACTTATAGTCGCTCATAACCTCTGGAATCCGAACACGATACGCAGAATCGCAAAAATCGCGGCGCCGCCGGCCAGTACGTACAAAAACCGCAGCACCATGAGGCTGAGGACTTTCATGCCGCTCGAAGTCACATAGTCCTCGATGATGACGATGGTGCCGAGGTACGAGTGATAGGTGAGAACTGCAACCAACAGCAGCGCCAGGAAACCGGTGATGGGCACCGAAGCCCAAGTTCGCACCGTTTCATAGTCGAGCCCGGGCAGCGTCAACAGAGAGACCACAAACCACAACGTGAGCGGTAGCAGCGCGACCGCGGTCACGCGCTGGGCCCACCAATGTCCCGTTCCTTCCTTGGCGGATCCCAGTCCCAACACCCGGCCCAGGGGGCTGCGCAAGCTCATGACAGGCGCGCCCAAACCCAGGCCGCGACGCACAGGGTCAGGGCGACGGCGCCCAGCACCACAGCCCAGCCGCTTGCGTGCCGTTGCGTGCGCTCGAATCCACGACCTGCATCCCAGAACAGGTGCCGCACCCCGTTCAGCAGGTGATACATGAAAGCAAATGTCCAACCGAGAAGGATCAGCAGTCCGACCGGACTTGCGAACAGACGCGCGGCCGTTGCATAGGATTGCGGGCCGCCCGCGAGGGACACGAGCCAGTAACTCAAGGCTAGCAGACCCACTGCCAGCGCCGCACCGGTCGCGCGATGCAGGATCGAGAGCGTGTTGCCGATCTGCCAGCGATAAATCCAGACATGGGGGGAAGTCGGACGGATGCGAGCCGGCATCATTGTTCCTTGCAGCTAAACGAGGAAGCGCAAAGCGCAGTTAGAAATCGATGCAACGGCCACGGAGTTCCCAATCGCCAAAACGCGTAGGTTCAGGACCGTCGCGTCCGCCGATCTCGGCGGGAGGCTTCGCGGCAGCAGGATCGGCATCCGCGGGTGGTATCGAAGGCGGCAGATCGTCTGGAGTCAGCATCACAAGTGAAAGTTTGCCAGAAAACCAAGGACAAATGGTGCATTCATAGGAGCCTGTCTAAGTATTCAACGTGAGCCGCGTTGAATACTCAGACAGGCTCCGGGGTTGACATCGCGCCTCGCGCTCCCATCTCATGTAGAATGTCCACGCCCTCATCACCATCGGCCCGTTTGCCGCATTTGGGGATACTGCGATTCAGCGGCGCTGATGCGCTCCCCTTCCTGCAGGGTCAGATTTCCAATGACACGCAGCGGTTGACCGAAAATATTCCGGTTTTTGCCGCCTATTCCAGCCCACAAGGCCGAGTCCTGGCGCTCATATATCTGCTGCCGCACTCGAGCGGCGTGACAGCCATACTGCCGCGCGAAATCCTGCAGCCGACCTTGGAGCGCATGCGCAAATACATCCTGCGCGCAAAAGTGCGCATCGAAGATGCCGGCGAGTCTCTCATCGTCGCCGGTCTGGTCGGCGCCCCGCCCGAATCAAGCTCCCGATACGCGGAACGCGACGGCATCGGCATGGCCCCCGTGGGCCGCGATCAGAATCGCTCTTGGATCGTCGGCGCGCCGGACAAGATCGGTGCGGCGGTTGATGCGGCGAGCGGCAACGGCTTCGAACAAGCATGGCGGCTTGCCGACATTCGCGCGGGCCTGCCGCAGGTCTATGCCGCCACCAGCGAGGCCTTCATCGCGCAGATGCTGAATCTCGACCTGCTGGATGGAATCAGCTTCAGCAAGGGCTGCTACACAGGCCAGGAGATCATCGCGCGCACCCAGCACTTGGGCCGGATCAAGCGCCGCCTGTTCCATTTGCAGTTGCCCGCGGGTGAGTGGAGCATCGGGCAAGCTCTGCACTTGCGCGATGGCCGGCAAGGACGCCTGACGGAAGTGATCGAGAGCGACGGGCGGGTGGAAGCGCTCGCGGTGCTGAACGTGGAACCGAACCCGCCGGCGGCAGGCGACGCCGGCCTCGACGATTTGGTGGAAGCGGCCGAACTGCCCCTGCCCTATCCCGTCTGACTATTCGGGCCGCATGTGCGGGAATAGCAGCACGTCGCGGATCGAGGGCGAGTTCGTGTACAGCATCACCAGGCGATCGACGCCCAACCCCAAACCCGCCGCGGGCGGCATGCCGTATTCCAGCGCGCGCACGTAATCGGCATCGTAGTACATGGCCTCTTCATCTCCCGCGTCCTTGCGAGTCACCTGATCCTTGAAGCGCTGCGCCTGATCCTCTGCATCGTTCAATTCCGAAAATCCATTCGCGAGCTCGCGCCCGCCGATGAAGAATTCCCACCGGTCAGTGATAAATGGATCATTATCGTTGCGCCGCGACAGGGGCGACACTTCGGCCGGATAGGCATAGGCGAAGGTGGGTTGGATCAGCGTGTGTTCGCCGGTCTTTTCAAAGATTTCGATTTGCAGTTTCCCCGGTCCGTCGCCGGCCTTGTAGGGAATTTTCATCTGATCGCACACCCGGCGCAGATACGCCGTGTCGCGCAGTGACATGGGATCCAAATCGGCGTTGTTCGCCAAAATGATGTCCTCGATGCTCATGCGCGCGAAGCCCTTCGACAGATCGAACTCGGTTCCCTGGTACATGAGCTTGCGCGAGCCGATCAGGGTATCGGCAAGGCCCTGAAACAGCGTTTCGATCAGTTCCATCAGATCCGCGTAGTCCGCGTATGCCTGATAAAGCTCGAGCATGGTGAATTCAGGATTGTGCTGCGTCGACACGCCTTCATTGCGGAAATTCCGGTTGATCTCATACACGCGCTCAAAGCCGCCCACCGTCAGGCGCTTCAGGTACAACTCGGGCGCGATGCGCAGATACATGCCCACATCGAGCGCATTGTGATGGGTCTTGAAGGGTCGCGCCGCCGCACCACCCGGAATTGGATGCAGCATCGGCGTCTCGACCTCGAGGAAACCGCGCGAGTCCAGGAAGGCGCGCAAGTAGCGCACGATCGCCGTGCGCGTCTCGAACACACGCCGGCTCTGCTCATTCATGATCAGATCGACATAGCGGCGCCGGTAGCGCATCTCGGTGTCCGCGATTCCATGCCACTTGTCGGGCAGCGGGCGCAGCGATTTGGTCAGCAGCACAATTTTATCCGCGCGCACCGACAGTTCGTTGGTCTTGGTGCGGAACAAGACGCCTTCAGCGCCGATCACATCGCCGACGTCCCAGGTTTTGAACTCCTCGTAGGCCTCGCCGAGCGCACTCTGCTGCAGGAATATTTGAATCGCGCCGCTCGAGTCCTCCAGCTTGGCGAAGCTCGCCTTGCCCATTACGCGCTTCGCGCGCATCCGGCCGGCCACGCTGACGCGTATCGCGGCGGCATCGAGCGCCTCGCCGGATTTTTCCCCATAGGCGGTGAGCAGATCGCCCGCCAATGCGTTGCGTCGAAAGTCATTCGGAAAGGCGATGCCGCGCTCGCGCAACCTGGCAAGTTTGGCCCTGCGCTCCGCGATCAGATGATTTTCGTCGTTGTCGCTCATAGTCGCCTAGATTACAGACCCTGCTTCAGGCTGGCTTGCATGAATTCGTCCAGCGCGCCGTCGAGGACGGCCGTGGTGTTGCCGATCTCCACGCCGGTGCGCAAATCCTTGATGCGCGATTGGTCCAGGACATAACTGCGGATCTGGTTGCCCCAGCTGACGTCCGACTTGGAATCCTCGAGCACCTTCGCGGCCGCGTTGCGCTTGTTGAACTCGAGTTCGTAGAGTTTGGCTTTGAGCATCTTCATCGCGGTCGAGCGGTTCTTGTGCTGGCTGCGCTCGCCCTGACAGGCCACCACGATGCCGCTCGGTATGTGCGTGATTCGCACCGCCGATTCGGTCTTGTTCACGTGCTGACCGCCCGCACCGCTCGACCGGTAGACATCGGTACGCAGGTCGGCCGGATTGATCTCGATATCGATGTCATCGTCAACCTCCGGCGAGACGAACACCGATGCAAATGAGGTGTGGCGGCGGTTGCCGGAATCAAACGGCGATTTGCGCACCAAGCGGTGCACGCCGGTCTCGGTGCGCAACCAGCCGTAGGCATGGTCGCCGATCATTTCGATCGTCGCTCCCTTGATGCCCGCCACCTCGCCGGGACTCTGATCGATGATTTCCGTCTTGAAGCCATGCGAATCAGCCCACTTCAAGTACATGCGCAGCAGCATCGCAGCCCAATCCTGGGCTTCAGTGCCGCCAGCCCCTGCTTGAATATCGAGAAAGGCATTGTGGGAGTCCATTTTGCCGGGGAACATGCGCTGGAATTCGAGGCGTTCGACCTCGGCGGCGGAAGCGCTGACGTCGGCTTCGATCTCCCGGGCGGTTGAAGCGTCCGACTCCTCGGCAGCCAGGTCGATGAGTTCGGCCGCGTCGTTCAAGCTGCGTTTCAGCCGGTCCAGGCTGCCGACAACCTGCTCGAGCTTGGCGCGTTCCCGGCCCAACTCTTGCGCACGATCAGGATTGTCCCAAATGCCCGGCTGCTCGAGTTCGCGCGCTACTTCCTGCAGACGCTCGTGCTTGTTGTCGTAATCAAAGATACCTCCTCAAGGAATCGGTGCGTTCCTCGAGGTCTTTGATCGACCGCTTGATTTGATTGACTTCCATGCCTTCGAATCCTAACACACGGATCGCTCGAGCTTGAGGTGCTGGCAGTTCAGCTGCACGCGCGCGGCGCCGCGGTACTCGTTGATCTCGAGCCGGTAGGCAAGCTGTATCGCCGCGCCGCAGCTCACCGCGGAATCCTCGGCCGGCCCGCCGACATAGCCGAAGGCGATGGCATCCATCGCCGGCGAGCCCGTCTCGGGCAGCCGCAGCCGCATTTTCAAATGCTTGTCGCCGACGATTCTGGCTTCCATCACCTCGAACTGCCCGTCGAATATCGGTTCCGGAAATCCTTGACCCCAAGGCCCCGCGCCGCGCAGCGCCTGGGCGGTGTCGATGCAGAGCTCCGCCGCGCTCAAAGCGCCGTCCGAATAAATGATGCCGGTGAGGGAATCGCGGTCGGCACGCGCCGCTATTTCGGCGGCAAATTCGATCCTGAAGGCGGCCAGGTTTTCCTCCCGCAAACTCAAGCCCGCGGCCATGGCATGTCCGCCGAATTTATCGACGAGACCGGGCCTGCGCGCGGCAACACTGTCGAGCGCATCGCGAATATTGACGCCGGCCACGGAGCGCGCCGAACCGCGCAGCGAACCATCCTCGGCGCGCGCGAAGGCAATGACCGGACGGTGCAGCCGGTCCTTGATGCGGCCGGCGACCAGGCCCACGACCCCCTGATGCCAGGTTTCGTCGAAAAGACAGACCCCCAGCGCGTCACCCGCGTCCTCTGCGCGCATGGCTGCCGCGAGCACGACGGCCTCGAGTTGCATGCGTTGTTCGATTTCACGCCGTTCATCGTTGAGCCTGGCGAGCAGCCCCGCGAGGTGCGCGGCCTCCTCCACATCATCGGTGAGCAGGCACTCGATGCCGACGCTCATGTCGGCGAGCCTGCCGGCGGCGTTCAGTCGCGGCGCGACTGCGAAACCCAAATCAGCGGCCGTCAGCTGCTCCGGATTGCGCCCGGCGGAATCGAGCAGCGCGCGAATACCGGCGACGCAGCGCCCCGCGCGGATGCGCTTGAGGCCCTGGGACACCAGGATCCGGTTGTTCCGATCGAGCGGCACCATGTCCGCGACGGTCCCGAGCGCCACCAAGTCCAGCAGGTCTGCGGCTCGAAAACGTTCTTCCCCGAGCGCCCTGGCCAGTGCGGCGACCAGGTAGAACGCCACACCCACACCGGCGAGGGCGCCGCTTGCAAAGCGGCCGCCCGGAAGATTGGGGTTCACAATGACTTCAGCGCGCGGCAGCACGGCGCCGGGGAGGTGATGGTCGGTCACGAGCACGGGTACCCCCATTGCGTGCGCCGCCTCGACGCCGGCGATGCTCGAGACGCCGTTGTCGACGGTGACGATCAGCGAGGGTGCGCGCGTTTTTGCCTGCTCGACGATTTCCGGCGTCAGCCCGTAGCCGAAGCGAAAGCGGTCGGGTACCAGGAAATCAACATGCGCGAAACGCATGGCACGCAATGCCCGGAGCATCACTGCCGTACTGGTGGCGCCGTCGGCGTCGAAATCGCCGATCACCAGCACCCGGCCGCCGTCGCGATGCGCCGCCAACAGGCCGGTCGCCGCGTCGAGGCCTTCCAGCGAACCCACCGGCAACAACTGATCCAGCGACAGATCCAACTCCGAATCGCGGCCGATGCCGCGGGCGGCGTACACCCGCCGCACTACGGGATGCAGATGAGCTGCGAAGTCTCCCGAAACCAGCGTGTTGCGCCGTCGAACTTCGATGGTACTCAACCGAACCACTCCCACCACGGCTTGCGTCGACGCCAAAACCGCTTGAGTCCGCGCGCCGTCACCGTAAAGCACCGATCTTCGGCAGAGATTTGCAATTGCGATATACCGCCGGCGCGAAGTTGCTGTGTTGCGGCCTCGAGCCAAGATTCAGCCTGATGCCACCCACTGCTGCCGGGACCGCTGCCCGCCGCAATCACCCCGTTCGCAATGTGCGCATCCCGAGGCCTGCCGACGGCGTTGAAGAACACATCATCGCCTGCGGTCCAGCCTTGCACCGTCGGAAGCGAAGACAGCGGCGCTCCGCCGCCCCAGAACCACAGGCCGTTGACGGCCGGTAGGCTGAGTTCCCGCCGAGCCTGATTTGCAGGATGCTCGAACAACCACATCTCCGTTTCGCTGATCAATTGCCGCAGGCGCCCAGAGTCCGCGCCCGTCGGAAGAAACTCCTCGATGTGCAGGCCCAGCACATCCTGCGGATCGCGCGTGGCCACCGTCAGGGGCCGGTCGAAAGTGCACAGCAGTTGCGCCGATCGGGCCGCCATCAGGCTGATCCCGGAGCCCTGCCAGACGCGATTGAAATCCGCCGCCAGCGTCGCTGCGCTCGCCATCGACAGCGCCAGCATACCGTCCTGCGGCAAACGCACGTTGCTCATTTCAGCAATGTAGTGCACGGGCGTCGCCACACAGACCCAGCTCGAGTTCAAATCCGCCGAGCCGCGATCAGCGCACAGCACCGCGGCGCCGACCCCGGGCACGGAGTCAGCCTGCGGCGCAATGACACGGAATGCATCGGCACGCCAGTCGCTCACGGGCGCTTGAATCTCCGCCCGCGCAAGCAGCTGCTCCAGGAGATGAGAGCGCCGGTGTTCGGAGCCGCGGGCCATGAAACGAAAATATTGGCCGGGAGCCTGTCTCAGACTCTTAAACACGCTCGCTCCACCGGCAATTTGAGTATCTTAAGCGCATGCGTTTCACCCAGGACTTAAGCGCAGGCATCAATCTCATCCGCGCTTACGGAAACGGAGAACTGCGCGTCAATGAAGGCGTCTATCGTGGCGCGGTCATCCTAAGCGCTTCAACGCTGATCGCGGAGGCAAACATCCAAAATCTCGATGCGCTGGTGGCACTGGACGTCTCGCGCACGCTGGCGCTCGAACCGGAAATGGTGCTGCTCGGGACGGGTGAACGTCAGGTTTTCCCCGCGCCCGCTTTCGGCGCTCAGTTTTTACGTGCCGGCATTGGATTTGAAGTCATGGATACGAGCGCGGCATGCCGTACTTACAATGTCCTGGCGGGTGAACAGCGGCGTGTCGTGGCGATGCTGTTGTTATAGAAGCTTTGGAAAAAATAGCAGGGCGATAAGCGGAATACACAACCAAACTAGTATCGAGGAATATTCTTCTTCTAATTGATCTTGTTGTTGTTTTTCCGATTAACTGTGTAAGCCTAACGCCCCGCAATGGATCTTCCCGATGGCGCGCAGTAAAACATACCGAATTACCTGTCGCAAGTCCCCGACAACATTGAATTATATACAATTCGTCTTAATTTCAAATAGTTATACATCTAAATTAGAAATTACTTGGTGCCAGCGAGAAAACGCAGCGGATCGATCGGTTTGCCGTTGCGGCGAATTTCAAAATACAGCACGGGCTTCTGCGGCGCTCCTTCGCCCATGCGTGCAATCACCTGGGCCAGCGACACCTCCTGCCCTTCGCGCACCAGCAGCTCGCGATTGTGTGCATAGGCGGACAGCAAGTTCTCGCCATGCTTGATGATGATGAGGTTCCCGTAACCGCGAATGCCGCTGCCGGTATAGACCACCCTGCCTGCGGAGGCGGCGCGAATGTCCTGACCCAAGATCCCGGGCAGCAGCACTCCACCGCCGGGTACCGGCCGGGGCTCACCCAATCGATCGGTCGGCCACCCCCACCCATGCGCCGTAACCGCGGGTGGCGGCTGCACGCTGCCGCGCGCGGTCGATGGCGGTCGAGTTGCCGCGGCGGTGCGGCTCGGCCTCAAAGTAAGCGCCTGCCCCACTGCAATGCGAAAGTCGGGGCCGATATTGTTCCAGCGCGCCAGGTCGTGATAATCGAGACCGTAGCGCCAGGCAATGCTGTAGAGCGTGTCCTGCGGCCGCACGATATAGGTCTCGCGTTCTTCATGGGTCTCGCGTTCTTCGCGCGGCGTATTCGCGCAACCGGCGACGAGCACGCAATTTAAGGCCAGAGCGCAGATCCATCGCGTACGGCTCAATGTCGGAGCCTAGCGTTGCAGTCCCGAAACCAGGGGAACAAAACTCACGGCGCCCAGCGACTGGCGGTCGATCCTGGTTTCACCCTTGGTGTAGCGGTACAGCTCCTGCCTGCCCTCGCCGCCCACCGGGGCGATCAGCCGGCCTCCGAGCTTTAATTGCTCGAACAGCGCAGGCGGCACGGCATGCGGTGCCGCGGTCAGCAGAATGCCGTCGAAGGGTGCGCGTGCGGGCCAGCCGACATTACCGTCGTCATGGCGGAAGTTGACGTTGCGAATCTTGAGCTCCCGCAGGGTGCGCCGCGCGCGGCCAAGCAAGGGAGCAATGCGTTCGATCGTGTAGATCTCCGCCACCAGCGGCGAGAGAACGGCGGTTTGATAGCCGCAGCCGGTGCCGATTTCCAACACCCGCGGCGCTTCTCCCGCCGCCAACAAGGCTTCGGTCATCTTCGCGACCACGAAAGGCTGGGAGATGGTTTGGCCGAACCCAATCGGCAACGCGGTGTCCTCGTAGGCTCGGCTCGCCAACGCCTCGTCCATGAACAGATGGCGCGGCACGTTGCGTATCCGATCCAGTACCCGCTGATCGGCGATACCTTGTTCTTGCAGCCGCTGCACCAGGCGTTCGCGGGTGCGCGCCGATGTCATGCCGATACCGCTTAGCCGTGGGCCTTCCATGTACTTACTCAAGCTGCAGCCATCGCTGAAGATCCTTGAGCACGCTGTGACGTGTCAGGTCGACCTGCAGCGGCGTAATCGACGCATAACCTTCCGCCACCGCGTGAAAGTCGGTGCCCGGCCCCGCGTCCTGCCCCGCTCCCGCGTTTCCCACCCAATACACTTCGCGCCCCCTTGGATCCTTCGCCTTGACGATGGGTTTGGCCCGATGCCGGTTTCCCAGCCGCGTCACTTTGACGCCGCGCAACTGTCCATCTGGCAGATCCGGAACATTGACGTTGAGTATGACCGGCCCCTCCTCCGAACCCTGCAAAGGATGCTGCGCCACGCGCTGCACCAGCTGCGCAGCGACGCGCGCCGCGCTTGCGAAATTGCGCGGGCTGTCGGGCGTCAGACACAGCGAGACGGCAATCGCCGGCAGCCCCAGATATCGCCCCTCGACGGCGGCCGCCACGGTGCCCGAATACAGTGTGTCATCGCCGAGATTTGCGCCGTCATTCACGCCCGTCACAACGATGTCGTGTTCGAAATCGAACAAGCCTGAAATCGCCAGATGCACGCAGTCGGTCGGCGTGCCGTTGACGAAGAAGGAGTCGGCATCGTAGCGCACGGCACGCACGGGCACATCCAGGGTCAATGAATTGCTCGCACCGCTTCGATTTCGATCAGGGGCCACGATCGTCACCGTCCCAAGCGGCCTGATCGCCTCTCCGAGCGCCGCCAGGCCCTCGGCGCGGTAGCCGTCGTCATTGGAAAGGAGGATCTTCACTACTTAACAGTCTGCGCCGCGCTGGCGGGGATCGCCGTGCGGACTATACTGGATCCATGAGCAAAAAGCGCACGCCCGAGCCGGGTGCCGGGCAGGACGATGCAATGGACGCCGCCGTATTTCGCACCGCGATGCGCGACGTCAAACCGCTGCCGCCGCGCGAATCACGCCAGGCAACGGTTGCGCCTCGCTCCCGCTCCCGCCCGCGCACGCGCAAGGCGCCGGAGTCGGCGGAAAATCTCGACCAGACGATGCCGTTGATTTCGGCCGCGACGGAGGACGAGAGCGCGGCTGCCGTGCTGTCGTTCCAGCGCAGCGGCATACGCGATCAAGTCATGCGCCGATTGCGGCGCGGATTGTATCCGAGCGAGGACGAACTCGACCTCCATGGACTGAACCAAACAGCGGCGCGCGATCGGCTCGCCGAGTTCATTGCACACAGCCGCGATTGCGGCCGCCGCTGCGTGAGAATCGTACACGGCAAGGGTTATCGCTCCGGCGCGCGCGGACCGGTTCTCAAAGCCGCTGTGAACCTGTGGCTGCGCCGCCATCTGGACGTGATGGCGTTCACGTCCGCCCGTGCGATCGATGGCGGAACCGGCGCGGTGTACGTGCTGCTGCGGGGCTGAACGCGGCAGCCGGCCGGTTTCAGCCCGTGTCCTTGAGTCCGATCTGCGGGTCCGCGAGCCGGTCGATATTCGGGCGCAGCCGCTCAGGGATCAGCCTGCGTGCCGCCATGGAGTCTTTGGTGTGATTCACCGATTCCACCGCCAACAGTTCACCTCCCTTGAGGTAGCAGACACTGAAACTGCGGGTGGCGGGATCGCCGCGCGTCAATTGCTGATCGTGGCCGGAAGACAACCCCACGATCAGCAGTTTGTTGTCGTATTGATCGGACCAAAACCACGGCACCCGATCGTGCACCGCGGGGTGTCCAAGGATGTTCGACGCCGCAACCTTGCTCTGTTCGAAAGCGTTGTCGACGGACTCGAGGCGCACCCGTGATTGATAGCGCGGCGAGAAATAATTGGTGCAGTCGCCGGCGGCATATATCGCAGGATCGCTGGTGCGGCAGTTCTCATCGACCACAATGCCGTTATCGCAATTCAGACCCGCGTCGCTCGCCAATTGCGAGTTGGGCAGCGCTCCGACTCCCACGACCAGCAAATCTGCGGGGTACACGCTGCCGTCCGCGCAAACCACGCTTTCGACGCGATCGCTGCCCTGCAGGCGCACGACGCGCGAGTTGCACACGACCCGCACGCCTTGATTGCGGTGTTCGTGCGCAAAGTATTCCGAGACATTCGAGGCCACGACGCGATTCATGATGCGATCCGCCATTTCCAGCACCGTCACGGCGCAGCCCATCTGGCGCGCGGTCGCGGCGGCTTCGAGGCCGATGTAGCCGCCGCCGATGATGAGCACGCGTGCGCCTGGGCGGAGCCCCTCGGCAATCACGGCGGCATCGGCGACATTGCGCAGATAGTGCACGCCCTGCAGATCGGCTCCGGGACACGTCAGGCGGCGCGGGATGGCGCCGAGGCACAATAACAGGCGGTCATAGCGCAATTCCTCGCCGCTCGACAGCACGATTTGCCGTGCGCCGGCCTGCAGGCTCATTGCACGCGCACCCAACTTGAGTTCCACCGCGTGCTCGTCATAGAACGCGCGGTGCCGGAACAGCAGCCGTTCGGCGGCCATCTCGCCGGACAGAAATTTCTTGGAAAGCGGCGGCCGCTGATACGGCAGCATCTCTTCATCGCTGACCAGGACCAGGCGTCCCGTGAATCCTTCACGGCGCAACGTGTCGACCGCCTGCGCGCCCGCCTGTCCGCCGCCCACGATGAGGATCGTCGCAATCATTGTCCTATGTTAGCGGATTCGCGGGGCCGGCCGGCCACGCGGAATACTCAGACTGGCTCCTAGCGTCGGCAACAGCTACCTGGGTATACTGAATGTGCATGAATTGGCATAGCTATGTCTATATCAGATAACTGATATCGGGTCGGCCATTGGATCTCAAGCAGCTCGAATACTTCCGCCATGTCGCTGAGCTCGGCAGTTTCACCAATGCCGCGGCTTTCCTGTCGGTCGGCCAGCCCACTTTGAGCCGGCAGATTGCCGACCTGGAGATGGAGTTCGGCCAGGATCTGTTTGACCGCAACGGCCGCGGGGTCGTGCTGACGCAGGCCGGTTCC
>Ga0193753_10000526_pt1 | contig 37442 bp, 33 predicted proteins | sample H1c2metaG_FD_144925 | JGI IMG/M metagenome (GOLD analysis project Ga0193753, IMG submission 144925) | Soil microbial communities from a riparian zone of the East river system, Colorado, United States - H1c2 | ecosystem: Environmental > Terrestrial > Soil > Riparian zone | place: USA: East...
GTCTGGATTTGCGCGACGAGGTGATGGGCACTGAAGGTACTATCTGGATCAATAGTTTCCTGCGTACCGGTTTTGAAATGTTCACCACTGGGAAGGGAGCAGATTATGTTTCTGAAAAGGCCGAAAGCAATTCTGGCTGGCTGTTCCCGGTTGGTGACGAACTCAACGAACTTGGATATAATCATATGTTCATGGACATGTTCAATGCCATGGAAAAGGGGATTGCTCCCAAGGAAACATTTTATGACGGCTACGTGGTCAACTGTGTACTCGATGCCGCCTACAAATCCGCCAAGACTAAATTATGGGAACTTGTTATCCTGGATACCTGGCGAGGAAAAAGCGGTCTTACAAAACACCAGCATCTCACAGAATACGACCCTGACCACTTCCTAATAAAAGAAGAGATCACTCACTACGGTGCGAAGAAACTGATTCTGAAAAACAAAAAGACTGGAAAGATCTTCGAAAAAGAAGTTCAATAGTTTGTCAAGCCGGTCAGGTCTTTAGGTCCATTAAAAATTGAATATACCGTTCGCTAAGCATGGTCCTCGAATATCGTTGCACGGCGAGTTGCCGCGCCGACCTTTGAAATTGCTGCAAAAGATGACGATCCGTGAGGAATGGTTTGATGACTTCGACGAAATCGTTTGGTTGCTCCCGGTTGATATATCGACCACAACGCTCTGACTCTATTTCCGCCTTGATCCATCCCTCAAAATTCACCAGGATGAGTTTCCCAGCTGCAAGTCCGTCAAAATATTTGTTTGGTGAACCGGTCTCCAGGATCCGGTAGGGCTTATAGCAAACGAACACGGCATCCGTAACATTCATGATGCTTCTTACCCCTTCGCGATCGAGAAATGGTATAAAGGTAAAATTCTCAAGTTGCAGGCGTTTAGCGCTCAGTTTATGTTGATCAATCATGGCCCCATCACCACACAGCAAAAAGTGAACTGGGAGTTTTTCCCGCTGGCTCGCGCTGGCACATTCAATAAAATAATCCAACCCATTGGCTACACCCACAGCGCCGATGTACGAAACCACAAATTTCCCCTGCAATTGATACTGACTGAACACCGCATCATCTTTTGACGATGGCTGAAAGAATTCTGTATCTGCCATGTTTGGGATCACCTGAACATTCTTATTGGCGATTTTGTCCGTGATGGCGCCTTGTATGGGCGCAGATAATGCAACGACCGCGGTTGCCTGTCTGTATATCGACGCTTCCAGACCGTATAAGAACCGCTGGAAAAAAAGATTCCGTACGTATCCCATTGCGATTGGGGCATCTGGCCAAAGGTCGCCTACCTCAAAAACGAAAGGAATATTCAACATTCGTTTCAGCCAGGTCGCTGTTAATCCCGTAGTTAACGGAACGGAAATAGCGTAGCACAACGTAATCCCGGGTATTCTCTTTGCTAGCATAGCCGATCGCCAGGCAAAACTCAGGAAGGAGTTTCCTCTTCTCCAAAATCCAAAACGGTTGTCATACGGAACGGGCAAATAGTGGACTTCAATGTCTTCGACAGTGGTTTTCTTGTAGATACCGTCTGAACCGGCGGTTATTACAACAGGATGTGAACCCTGCCTTGCCAGCGCCTTCGCCAGGAAATATGAGCGCAGGGCACCCCCTTCCGATGGCGTTTTAAAATGCTGATGGATAATCAGGACCTTCACGTTGCAAAGAAAGCATACTTCGCTTTCCTGCTCGAATCGTAGCAAAGGAATTTCACACGTCACAATTCAATTTTACAATTCGCAATTCATTTGTAGTTTACGCCAATAACTACAGCACATGACTAAAAAGCTTCTGGCATTTCTATTACTTTCGGCGCTTGTAAAATTTTCAAGTGCACAAGTCAAATTGTTCAACGGGAAGGACCTATCTGGTTGGAAGGTTCATGGTACGGAAAAATGGTTTGTTGAAAAGGGCGAACTGATCTGTGAAAGCGGACCAGACAAGCAGTACGGTTATCTCGTATCGGACAAGGATTTTAAAAACTTTGAGCTAACAGTTGAATTCAAGCAGGAGTCCAATGGCAACAGTGGAGTTTTCTTTCATTGTTCCATTGCAGGTACCAAGATCAGTGGATGGCAAGCTGAAGTTGCTCCCTTGAATCACAACACAGGCGGTATTTATGAATCGTATGGACGCGAATGGTTGATAAAACCCGCTCCTGAAAAAGAGAAATTTCTCAAGGAAGGTGCCTGGAATACAATGGTTGTGAGGATGGAAGGAAATAAGGTAACGACATGGCTCAATGGCGAGCAAATGGTCACGCTCGAGGACGAAAAGATCGGATCAGCCACGGGGAAAGTGGCCTTGCAAATTCACGATGGTGGAGGCGTGAAAGTGCGGTGGAAAAAGGTGGAGATAAAAGAATTGTAGGCTCCTAACAACAGGAACCTACAATAGTGTTTATGTCCTGCTTTCAATTAGGCTCTGCGCGTAGCCCAAAATGTTGAGCACGGTAGAGGATGAAGGTTGCATTTGAGCCGCATCCATGCTTTTTTTCATGGCATATAGCTCATTGTAAAGGGCTTGCAACTCACTGTCGCAGATCAGGGCATTATCAATCTCCTTCGTCTCCTTCTCCGTGGTCTCTCGGTATAAATACCTGATCAAGTCCGTTTGGGTAAATATTTTTGTCATAGGCTCTGTTTTTCACCATTCGTTTACGCAGGTTAATAAGCGCGTACCGCATTCTGCCCAATGCTGTATTGATGCTCACACCGGTGCGTTCCGCGATCTCTTGAAAACTCATCTGGAGATAGTGCCTCATGATCAGCACTTGTTTCTGCTCTACTGGCAACTCTTTGATGTATTCCCTAAGCTTCGCGCGCGTATCCCTAAAGACCTGTTTGTCTTCCACCGACTCCACGGCAAATTGCATGGAATTAAAAAGTCGGCTGCCGTCTTCCAACACCACTTCCGGATAACGCTTGTTCTTTCTGAAATTGTCTATTGCCAGATTATGGGCAATACGACTAATCCAGGGCAAAAACTTTCCTTCTTCGTTGTAGCGGCCGCCACGAATCGTGTTGATCGCCTTAACGAAAGTTTCTTGCAAGAGATCTTCAGCAGTATACCGATCTTTCACGATCAGATATATGGCTGTATAAATCCTGGACTTGTGTCGGTGTAGGAGCATTTCGAAAGCTTCTTGGTTACCGGTCTGATATAGTGACACTAGTTGGGAGTCACTTAATCTGCTGTCAATCATTCTGTCTCACATTTAGGTAACGTAGATGTCTCTTTCGATATTGTAGGGGTTAATGGAACAAATTGGTTTGAAAAGATAGAAAAAGTCCTCAAAAGCGCAAAAAATTTTGAAAAAATTCTTGCCTTGCACAAAATTTCTTTCCCTATTTGCTCGCAAATAGCGTTTTACCTCATTGTATGGCAATCAGCAAGAAAAAAGTGATTAAAAGTCTTGAGAAGCTGTCAGAAGACTTGCTAGAACTGCTCCATTCGCAATATCCGAATGGCTACGAAAGCAGTATCACTCGAATTACCAATGCAAAGCGTGAGCCAATTTTTGTATTTCCTTTGGAGACTGTGGACGCTACTTATTTGGTAAAAGTACCAGTTACCAAGAATAGTGATGGCGAATACGACGTCGAGTCTAAACCGGATTCAGAATTCGATAAAGGCGAGGAGGGCGCATTTGAACCAAGTGAAACTTTTGATACCCCAGCTGCCGATACAGAAGAAGAGCCGGAACGCGATTACGATGACGAAGGCGGAGGACGAAAAGGTCGCGAGGAAAGCTATGATCCTGACTTTGATAATTAAATAAGCTCAATTTCCTTCAAGCAATGAACACCATCCACGAAGATGGTGTTTTTGTTTTGCCACCGATAAGCGCGAAACAACGATCCTTTGCAGAATGGCGTTATATCCCGGTGACCAGCTGATTTTTTAACATCTTACAAATTGAATCGTTCCGTGACCAAAGCCGCAATGCCAATAACTCCCGCTAACCTCGATGAACTCAGCCCTAAGGATTTCATCATTATTAAAGGGGCCCGGGTGAATAATTTGAAAAATCTCAGCGTTGCCATACCACGGAACAAGCTGGTTGTCATCACGGGACTCTCCGGGTCGGGCAAGTCATCCCTGGCGTTCGATACGCTTTTCGCTGAAGGCCAGCGCATGTATGTTGAAAGCTTGAGCTCATATGCCCGCCAATTCCTGGGACGCATGGAAAAGCCTGAAGTCGACTATATCAGAGGCGTCTCGCCAGCTATAGCCATAGAACAAAGAGTGAATACACGCAATCCGCGTTCTACTGTCGGCACTTCTACAGAAATTTACGATTACTTGAAACTACTTTTTGCACGAATAGGCAAGACCTACTCGCCTGTTAGTGGAAAAGAAGTAAGGCGCGACACCGTCACCTCAGTTGTCGATTCAATAAACGCTCTGCCTGCACAGACACGTATTATGATCGCCTGCCCCCTTCACATAAAAAAAGGAAGGAAGCTCGCCGACGAATTAAATCTTTTGCTGAGCAAAGGATTCGCGCGGGTGCTGATTGATGGAGAGGTTAAATTCATCGAAGACCTGACTGCCACAGGACCTGACGCAAAGAAAAAGAAACCATCCAAGCCCGATGGAACAGTGGAAGTGCTAATCGACCGGTCATCTATTAACCCTGGAGATGACGATACAGTGTTCAGACTATCAGATTCTGTTCAAACAGCTTTCTTCGAAGGGGAGGGTGACTGCACTGTTTACGCTGAGGGTCACCGGACCATGCATTTCTCTGATCGTTTTGAGCTTGACGGAATGACGTTTACCGAGCCCTCGATTAATTTTTTCAGCTTCAATAATCCATTTGGCGCCTGCCAGACATGCGAGGGGTTCGGAAAAGTCCTCGGGATAGATGAAGACTTGGTAGTTCCAGACAAATCGCTTTCTGTTTATGAAGGGGCGATCGCTCCGTGGCGCAGTGAGACGATGGGTGAGTGGCAGAAACCATTGTTGAAGAACGGAATCAAATTCGATTTCCCCATTCACCGTCCTTACAACGAGCTTACTACGCAGCAACAGGAATTACTTTGGAACGGCAATAGCTTTTTTGATGGCATCCATGCCTTTTTTAAATACTTGGAAACGAAAACGCACAAGATCCAATACCGAGTATTGCTTTCCCGTTATCGCGGAAGGACCAATTGCCCGGATTGTAAAGGAACGAGACTGCGAAAAGACGCGCAATACGTGAAGGTTGCCGGGGTTTCAATCACTGATCTTGTACTGATGCCTATTGAAGACTTGCTGACCTTTTTCGCGGCCATTAAGCTGCCGGAGCATGACAGGAAAATCTCCGACAGAATCCTGAAAGAGATCCACTCCAGACTTGAGTATATGGACAAGGTTGGACTCGGATATCTTACGCTAAACCGGTTAACGTCAACCCTTTCCGGCGGTGAATATCAGCGCATCAAGCTTGCCACCTCGTTAGGTAGCGCACTCGTTGGATCCATGTACGTGCTCGACGAACCAAGCATCGGCCTCCATCCGAAGGACACAGACAGAATGGTTGGTGTATTGAAAACATTGCGCGATCTGGGAAATACAGTCATTGTCGTTGAGCACGAAGAAGAGATCATGCGTGCATCGGATCAGATCATTGACATCGGGCCGGATGCTGGCAGTCATGGCGGTGAACTTGTGTTCCAGGGATCTGTCGATGACATCAATGGTAAGGTGAGATCGCATACAACCGACTACTTAAGCGGAAAGGAATCTATTCCCGTTCCCAAGTCTCGAAGGCGGTGGAAAGACTCGGTCACAGTTCATGGCGCACGGGAAAATAACCTGAAGAACCTGACCGTAAAATTCCCCTTAGGCGCACTGACGGTAGTCACGGGAGTGAGTGGCTCGGGGAAGTCAACGCTCATCAAAAAGATACTCTACCCATCAATCGGGAGGTTGAGTGGTTCCGTTTCTGAGTCACCAGGAAAATACGATAAGCTCGAAGGTGATTTCGCCAGGATAACGCAGGTGGAATTCGTCGATCAGAATCCGATAGGCAAGTCATCGCGGTCGAATCCCATTAGTTATGTGAAAGCGTATGATGCCATACGGCAGCTTTTCTCGGATCATCCACTTTCCAAACAACGCGGTTATAAACCTTCACATTTTTCATTCAACGTGGAGGGTGGACGCTGTGAAACATGTCAGGGTGAGGGGGAGATCAAGGTTGAAATGCAGTTCATGGCTGATATCTATCTCAAGTGCGAAAGCTGTCACGGTAAAAGATTCAAACAGGAAGTCCTGGAAGTGGAAATTAATAACAGCAATATTGCAGACGTCCTGGACATGACGGTAGAAGCAGGTCTTGAATTTTTTAGGGATAAGAAACCTATCTATGAGAAGATACAGCCTTTACAGGATGTCGGCCTGGGCTACGTGAAGCTGGGGCAATCATCAAATTCTCTCAGCGGTGGTGAGGCCCAGCGCGTAAAACTTGCTTCCTTTCTTGGCAAGAACTCGCCCGACGGACATATCCTTTTCATTTTCGATGAACCAACCACTGGCCTGCACTTCCATGACATTTCTAAATTATTGAAAGCCGTCAATGCATTGGTAGACGGAGGACACACCGTTATCATTATCGAGCATAACATGGAGATCGTTAAATCAGCGGATTGGATCATTGACCTGGGACCAGATGGTGGTGAGAAAAAAGGCGGCATGGTGATGTTCGAAGGAACACCTGAGGAGATGGTCAGGAAAGGCAAAAGTTATACTGCTGAATTCTTAAAGCGTAAACTCTGACATTTAAGCGCAACCAGGCCGTGGAGTGAAGGCTATGATTGCCTTTTTATAAGTGCTTTTGTGAAACTGTTCAGATTCTCTGTTTTTTCAGGTCCACAACTTAGCGCTTCCAGGTTATTAAATCCCTTCGTGAAATAAAAGTTTATTTTCTTCTCGGCGAGGAGCGAAAGATCAAGGCTGTCATACAATGTTTTGACGGCACCCACCTTTTCCTTTTTATTAAACTTTCTTCTAGAGAGCCACTGCTCAAGGGCAATCTTCTGCTTTCCTTTTGACCGTTCAAGGGCCTTGATCAGGAGAAAAGTTTTTTTGTTGGCAATGATATCTCCTCCAACCTGCTTGCCAAACTTTTTAGGATCCGCATATGCATCCAGCAGATCATCCTTCAGCTGAAATCCGATACCTATGTTCGTGCCGAATTCGCGCAAAGCTTTACAGTCCTTGTCAGACGCTCCCGCAAGAATGCCACCCAACTCCAAACTAAATCCTATGAGCGCCGCGGTCTTGAGCCTGATCATGTTGATATAATTCGCCTCTGATACATATTTCTCCTTTTCAAATTCCATGTCCCACTGCTGCCCTTCACATACAGACGCAGCACATTTGTTGAATGCAAGAATGATCCGTGCAAGATTTTGAGATTCAACCGTAAGAAACATATCGTAAACTTTTACAAGCATTACGTCACCAGAGAGAATGGCTGTATTGACATTCCATTTCTTATGCACGGTGATCTTACCTCTTCGCAGTGGGGCCTTGTCCATAATGTCGTCGTGCATCAGTGTGAAATTGTGAAAGGCTTCAACTGCGACGGCATATTTAATGATACTTTTAACATCGTCTCTGAACAGTCCATAGGCAAACAGCGTTAGGATAGGCCGAAGCCGCTTCCCACCAAGGCTCATGATGTATTGGATTGGTTCGTAAAGTGACGCTGGCGTCTTACCATAACGTTCTCTCGCTATGTGTTGGTCTATCCACGTAAGATATTGCTGCGCTGGGCTGGCCATAGCTTCTATTCTTCTTCCGCCAAGATATTATTTTGCGCGAAAACCAGGTCGATCATGCGTTTATCTATATCTGTCTTTTTTACCCGCACACTAACCCTGTCACCCAGCGTATATATTTTGCGTGTCTTACGTCCAATGATCCTGTAATTCTTTTCGTCAAACTCATAGAAATCATCGGTCAGGTCGGCAAGCCTAACCATGCCTTCGCATTTCGTTTCAATGATCTCAATGTATATACCCCATTCTGTTACGCCAGATATGAGGCCGGCGTAGGCCTTTTTCTCGGCCGCTGCCATAAATTCAACCTGCTTATACTTGATCGATGCGCGTTCCGCGTCAGCGGCTCGCTTCTCCCGTTCAGATGAGTGAATGCATTTTTCTTCATACTCACTTTTGCTAGCGGGTTTACCTTCATCGATATAATGCTGCAGCAGTCGATGCGCCATCATATCGGGGTATCGGCGGATTGGCGATGTGAAGTGTGAGTAGTGGTCAAATGCAAGTCCGAAATGTCCCTTAGGGTCCGTTGAGTACTTTGCCTTAGCCATCGTCCGGATCGCCAGTTGTTCAAGAATATTTTGCTCAGGCTTGCCTTCGATTTCTGCCATAAGCTTATTCAGCGAAGAAGAAATGGTGGTCTCATCAACGTTCATCTTATGACCGAACTGTCGTGCAAATACAGAAAAGTCTTTTACTTTTTCCGGATCAGGAAAGTCGTGCGTTCGGTAGACATAGGTGTTCTTATCTTTTCCTTTGTGAAGGTTGTATACAAAGCCAGCTACCTGTTTGTTCGCCAATAGCATGAACTCTTCAATCAACTTATGTGCATCCTTCCTGATCTTGGGAGTGACAGCGAGCGGCTTACCTTTCTCATCCAGCTTGAACTTTACTTCGGTAGTTTCAAAATTTACCGCCCCATGCTTGAAACGTTCCTTTCTTAGTTTCTTGGCAATATCATTAAGGATGCGAAGCTCTTCAGCCAGTACGCCTGCGCCGTTTTCCAGAACGACCTGGGCCTCTTCGTACGAGAATCGCACTGCAGAATGGATAATCGTTTTGCCAAACCATTCACTTTTGATTTTGATCTTATCATCAATTTCAAATACTGCAGCAAATGTAAGTTTGTCCTCCCGCGGGCGAAGTGAACAGAGTTCGTTCGAAAGTTTCTCGGGAAGCATCGGGATCGTCCTGTCGACGAGGTACACCGACGTTGCGCGATCGTAGGCTTCCTGGTCGAGGATGGAGTTGGGCTTTACGTAGTGTGTAACATCTGCTATGTGCACACCGACCTCATAATTCCCATTGTCCAGCCTGCGGAAGGAAATGGCGTCATCAAAATCTTTAGCATCTTCCGGATCTATAGTGAAGGTCGTTATGGACCTAAAGTCTCTTCGGCGTGCAATCTCTTCCTTTGAAATACTTTCTTCGATTTTCTGAGACTCCATCAATACTTTTTCAGGAAACCGGAAAGGGAGATCAAACTCTGCCATGATCGAATGAATCTCGGCCTCATTCTCGCCGGCCTTCCCCAAAACTTCTACGATCTTGGCTTCAGGTTTCTTATCATCTTCAGCCCATGACAATACTTCAATGATGACCTTGTCACCACTTTTTGCGCCGTTGATATTCTCGGGGTAAACAAAAAAATCAGTATGCATTTTTCTGTAGTCCGGAACAACAAATGCAAAGTTCTTGGATAGTTCAACCTTGCCCACAAACCGCGTTCTGTTTCGCTTTATGACTTTCGTTACTCTGCCCTCCTCATGGTCGCCGTGGCGCGTAGGTAGTATGACAATGTCTACGGTGTCGCCGTCCACTGCCGAGCCAAGGTCCTTTCCTTTGATGAATATGTCTGGCTGATCATTGCCAAGTCGGACGTATGCAAAGCGTGAACTTATATGATCTACGGTCCCTGTTAGCTCCTGTTGTTTGTGGTCGCTTTTGAATGTGCCGTTTTTAAGTTGCTGAATTCGGTTATCATCGTAGAGCCTGTCAAGGATTAACCCCGCGGCTTTGATATCATCCTTCTTCTTAAGGCCGAGTTTCTTAATAATGTGTTTAAAAGGATATCCTTTTCCAGACCCATCGTTTAGGACGGTGAGTATGGCAGATTCCAATGTTCCGCTATTATCGCCACGTTTCTTATTTTTTTCTTTTTTCTTCTTACTCATTTTTCAATACTTTTTTGCTCAGGTCTTTATTTCGCCTTAGCTATGTTAATAATTTTTTTAGTCGGCAAGGGATCAGCTGCGAATGTTCAGTATAGCTGATCATTGGTCTTCAATCGTTTCAACTGATCTTTGTTCCGGATCGATGCCTGACCCGTGTTTGGGATGTTAACAAAAAAAATGCCGGTGCTCTTTTTGGTTGTCACATCTTGACCTGCTGATACTTTCCAGCACGCATCACCGTCTGCGAAGGTAACAAAAATTATAATGGTTACTCGCGACTAGTCGGCGCACACCACAGAAAGCTCGCTCGTGAGCCTGATAACCTTCATCTTTAGAAAAACCTTGGCAAGGACAATCACATCTTTTATGCAATAGGCTTTGATCCTTTCAAGATCTTTTCCCTGATGGTAGACCTGATTTACTTGACTTCCATCCATGTCGCTCTTGCTGGTTGGGATGTCGAATATGGCTGCAAGCAGATCCAGTGACGTGTAATGTTTAAAGTCACCAAACTTCCACATCTCCATGGTGTCAAGGTGAAGTATATCCCACGGCTTTTTACCCGTGAGATTGAGCGCAGCCGGCAAACTGATTTCGTTGATCAACATCCTGCGGCACAGGTAAGGAAAGTCAAATTCCCTTCCATTATGCGCGCACAACTTCAAGGTATTAGGATCCATTTTTTCCACCATCGTTTTAAAAGCGATTAGCAATTCCTTTTCATCATCACCGTAGTAGACTTTGGTCTTCAACCCAAGCTCTCCGGATTCAGTTTCAAAGAATTTCCCGACCGCCACGCAAATGATTTTCCCAAATTCAGCATAGATGCCTGCGCGATCCTGGTAAAGCGCTTCTTCGGTTTGCTCTGTATTGCGTTTCAAGAAACTGGCCTTTCGCGACCATTGTACTTTTATACGTTCATCAAGAAGCTCAAAGTCAGCTGAATTCGAAACGGTTTCGATGTCAAGAAAAAGGATATCACGAAGCTCCTGTATCATTCACAAAGGTATTGGGTATTAATAAAAAGACAGATCAAATAACGTCTACTTCTTTCATTAAGAATGCAGAACTCCTTCCATGTCCAATTCTTTAATAAAACTGATGTTCTCATCTCGAATTGAATCAGGCACGAATACAAAACGCTTGTCGAAAATCTGTGTGCCTATATAATAGCTCACCCAGTATTCATTATTCAGGTGAAATACGGAAGGATCAATAGGTTCAATTAACGTGGCTGTGTTCGGTAATATGGTGTCCAAAAAATGTCGCAAAATTGATGTCCGTTGAGGTTCGCCATCCTTTTCGCCATACCCTTTACTCGCTACCAGCGTGTTTTCTATGGGGAAATCGTTGTTATTGATCAAATAAACCTTCCATTCGTCACTTTCACCAATGTATTTTATTCTTGCGACAGCTAGTGTCACATTCTTCACTTCTGGTATTTTAATATCGCTGATCATGATTTAAGAAATCGCAAAATACCGAACTTATTTCGCGGGCTCAATAACTGGCGTCATTTCCATGCCAAATACTGTAGACATCTTGTCCTTCAACAGGTCCTGCACCTCTCGCAATTCAACAGGATATCCCAATTCTTTTTGAAGTGAAGTTACTGTCTTGTTCCTGATGCCACAGGGAATGATGTGGTTAAAATATTGCAGATCCGTATTCACGTTCAATGCAAATCCATGCATCGTAACCCACCTGCTGGCCCGCACCCCAAAAGCACATAATTTTCTTGCGGCGTCAGCATTTTCACTATCAACCCAAACGCCCGTCAATCCTGCGATCCTGCCTGCCGTTATTCCGTATTCTGCGACAGTCTGAATGATGACCTCTTCCAGTCCACGCATATACTTGTGGATATCTGTGAAAAAGTTCTCAAGGTCAAGGATGGGGTAACCTACAATTTGTCCAGGCCCATGATATGTAATGTCCCCGCCACGGTTAATGTGATAGTAGGTTGCTTTCAGTGAAGGCAGCCCTTCAGTTTCGACAAGCAAATTGCTCTCCTTCCCTGATTTTCCCAAGGTATATACGTGGTCATGCTCACAAAAAAGCAAGAAGTTGTCTGTGGTGTGTTGGAGATCGGCAGGCAGATCCCGGTTAACAGTTTTTGTAGCCAGGATTTTCTCGAAAAGCGAAGTCTGAAGCTCCCAGGCCTCTTTGTAATCGATTCGACCCAGGTCGGAAAATTGGGTTGCTTTGTTTCGGATGCTGTTCAATTCAGAATGAGGCTTGATTAATTTTTTCCACGGGATTCATGATGTACGTCAGTATATCATTTTCGCGCGTCAACTCTACAACACGAAATCCATTATAAGATGTTCCCCAGTTCCCAGCAATGTGCGAATCCCACATGTATGGTATCGAATCACGCATTTTTACGCCGTCCTGATCATGCTCATGGCCGTGAAAAACACCTCGAACGTTTTTGTATGCCTTAAGCAGTTCAAAAAAAGCCGGCGTTTCGATCCCGCCTTTATTCCACTTGGCCTGAGGGATGTGTAAAAAGATAAAAATATTTTTTGCCTTGGAATTCTCATCAAGTTGCTGCTTCAGCCACCCAAGGTCGGGGCTAAGGTATTCTCCCTTCTCGTCGGAGGTATTCCCCAGTACCACAACATTCCTATTCATTTTGACGGTGTGGTTCGTGGGCATATTCCACACCTCCTGCCAATACTCATCACTCACAAGATCATGATTTCCCTTAGTAACAAAATATCGAACAGGAAGTTTGTCCAGATAGCCCTTAGCCACGGTCAAGAACGATTTTTGATCATGAATGATATCACCATTGATCACACAAAAATCAAGGGGATTTGAGCCATGGAATTGCGTTACGTGCGAGACCAACTTCTCATGCAAGTCATTGAAATTTGTTTCCGGTTGCCCGAAATGTCCGTCTGATGCAACGACAAATCGCAGGGCTGTTTTTTTTCTGAAGGCAACAACATCTGCTGCCGATAGTTTAATGACGCCCCCGCCGAGTACGACAAGGGAGGCCGATGATATTCCCCTTAAGAATTCGCGCCTTGAAATACTCATGCCATTGTCAATCTAAAATTTTGGCTGCACTAACTAACGCATCACTTAAGCTTTTCCAGTTCTATCCTCAAATTGTGAACGGATTCCACCGCATCAGGGTCCACATCATTCTCTTTTGCCAGGTAAAAGGAGATCCAGTCGGTCAGATGGATCAAATAATAATATTGTTCAAGCAACGAGGCGCCCTGCGCGACAATATCGATGACCGTATTGGATTTCTTCTCCAACACACCACGACATATTTCCATCCGTTTTTCAACACGTTCATGATCGTGATCTGAGTATAGATAGATTGCCTGGAGCATTGGCATAAGACTTTCCGGAAAACTCCATCCCGCCAGTTCGTTGTGATTCATCTCCGGGAAGGTATTGACGTGAGCCAACTGCTTTGCATTCTCGTTCAGCTGTTGTTGAAAACGCAACGCCATTGCATAGAGTCGGCTGTCGCAATAAATCATGGGAAGCTTTCCCTTGATCTTTTTGGCTATCAACTCAGCTTCCGACTGTATTCCCTTTTCACTGCGGTCGAGAAACTCGATTGCGTTTTCAGTTTCTTTGATGAATGCAGCGCCAATAAGGTTGGTGTGATACAAGATGTGAAGTAGCGCATTCATATGATAGGCAAGCATCGCTCTTGGGCTTTCCGAACCAGCAGGAAGCTCTATGGAATAAAGGTTGTGCGCTTTACAGATCTCCAAAAGCTTACCACCTGAAGATACTGCAATCACCTGCGCACGTTTCAGCAGGGCCTTGTTCAATGCAGCCACTGTTTCTTCTGCATTTCCGCTATAAGAACACGCAATGAATAAAGTATGCGGACTTACGAATTGTGGAATGTCATAACTTTTTGAAACGATAACGGGAATTGCTATTCTTCCAAAGGTCAGCGACTCCACCAGGTTAGCACTGATGCCGGATGCACCCATACCTGCTATTACAATATTCCTGATGTCACTCCCCGGCCGCTGCAGGTCGACCATCTGACCAATCTTCAACGCGTCGGATAATTGCCGCGTAAAGCCTTCTATGTATTTTTTTGTCGTGGGCATCCTTATAAATTCCACTGTAAAGGTAGGACTTTAATTGTGAGTGAGAAAATCAACACCGGCACTAAAGGTGAAGACCTGGCAGCGGCGTTCTTAACCGATAATGGATTTGAGATCCTCCGCAGGAATTATAGATTCCGGCGCTGTGAAATAGACATAATAGCGCGAAAGGAAAATTGGATACTTTTCGTTGAGGTAAAGACAAGGTCGTATGCCTACTATGGCTACCCTGAAGAATTTGTTGACGGTCAGCAGGCCAACAGGATCTTCCAGGCAGCGGAAGAATTTGTTTATTCTATTAACTGGCACGGCAACATTCGGTTTGATATTATCTCTGTTATGTTGGGCCGCCATCCTGAGATCGTACACTTTGAAGATGCCATCAACTAATGAGCCTCAAGCCAGTTTTGACCAACTCCAACCTCCACTTCCATAGGTACTTCCAGACAGACCGCATGACGCATTAGGGTAATCACATGGGGTTTGACGATATCGATCTCATCTTTATGGAGATCGAAAACAAGTTCGTCATGCACCTGCATGATCATTCGCGATTTCAGCCTTTCCTTAGTCAGCCATTTGTGAATGTTGACCATCGCGATCTTGATGATATCTGCGGCGCTTCCTTGGATGGGCGCATTGATGGCATTGCGTTCTGCGAAACCCCGTGTCGTCATGTTTCTGGAGTTGATGTCTCTGAGATACCGACGACGACCCAGTATGGTTTCCACAAATTCCTTTTCTCGCGCAGTATTGATCGCGTCATCCATGTAGCGCTTTATCGCGCCAAATTCCGTGAAGTACGATTGGATGATCTCGGCGGCTTCTGCCCTGGCGATGCCGAGATTTTGCGCCAGTCCGAATGCGGTGCTGCCATACAAGATTCCAAAGTTTACTTCCTTCGCTTTTCGCCTCATGTCCGGGGTCACCTTATCAAGTTCCACCTTAAAAACTTTAGCCGCCGTGGTAGTGTGTATATCCCGCTTGTTCCTGAAGGCATCAATCATGGTAGCATCCTTGGCAAACGATGCGGCTATACGCAGCTCGATCTGTGAGTAATCGGCCGACATAAACAGAAAATCCTCTTGCCGTGCAATGAAAGCCTTCCTGATGAGTCTTCCTTTTTCAGTCCTAATAGGTATGTTCTGTAAATTCGGATTATTTGAGCTTAGCCTTCCCGTTACGGCCCAAGCCTGACGGTAATCTGTGTGAACGCGACCATCAGCCTTGCTGATCATTTTTGGCAAGGCGTCCACATAAGTCGAACGCAATTTCTCGTATTCCCTGAAGTCAAGCATCTTGCGCGCGATGTCATGCTTGGGTGCAAGGCCCGCCAGTACATCTTCGCCGGTTGCGTACTGGCCAGTCTTGGTCTTCTTGGGCTTTTCGATCAGCTTCAATCTGTCAAATAAGATCTCACCCAGCTGTTTTGGTGATCCTATGTTAAATTCTGTACCAGCAAGTTCAAAGATCTCCCGTTGGACGCGTTCACTTTCCACCCGCAATTCCTCAGACATTTTCGATAATGCCTTAGTATCGATTTTAACGCCCTCGTATTCCATGGTGGCCAGCACAGAAACCAGCGGCATTTCAGTATCACTCATTAACTTTGAATGGCGTCTTTGCTCAAGCTCAGCCTGCAATTTCTTTCTTAGCTGAAAAACCTGATCGGCACGTTCACACATTCTTTGTTCCGCAGTGGCGCTACCCGGCTGCAACAATATATAGTTCAAATATTGCGAACACAGTATGGCAAGATCGTGCGAGGCTTCAGCTTCGATCAGGTAATGTGCAAGCATGGGATCGAACAACGGTCCAGCTATTGTGATATCATATTTCTTGAGCGCGAGGATCGCTGCTTTGATGTTGAATCCCACCTTCATGATCTTTTCGTCTTGAAGCACTGCGGCCAGTCCCGACAACGTGATCTTAGCCTGGTCTGGATTTTCTAGGGAGATAAAATAAGCTTCGTTTTCGCGGCAGGAAAGCGAAATCCCCATCAACTTGAAATCAAAGTTGACAACATCGTCAATGATGGAATCAATTGCCAGCACTGGCTGATCTTTGAACTTTTCGGCGAGCGACAAAACCTGCTGGGCGTTTTCAATCTTCTGATATTGAACCGTGGCTGACCCAAAGCTCCGTTTTTCCCCTCCCTCGTTAATTTCGGGAACGTCAGCCTGTCCAAACATCGAGAGCTGCGTATTCTGAGGAACTCGGTGGGTCTCTGCTATGGGAGCAGCCTCCCCGAATGCTCTTGCCGATATCGCTTTAAATTCAAGTTCGTTGAAAATAGGTTTTAACTTTTCGGCATCTGGGCCCTTGTACGTCAAGGCAGTTTCATCAAACGCAACTGGCACATCGGTAATGATCGTGGCCAGGCGCTTAGAGAGGATCGCCTGTTCGCCAAATTGGGTCACCAGGTCTTTTTGTTTCCCCTTCAGTTGCGCGGCATTGGCAACAATCCCTTCTACACTGCCATACTGCTTCAATAAGGTCGCAGCGGTCTTAGGACCAAATCCAGGAATGCCAGGAATATTGTCAGAGCTGTCGCCCTGTAATCCCAGCATGTCTTTTACCTGACTGACGTTATCTATATCCCACTTTTCACATACTTCCTTAGGGCCGAGAATATCAACGGCATTTCCCATGTATGCCGGTTTGTACAGAAACACGCACTCGTTGACCAATTGTCCGAAGTCCTTATCGGGAGTCATCATAAAAACCTCAAACCCCTTGGTACAGGCCTGTCCTGCAATGGTTCCAATGATATCGTCTGCTTCATATCCGTCCATTTCAAGGATCGGAATATTAAATCCTCTAATAATGTCCTTTACAATGGGAATTCCAGAGCGTATGTCCTCAGGTGTTTCCTGACGGGTGGCCTTATAAGCCTTGAAGATCTCATCCCGAAAAGTCTTTGCAGTTGTATCAAAAGCGACAGCGATGTGCGTCGGCTTTTGTTTTTGTAATACTTCCAGCAGGGTCATTGTAAAACCAAAGGGAACTGAAGTATTTATTCCTTTTGAATTAATACGCGGTGTCTTGGTGAATGCAAAATGGGCACGATATATAAGGGCATATGCGTCCAGCAGAAATAATTTTTTATCTGGTTTGCTCATGGCGCAAGGTACTTATTCTTTCCATTGACCAGTAATGACCCGGTCGTAGGTGATGAAGTCGGTGTTGATTGGTTCGAATCCATTTTGCCTGAGGAGCAGCGCGATCTGGGCGCGGTGATAGCTGGAATGGTTGACAAGGTGGATCATGATCATTTCCACATTATTGGTATATGGATCTCCCACATAGTTAAAGTATGTCAACGCGCGGTTGAAATCATCCGTTTGTTCGACATATTCAAGCCACAATCTGCCCGCTTCTTCAGACATCGTTACCAATTGGCTCAAGGTATATCCTCCATCCCACAGCTTTACCTCCGCTGGCGGCAATCCCTTGATACGATGCAACCAAAGAAATTGGGCCGCAACAATATGCCCCATAATGCCGAGGATCTTTTCGTCGCCTACCCGCTGACTCGTCAGACAATTCAAAACACGTTTGTTAGACCAGGCGTTGTACTGATAAAGCTTAAGAAAATACTGCTTCATGTAAATCTTTTGATTGCAATTGGCGGGCAATTTACAAGCTTTTCACAAACAGTATAGGTCCACAAAAAATGAAAAAGAAAATATATCGATTTCAAAATCACTGCAATCTCAAGTATCTCCACCTTTCCGAAATCCGACATCCTAAATCCGAAATGCTACTGTGTCTCACATCATAACATCCTTGTACTGGTCCAACATCCATCCCGTCAGGCTCAGTCTGCTGCGCGTCGACGGCAAGACCTCGTGCTCAAGCTGATCACTACGAAAACAAACCAGACGGCCGGCGACCGGGAGAACATCGACCGACCCATTTTTAGTATACAGGCGGAGCTGGCCACCGTCTGCATCGGTCCACTGTTTGTTCAAGTAACATATAACTGACAGTAACCTGTGATCGCCATTTTTGAACTGATCCAGATGCCTTTTATAAAAGGCGCCTTCGGGGTAGACCGTGAGGTGAACTTCATGATCCTTTATACTGAGGTATAAGCCTTGATTCAGGTATCCGGCAAGCTGCTGTAGCTTTTCGAGATACAACGTCAGCGAAGGCGCTGCCGAACTTTTATCCACCCATTGAATATAATCTCCCCTGATGGATTCGTTAATTTGTAAAGATTTGTTTTTGCCGATTCCTGCTTTCTTGAAATTATTCAAGTTTAACCAAACTGATTCCAATCCGAGGATGTTATCGACAGCCGAGGGCGTGAGGAAATCATCGAATACAGCATATCCTTGAGTTGCAAGTCCATCTGCAATAGGTTCATATTGATGATTCATTGTAACAAATTTATAAATAGAATGTCTATACTTACTAAAAGGTGTATGATTACAACTCAGGGTAAATATGGGTCTATGCAGTCGATGAGGGCTCTCGGTATTACGTGCATTGCATTTGCTTTCGCTTTTCTGTTGACTGGCTGTGAGAAACCTAAAGAAAAAATCGTCCTACGGCAAATTCGCGATGTGGTAGTCGACGCCAACACTGACCCAATGTTGAGAGCAAATGCCGTATTCTACAATCCAAACAATGTGCGTGGTAAGTTGAAACGGATCAACATCGTGGTCTTTGTGAATGGCAAGAAGGCGGCACATGTCGATCAAAAGCTTAAGACCTTAATCCCCGCAAGAAACGAGTTCATCGTGCCGCTGGAAGTTAAGCTGTCAATCAAAGAGCTTGGCTTTATGGATACGCTGCTGGGCGTTCTGGGAGGAAAGAAGTTCGAAGTGAGGTATGAGGGAACGTTGAAGCTTACTTATCGCGGCGTTCCGATCAGGGTGCCCGTTAATTACAAAGACGAGGTACGCATCAGGTTTTAGCTCGAATCATTTTTTTAGCATCCGGTGCATGCGGGAATTCCACAGTGCCTCTTTCCGGATCGCATCGTGAATGCTGATGTTAACTTCATACCCCACCAGCAGCACGATTGTAATTAACTGGATCAACACCATAAGCGCAATGAGCGCCCCAATCGATCCGTACACTTTGTTATAGGTTCCGAAATTGGTGATGTAATAAGAGAAGCCATAGGAAACGGCGAGACTCAGGAACGTGGCCAATAGTGATCCAATTGAAAAGAACCTCCAGTTATAGTGTATCGCGGGCCCAAAATAGTACACAAACGATATTGCGAGGAAGAAGGCCAGATACAGCGCAAGAAAACGGCAAGCGAACAGTAGGTAGATCGTAAACGAATTGATGTCGAGCCAGCTGAATTCCGGAAGATGTCTCATCACATAGCGCAGGGCAAACTGACCTACGATCAATAATATAATCGCGAGCAACAGGGCTATGGCCATATTAACCGTCAGTCCCGTGGCGATCAGACGTGTTTTGATGGCGCCACGGTTTTCGATCGTCCGGTAACAGGCATTGAACGCCCTCATTAACGCCATCATGCCATTGGTGGATAAATAAAATGAAAAGATAAAACCCAGGGAGAGCAATCCTCCGCGCGGAATGCTGATGATGTCGTGCAAGGTCGTCGAGATTACGCCATACATGTTGGCTGGAATCTGATCTCCGATAAACTGCATGATCGTTTCCGCATTTATCTCCGGAAAATAGGCGGTGATATACGGTAACAATGTGAATAAGAAAATTACTGCAGGAAAAATGGCCAGAATAAAATTGAACGCTACGCCATTAGCCCTGTCCAGGATCTCATCATCACTCAAGTTGTTCAAAAAGATCTTAATGATCTTGTAAAGGGAAACATTCTCGTACTTTTTAAACCTGATCTTCTTGAGCCTGGAGATTATCCAAATGCCGGGGCTCAAACGGAAAAGCAGACGTTTGTATCGGTACTTCATTTGAAAAACGGCTCCAGGACCTGCTGCATTATACGGGGTGGTCTGCAGGGTTTATTCGTGTTCTTATCAACGAAAGCCAGCAGTGTTTCTCCAGTATGAATAAGTTTTTCATCTTCATTGAAAATTTCATACTCAAAACGTATGCGTACACCGGGACTTTGGCGCAACGTTGTCACGATGCGCAGATCTTCATCGTATCTCCCGGGAAAAATAAACTTCGATTTATTCTCAAGGACAGGCATGATGATACCCATCTCTTCCAGCGACCTGTAGGTAAGGCCAAGTTGTCGTAGGCTTTCAACACGTCCCACTTCATAGTACATGGCGTAGCAACCATAATACACATAACCCATTTGATCAGTTTCTCCGTAGCGGACGCGTATGCGTGTTTCTGACTTGTACATGGACTACTGCTTCTTCAATGCTGCTCCTTTGCGCTGCTCGATCGTCAAGGCACGCTGATACCGGATTGCATTGCTCATGTGTTCTTCGTAACTGTTCGTAAAGTTATGACGCCCTGAAAAATCCTCCTTGGCACACATATAATAGTAATCACTGTGGAAATAATTAAGCACAGCATCTATAGAGCTGATCTCAGGCAGATTGATCGGACCAGGAGGCAGACCGGGATGGAGGTAAGTGTTATAGGGTGAGTCAAATTCCTTATGCTCATTCAGAATACGTTTTAGCGAAAAGTCACCTACGGCAAAAACCAACGTAGGGTCTGCCTGCAGGGCAATGCCCTTCCTAAGACGATTCAAATAAAGTCCGGCAATGATCGGAGCTTCCTCCGCTTTTATGGTCTCTGCCTGAACAATTGCAGCAAGGGTTGAAACTTCGATGGGCGTTAGGCCAACCTCCCTGGCCTTTGCTTTTCTTGTCTCGTTCCAGAATGCGTCGTATTGCTGATACATTTTGTTGACGAGCGCCGTAGGTGTAATGTTGAAATATACTTCATAGGTATTTGGAATAAACATAGCCATCACGTTGTCCTTGGTGAAACCATACTTATTGGTCATGGCGAAGTTGATGAGCGCTGCCTCAAATTCATCAGCCGTCATGTTGAGGTTTTTGGTGATCTTTTGAGCCAGGTCGTGAATCAGTCTGACATTGTTAAAAGTGATTCGGACCGGTTCCTGTTTTCCCGAGCGAAGTATTTTCAACACTTGCATGTTTGTCATGTCCTGCTTGATCACATAACGTCCTGGTTTGATCTGATCGTCATAACCAGTCAGCCTGGCCAGAAAACTGAATGACACGAGGTCCTGTACATAATTTCCTTCATGCAGTTCCGCCTGAACATCCTTGAATGAGGAATTCTCTTTGACGATCAACAACCTTGGTTCCTTGCCCACGAGAAAATTAGGTGTGTACACTACCTGGAATGCATAGAACGAGAATGATATCCCCAGGATCGAAAACAACAGGAACAAGATCAGGCGTTTACTTGGCTTCATAACCTCAAATTGACGTCAAAAATAGTCAAACGTATTTAGTTAACCGATAGCTCCCTTAACGATAGCATTTCGGTAGTCAAAAGATCATCCTAACTTTCCGGTATGGCGGCAGAATTCATGAAGGTCCATCCCGATAACCCCGAAAGCCGGAAGATCATTCATGTCGTGGAAATTCTGAAGCAAGGTGGCGTTATCGTATACCCCACTGACACAATTTACGGCGTGGGGTGTGATCTCATGAACCGGAAAGCCGTTGAAAGGCTATGCCGTATCCTGGACATCAAACCGCAAAAGCTCGACCTTTCCTTTATTTGTAATGATCTGAGTCACATATCGGAATACGCACGCAGGATTGACACTCCTGTTTTCAAAATCCTGAAAAAACTGCTTCCAGGGCCCTATACATTCATTCTCGAGTCCAGTAGCAGAGTGCCCAAGATCCTGGATGTCAATAAGAAGACGGTTGGGATTCGCATCCCGGACCACAATATACCCCGAGCCATTGTAAAGCATTTGGGAAACCCATTGATCACCTCATCCATCAAGAACGACGATGTCATCAAAGCGTATACAACTAATCCTGAAGAGATCTACGAGGATTTCAAAGAAAAGGTCGACCTGGTCATCGACGGAGGGGCTGGTGGAAATGTTCCATCCAGTGTAATTGACTGCACGGGTGACCAGATGATCATTTTAAGAAAGGGACTCGGTGATGTCGCGCTGTTCGAATGACGAGTATCTCTTAATATGCGTATTCTCATAGAAATTCAATATCTCCCAAGCATCGCTTACTTCGCTTCGCTGGATAACTCGACCGAAATCATTCTGGAGAAGCACGAGCATTTTGTCAAGCAGTCATATCGCAATCGTTGCCAGATCGTCAGTAGTCAAGGGTTCCAAAACCTGATCATCCCGGTGTCCACAAACCGTGGAAAAGTTTTGATTTCCGATGTCAGGATAGACTATCGTCAAAAGTGGGTAAACAATCATTGGAGAGCAATCCAATCCTCCTATGGCAAAGCTCCGTTTTACGAGCATTACAGGGATGACCTTTATGCTGCATTGAATAAGAAAACCGAGCTCCTCTATGATCTTAATCTGGATTTGCTGTCAATGTGTCTCAAGTGGCTCAACAAAACAGTGACGATTAAGGAAAGTTTGGCGTACGTCCCAAGGCCAGCAAAAGAAATTTTAGACCTGAGATCAGTGGTAAGTGTTAAGAATGGTCAAAATATGCACTTTTTGTATAAGCCGGTGCCCTACACGCAAGTATTTGGCAGCTCGTTTGCAGCTAACGCCAGTATTATTGACCTGATTTTACAAAAAGGGCCGGAAGCCGCTCGGATAGTCAAAGCTTCGGCCGCAGTAAATGAACAAATGTAAGGTTACCAATGTTTGTTCACTATTAATCTTCAGAATTCAATAGCGTTAAACGCGCAAAAAACTTTACATTTACATTAACCATCATTAAAACTTCTTATGGAAGCTAAATTTTCCAACCGGGTCAAGGAAGTTATCTCACTAAGTCGGGAAGAGGCGCTGCGCCTGGGACATGATTACATCGGCACGGAACACCTGGTTTTGGGTATGGTACGTGAAGGCGAAGGCGTGGCTGTAGGTGTGTTGAAGAAACTTGGCGTACCGCTGGATGAACTTCGGAATGAAATTGAAAAAATATCAAAGGGTACTGCAACTCATCAGATTAAGAACCTCGCGAACATCCCACTCACAAAGGCATCAGAAAAGGTTCTGAAGATCACATACCTTGAAGCGAAAATATTCAAAGCACAACTGATAGGCACAGAACATTTATTACTTTCTATTTTGCGTGACCAGGATAATCTCGGTACCCAGATTCTAAACAAATTTGACGTAAACTACGAGACTGTAAAAGAAATGTTAGAGTATCAAAATGAAGGCCCAATGGCATCTCAGGATACTGACGATCCGGATGACGATTCATCAAAAATATTCGGTGGAGGAAGTACAGGGGCCGCAGGCAAGGAAAAGAAAGGAACCGAAAAATCCCGCACACCAGTGCTTGATAATTTCGGGCGAGACCTTACCCGCCTTGCGGAGGACAACAAACTCGATCCCATCGTGGGCCGTGAAAAAGAAATCGAGCGTGTAGCCCAAATATTATCCAGAAGAAAGAAAAACAATCCTATTCTTATAGGCGAACCGGGTGTGGGCAAGACGGCAATTGCTGAAGGCCTTGCACTGCGCATCATTCAAAAGAAGGTATCTCGCGTACTGTTTGGAAAACGCGTCGTTACGCTTGATCTCGCTTCACTTGTTGCCGGCACTAAATACCGTGGACAGTTTGAGGAGCGGATGAAGGCCGTGATGAACGAACTTGAGAAATCAGCAGACGTCATTCTCTTCATCGACGAGCTTCACACTATCGTTGGTGCAGGCGGGGCTTCAGGTTCTCTGGACGCTTCGAACATGTTCAAACCGGCTCTCGCGAGGGGAGAAATTCAATGCATCGGAGCTACAACGTTGGACGAGTATCGTCAATACATTGAGAAGGATGGCGCTCTTGCGCGCAGGTTCCAAATGGTGATGATTGATTCAACTTCTCCGGAAGAAACCATTCAGATCCTTGAAAACATCAAAGAGAAATACGAAGATCACCATCACGTGATCTATACCAAGGAAGCGATCGAAGCGTGCGTGAAGCTTTCGGACCGCTACATCAGCGACAGGTATCTCCCGGACAAAGCCATTGATGTGCTTGATGAGGCCGGAGCACGTGTGCACATTAACAACATCCACGTACCCGATGACATTGTCAAGTACGAAGAAGCTATCGAGGAAGTTAAAAAAGAAAAGAATCGCGTCGTAAAAAGCCAGAAATATGAAGAGGCTGCCCAACTGCGGGACCGCGAAAAGAAACTTATCGAACAGCTCGAAATCGCTAAAGTAAAGTGGGAAGAAAAGACCCGCACGGAAAAGTATACCGTCAATGAGGAGAACGTTGCAGACGTAGTCGGCATGATGACGGGAATACCCACGAACAGAATCGCCCAGAAGGAGAGCAACAAGCTGTTAAATATGGCAGGGGAGCTCAACGGAAGGGTTATTGGCCAGGAAGAGGCGATCAAAAAATTAACAAAGGCAATTCAACGCACCCGCGTTGGTCTAAAGGATCCTAAAAAACCGATCGGTTCGTTTATTTTCCTGGGTCCTACCGGAGTCGGGAAAACAGAGCTGGCGAAAGTGCTTGCAACTTATCTGTTTGATAAGGAGGATTCATTGATTCGCATAGACATGAGCGAATACATGGAGAAATTCTCTGTGTCACGGCTTGTCGGTGCGCCTCCTGGTTATGTTGGATATGAAGAAGGTGGCCAGCTTACAGAAAAAGTAAGGCGCAAACCATATTGTGTAGTGCTGCTAGATGAGATCGAAAAAGCACACCCTGATGTATTTAATATCCTTCTGCAGGTTTTGGATGATGGTATTTTGACCGACGGTTTGGGTAGAAGGGTTGATTTCAGAAATACGATTATTATCATGACTTCAAACATTGGCGTCCGCGACCTGAAAGACTTTGGTTCAGGCATCGGGTTTGCCTCTGCGGCGAAACGTGAGAATGACGAGGAGCATATGAAGACTACCATTCAGAATGCACTGAAAAGAGCGTTCAGTCCCGAGTTTCTGAATAGATTGGATGATCTGATCGTGTTTAATTCACTTCAACGTGAGCATATTCACAAGATCATCGACCTGTCACTTGCCAAACTTTTCAACCGGATTATCCAAATTGGATATCATGTTGAGCTAACTGACAAGGCCAAGGATTTCCTGGCGGAGAAAGGATATGACCAGCAGTTTGGTGCTCGCCCTTTGAACCGGGCGATCCAGAAGTACCTGGAAGATCCTGTCGCAGAGGAGATCCTCAAAGGAGAGGTGGAAGAAGGTGGGACAATTCTCGCCGAGTACGATGGAAAGTCTGAAGTTTTGACAATAAAAGTGAAGAAGACCAAGGCCTCCTCCCGCGAGAAGAAAGATTAATGACGAACACTGAATAATAATAAAAAAACCCTAACTACTTAGGGTTTTTTTATGCTTCCTAAAAGGAGTATCCTAATAGCTACCGTAAAACTTTCGCGCAAACCATTCTACACTAACGATCAACGTCAGGATCCAAAAGACCCATTTCAGGTTGATCACTGCCTTATAAGACTCCTCTGTGTGGATAATGCTTTTGGCTTTGGAATTTTGCAGGTCACTTTGAATCTGGTTGGCTTGCGAAAGCGTATAGAATTTCCCACCGGTATTAGACGACATCTTCCGAAGAAGGTCGAAGTCCGCTGTGAGATTTTGGAGTTCGGCCTGCCTTTCCACAACCGCGAACTCTCCTCGCACCTGCTCCTCCTTATTGTTTAATATAGTGCGTGACACATACTTATATACACCTTCTGGTAGGCCTCCAATCTGATATCGAGTATTTCCCGGGCTTGTAGTGTAAGTGTACCTGGTCTTTTTCCCTTGTTCTGAGCTGAGCTCGATGTTGATGACATTGCCATAAACAGGTTCGAAGATGTCGTTATAGACCTGGCTTTCGAACGTTGACGCCTCCGTGTCAGAAAATTCCTGCTTAAGGGGATAACTTCTGAACTTGCGTTTGTCTTCGCCTGTGCTAAGGTATTGGATCAGCTTGCTGAACACCTCGTCGAATGCAGAAGTCTTTTCAAATCTGTCGAATTCATTAAGCTTCCACCTCCATAGACCTTCCCCAAGCATAACCCCAATTTTCCTGTTGTCCTGAACGTCCACGTAAAGCAATGGCTTCTCGGTCGTAACGCTTCCCACACGCTGGTAGAGCACTGGCATTGCAGAGCCAGGCGTTTTCATTTTTCCGAATGGTACTGACACCGGCGGATAGTTTGGAATGATTGAATTCGTTTCTGTGGATATTAGAAATTGCGAGAAAGCCGGATTGGTTCCCGGAATGACTTCATCGTAGTCCCTTGGGGCCGATTCAAACTTGACCGGCATGTTTTGCTTAGCCATCTGGGAGAGGTCTGTCTGTGATCCAACGATCAGGAAAAGAGGTGTTTTGCCACTAGCGAATTGTTGGAATAAATCCCTGGTCTTGCCGCGGAGGTCTGGTGACTGATGAAAGATCGCGAGATCAATATCGTCTGAAGCAAGCGTTGCAGCTGATTGTTCCTCGACGCCAGGAATGTGCAACAAAAATTCATAGTTCGGATTCTTATCAACGACTTCTCTAAGCGCTTTGATGTCGGGGTGAGGGGACGATGCTATCACCAGGATCTTCTTTTTGCCTTCAACCACTTCTATGAAAACCGATGAGCGGTTATTACGGGTATTGAATTCTCCTGGCTTCACCTCGACCTGAATGTCCATTTTGTGAATGCCCTGCTCAGTTGCAAGCGGTTGAAAATTAAAAGTAAGCAGATCGTCACCCGACGACGTTTTAGTTTGTTGCTCAAGGACTTTACCTCGCTGCAACAAGGATACGTTTACCGGTTGGTTTTCAATGTTCTTCACAAGCACTTCGACCCGCACCGGAAATTTGTTACCCTGATAAACGATCTTATTGTAGGCTACATCGCGTATCATCAAATCCATTCGTTGCGTTGTGTCGCCGATGCCAATGGTATATACCGGGTAGTTGTAACTATTGTATAATGGCGACACACCGTCATTATAAATGCCATCAGACGCGAGTAAAACACCACCCACCTGGCTGCTTTCAAATTGATTCGAAATCTTTTTCAAGGCGCCACTGAGATCCGAGACTTTCGCGGTAAACTCTGGCTTTTGAATTTCAAGGCCGTCCAAGTTTGTGATCCTGACATCGAAACCGCGCTCTCTTAGCAAGGCCGCATTGGCATTCATTCTTTCTTCCAGGGTCTTACGCGACAACGAGTCTGTAGCTTCCTTGACGGATGCAGAATTATCGTATACAAGCAGGAACATTGGCTTTTCGAACAGGTTGCTGATCTGCTTTACGATTGGGCCAAGCAGCAGGAACATGAGAAAAAAAGCCAGCACGAAGCGGGCTCCGAATAGTATCCGGTTCCACATTTCATTCCATGGATGCTGACCCCGATACAGTAAGTATGCTGCAGCACCGGCGAGCAGTACGCATAAGATGATGTATGCCGGTGACGTTTCGAATATGACCCTCTGCTGATTCAATCCCGCGAATATTAAGTTTGAATTTATAAAATGTTACGCACAAAGCTGCTCTAATATCCGTACTTCTCCTTCCACCGGAGCCGTAGGTATTTTCTTAACTCTTCCTCTCTGGGATTGGTGCCCGGATCGTAGAATTTCGTTCCCTGCAAGCCATCCGGAAGAAACTCCATGGCTACAAAGTTGCCCTCATAGCTGTGGGCGTACTGGTAACCCTTTCCGTAGTCCAGCTGCTTCATCAGTCTAGTGGGCGCATTCCTGATCGAAAGTGGTACTGGGAGGTCTCCAGTCTGTTTGATTGCACCAAGCGCGCTTTCAATGGCCATATAGCTGGCATTGCTTTTCGGCGAAGTCGCTAGATATACCGCACATTGGGACAGGATTATCCTGGCCTCCGGATATCCAATGACATTAACGGCCTGAAAGGTGGTAGTAGCCATGACAAGCGCCGTAGGATTCGCATTGCCAATATCTTCTGACGCGAGTATAACCATCCTTCTTGCAATGAACTTCACGTCCTCACCCCCTTCAATCATCCTGGCCAGGTAATACACCGCGGCGTTCGGATCGCTTCCACGTATCGACTTTATGAATGCCGAAATAATATCATAGTGCTGCTCACCACTTTTATCATAGATGGCAATATGCTTCTGCGCAATTTCCATCACAAGGCTGTCCGTTATCACAACGTCTCCGTCTGTTGAGTCACAGATCAACTCCACCAGGTTAAGAAGCTTGCGTCCATCACCACCGGAAATGTTTAACAATGCCTGATGCTCTTTCACGACGACTTTTCGTTCCTTGAGTTGTGGATCGCGTTGCAACGCCTGCCCTACAAGCTCCAGCAACTGATCTTCTCCCAATGGGCGCAAGGTATATACCTGACAACGTGAGAGCAATGCGCTGTTTACCTCAAAGGAAGGATTTTCAGTTGTAGCTCCGATCAATGTGATCGTACCCTTTTCCACGGCACCAAGCAGCGCATCCTGCTGTCCTTTGTTGAATCTGTGGATTTCGTCGATGAAGAGTATGGAACGCGGCGACAACTTTGCCTTGTCAATGATCTCACGAATATCTTTTACACCGGCGTTTATTGCGCTAATGGTGTAGAATGGCTTATTGATCTCATTGGCTATTATGTTCGCGATGGTTGTTTTGCCAACGCCAGGAGGGCCCCAGAGGATCATCGAAGGAATGTTGCCGTGTTGAATCGCCTTTCTGATCACACCATTCTTCCCTGTCAGATGCTCCTGACCCACAAGCTCGTCGAGCTTTGATGGCCGCATGCGTTCGGCCAAAGGTTGACTTGAATTAAGCAGCATATGATTAAAGCAATTTCAACAACGAAATTACGCAAAACTGAAATCACAGAAACCTTTAGCCGAGATAATGATTGAGCGTCTGCAACAAGAGCTGACGCTCCACTGGCTTGGCGAGGTAGGCATCGAAGCCTTCGCGAAGGAATCGCTCCTCATCTTCAGGTAGCGCGTAAGAGGTCACGGTAATGACGGTAATGTCACGGGTATGTGGGTTTCCTTTGATCTGATGCATGGCCTCTACACCATCCATCTTACCTCTTCCAAGGTTGATATCCATCAGGACCAGATCAAATGTCTGCTCCTCCAGCAGCGCAAGACAAGTTTCGCCATCGGTTACGTGTTTGATCTGAAAGTGCCCCTTCAACAATTTCTCCATGACCAGGGCGTTGATCATATCATCTTCCACATAAAGTATATTTTTCATGGTCCGGTATACAAAGGTAAGAGGACTTCAAACGTGCTACCCTGATCTTTTGCTGACCGGACAAGAATTTCACCGCCGAGCAATTCGATATATTTTTTCGAAATGGAAAGTCCGAGGCCAGAGCCTTCATGGCTTCTGCTTCGTCCACTACTTTCTTGCTCAAAGGGATTAAAGATGCGTGGCAGAAAGTCATCCGAAATCCCGATGCCCGAATCCTCGACCTTGATGACTGTGTGTTTGTCGTCCGTTTTCCGGGTCGATATCCGGATCGTTCCACGCTCGGTAAATTTGATCGCGTTCCCGACGACGTTATTAATAACCTGGTAGAGCATGGTCTCATCCGACAAACATTTCAGATGTTCATGCGCCGGATCAAATGATAAGCAAAGATCCTTTGCCTTAGCTAACCCGTCGAGGGTAAGAATGCATTCATTGATCAGCTTGTTGATATCAATAACTTTTAAGGCAAGTTGGTTTCGTTTTGACTCGAGTCTTGATAGATCGAGAATGCTTGTTATCGTATTTAGTAGCCGCCGTCCGCTTTGTTGCTGAAGTCTCACATAGTTCCTGATGTCCTCTTTTTCTGATTCCAGCTCGATAACCTGACTCAGGCCCAATATGCCATTGATCGGCGTGCGAATTTCGTGTGACATGTTGGAAAGAAAATTCGTTTTTAGGCGATTCATTTCCTCTGCCAACTCTTTCGCGGTACGCAGTTCTTCGAGAGATTTACGAATATTTGTCTTGGCAAGTTCGTATGCCTGGTGGTAATGGTAGATCAGGTAAACAATGATGAAAAATACCACGAAAATGGTGATCAGCGATTCCACAAACGCAAGTTGTTGAGGCGCTTTAGGCGCTGGAATAAAGGCGTAATATTTACCCACCTCATGAAAAAGAATCGGGATAAAGTGGGCCGCCGAATACCACAATCCTGCTTTGCTTCCCAGTGTATGGAATGCGAAAAGTATGTTGATGACGGTTATGAGGGCGATGAAGTAGGTGAATTCATCAAACACGTACAAATTCATGATGTTATTCACCGATGATATCACCATTAGCAAATGGCTGACCAGGACGAGCGACCTTTTTGCCTTCAGATAAAATAATATCGCCGTAAAGGCTGAGGCAACAACTATCGTTTTGATTATTTGATATTGGAATCCTTTGACGATGTAAACGAAGAAGACAATGACCATTGCCACAATCGATACCACGACAAGGTCAAAAACCAATCGTATGCTGGCCTGTCGCAATACATCCGGTTCGCTCCTGAGATAGTCGCCAATAAAATACTCCCGAACGAAATTCATTCTTTTGTTTACCGCTATATTCCGGAAAAAAACAGACGCATTTCGGGTGAATTTGCCCCGTCCTTGCACATGTAAGACAATCAGATCTTACCTATTTTTTCATACGAGGTTATTATGCCCTTAATCAGCGATGAGCTGAAGCCCTGATGCTCCATTTCGTTCAAGCCTGCTATGGTGCATCCTTTCGGTGTGGTGACTTTGTCAATTTCCTCCTCAGGATGACGGTTGAGTTTCAGGAGGAGTTCGGCCGCACCCTTTACTGTTTGCGCAGAAATCAGATTGGCCGTCTTCGCATCGAACCCAATTTCGATTCCCCCTTGTGTTGAGGCCCTGATGAAACGAAGGGCATATGCTATGCCACAGGCCCCTAACACAGTCGCTGCATCCATTAGTTTCTCGTCAATATTGATGGCCACACCCAGCTGGCTGAACAAGTCAGAAACATAGGAAACGTGCTCAGCTGATCCCCCCGCATGACACAGGCAAGTAACGGACTCCTGAATGGCAATCGCGGTATTGGGCATCGCCCTGAAAACGGGTACGCTACTATTCGTAAGCGCCAATAGGTCTTTTAGGTAAACACCGGTTGCAACGCTGATGATGATGTGCCTGGATGGATCAAGGTGAGGCTGCAATCCCTCCATCACTTCCTTCACGTTGTATGGTTTTAATGCGACTATGATCACATCACTTCGCTTCACTGCATCATGGTTGTCGCTGGTCGTGTGTACTCCAAGAGACTTCAGTGGGTAGAGTACCTCAACGTTCCTCCGCGTTACAGTTAACTGTTGTGGCGTTATGAACTTGCTTTTGATTAACCCTTCAGCAATCGAAGCCCCCAGGTTTCCCCCTCCCAAAATGGCGATTTTCGGATCCTTCATATTCAGTAGCGTTTAATACAGCGCTCAAATCAGCGCATAAAAAACGGCATAAAAATTAACTTTATCTTCGCGTTGTAACAATCTGAATAAAAATTTACTAAATAATGGAATTACTCTATAAGCCCTGGCCATGGTATGTTGCAGGGATCGTAATCGGATTATCAGTCCCTGCGTTGCTGCTTTTGGACAATAAAAAGTTAGGCGTCTCATCGACACTCAAGCAGATATGTGCGGCATGTTATCCAGCCAATATTCCATTTCTGAGTTATGATTGGAAAAAGGACACCTGGAATCTTTTTTTCGTCGCGGGGATATTAATCGGCGGACTTATTGGAGGTGTTTTATTCGCCAATCCTGAACCGGTAGCCCTCAATCCGGAAACAGTTGTCGTGCTCAGTGACCAAGGTGTGACCACATTTCGAGGGTTGCTCCCAGGTGACCTCTTCAACTGGCAATCCATTCTCTCAATCAAAGGTTTTGTGCTCATCGTCCTGGGCGGTTTCATGGTTGGCTTCGGTACCCGGTACGCCAGGGGCTGCACGTCCGGCCACGGAATCATGGGCCTGGCGTCGCTGCAATGGCCGTCCCTTGTTGCCACGGTATCCTTTTTTGTCGGAGGTATCGTGTTCACGCATCTTGTCTTGCCCTTTATCTTGTCGTTATGAGAAACATACTCTTCCTGCTGATAGGGGTAATATTCGGACTTGCGCTGACAAAGGGCGAAGCAATTTCCTGGTACAGAATGCAGGAAATGTTCCATTTTCAAAGTTTTCACATGTACGGCATATTCACGACTGCCGTGCCTGTTGCCGCCCTCAGCATATTCATCATTCGCAAATTTGAGATCCGTTCGTTGGATGGCGCTGTGATAGACATTCCAAACAAACCCTACCATCATGGGTTGATCATTGGAGGACTGATCTTTGGTTTTGGATGGGCCTTTACTGGCGCCTGCCCCGGACCACTCTATGCGCTCATCGGCGCAGGATATTCAGTCACGATCGTCACATTTGCCGCTGCCCTACTGGGAACGTGGACGTACGGACGTTTCCAGGCATACTTGCCGGACTAGAGAATTTAGTGATTTAGTGATTTAGTGATTGAATACCCTTTCACCTTTCACTATTCTTCATCCGCCGTAGCTTCTCGCGAAGGAGGACACTTTTCACTCTTCTCTCATTTGTTCTTTTACTGGCGTTATTTTATACTTGAAAAATTTTCAAAGATTCTCTTAACCTAAACCGGGCCTCAGTTCTTAAAAGAATTGGGGCTTTTTTTTATCAAAGATTTGGGAATTCGGTCTGGGAGAGTCTAAACAATACCTTTGCGCATCTTTTCATCTTATGGAATTAAAACTCCAAACCGGTTACAGGCAAATATTAGGTATGGCATTGCCCATTTCGCTGGCAATGCTTGTTCCACAAATCAATTTCATCACGAACAATATTTTTCTCGGTGGCTTGGGCGAAATTGAATTAGCGAGTGCCGGGATCACTGGTGTTTATTATTTGATTTTTGCAGTGATCGGCAATGGGTTGAACAACGGGGTGCAAGCATTGATCTCACGCCGTGCGGGTCAAAATTTGCCGAAGGAAATCGGAAGATTATTCCTCAACGGAATATGGGTGGCCTTGGGTATTGCAGGGATTGGCATTGCAACCACTTACTTGTTTGCTCCCACTGTACTGAGGTTTGCCATACACGACGACAAAATCGCCACGCAATGCATCGACTTCCTGCTGATCCGGATATGGGGACTGCCGCTCTTGTACCTATACGTAATGCGGAATGCTTTACTGGTAGGCACAAACCAAACGCAACTTTTAGTCTGGGGTACGCTGGCAGAAGCACTTTCGAACATCTTTCTGGACTACAGCATGATCTACGGCCACTTTGGCTTTCCGTCGCTTGGATTCAATGGCGCGGCGTACGCCTCGATCTGCGCGGAGGGAATTGGTTTGTTCGTTATTTACGCCGTGATCCGAATCAAAGGAATTCACAAATCTCTGGGCTTTTTCGAAGAGTCAAGCTTTGACAGGTCAATCATCAGACTGATCGTTATCCAATCCTCACCACTGATACTTCAGTACTGCATTAGCATCGTGAGCTGGGAGTATTTCTATATTCTGATCGAACATCACGGTGCCAGGGCGCTGGCAATTTCTAATACAATGAGAAATCTATTTGGCCTGTTTGGCATTTTCTCATGGGCGTTTGCCTCGACAACAAATAGCATGATAAGCAATATTATTGGACAGGGAAGACAAGACGAGGTGATGCCCCTCATCCGTCGCATTATCATATTGAGCTTTTCACTTTCCCTTCTAATTTTCATTCTATTGACCATCTGGCCAGAATGGTTTCTTTCCTTTTACGGTCAGGGTCAAGACTTCATCAATGAGGCTCTACCGGTTGTCCGGATTGTTTCTGTAGCGTTGCTCATGATGTCATTTTCCACGGTATGGCTAAACGCCGTGACCGGTTCCGGCAATACCGTCATCAACTTAGCCATTGAGTTCATCACCATTGTGGTCTACAGTGTGTACGTGTACGTTGTCCTGGAAGTTTTGAACCTGCCAATCACCTGGGGGTGGGGATCCGAATGGGTTTACTGGATATCCATGTTTACCATGGCATATTTTTATATGAAGTCTGGGAAATGGAAAAATAAGGTGATCTGAAACTCATTTCCGCTGGTAGTAGTACAGGTATGTCTTCTTGCCCTGAACCCTTTCGCTCAGCGTGTAAAACCCTGAACCATCGGCGGCCCATGCAATGGCTTCACCTTGCGGCTCCTGTTCGTACGGAATTTCTCGTGCAGGTTCTTGCAATAGCTGCATCACGCTTTTACTTCCGTCATTCTTCCAATAGTAAACGTGATTGTAATTTTTTATTAGGATCTCGTCCCCTTGCCGCGAAAAATCTGCTGCAACTATTCTATTTATAGGAAGGCTACCTGCCTGCTTAGCAATAGATGTATCTTTTGTGGCATAAGGATAGGTTAATTGATACACGTCTGAAGGATCATTCGACTTGGAGAAAATATAGAGGTCCTTCGTTTTAGGATCGAGGAGAATGGCCTCCGCATCCCTTTTGGTATCCGACAACTCAAAGGTTATCGTATCGAATTGTGTAATTCTTATCGTCTTTTCATTCGGAGACAATAAAGGCTCTTCAAACCTATAAATAGTTTTATAGCGATACAGTGCCAGATTGTCTCCAATTTCCGCGACATACAAGTAATGCCTTAACGGGTCTGGTCCAGAACCGACGGCGATATCCTCCCAATCACGGTTTTTTACGCCATTGAGAATGTACGTTTGCTTGATTTTAGTCTTTTGATCAATGAGAAATATTTCCGCGCCATTACCGCTGTCATTTTGCGTCCATAACAAACCAGGATTATTAATGCTTGCCGCGAGCCCCGACACCTCTTCCAGTTTCTTCGAATCCAGCTCGGCCAAGCGTTTACCTGCTGCAAATCCGACGAGCACGACCGGCTGTTTCTTTTCCTGACAACCAACCAGCCAGATGCTGAACGGTATAATGATCGACATGATTACTTGACGCTTCATAAATCGTGAATAAACCAAATTCTTCAGGCAAAGCGAAACCATTTTTATAGCCGGTGATGAATCCTTAGTGTTTACGTATCCTTCGCCATTGCATGTTTCGCCATCGTGATTTACATTACAATCAGGTATGAAAAAGTCTCCATTGCTCCTGTTGCTGCTCTGCGTTATTTCAATACAATGCGAAAAAAAGACCGCAGCCAATTTTCCAACGTTTGCCATATCCTTTACTAAGTCGATGAGCGACGAGGCACAGGACGGCAGATTGATTTTGATCCTTGCAAACAACGACAATACTGAACCCAGATTTCAGATCAGCGATGGCTTAGCGGCTCAGCTTGTCTTTGGGATAGATGTTGAGGGATTGAAACCTGGAGATGAGGTCGTCATTGATGAGGAGGCGATGGGATTTCCAAAAAGGAGTGTGAAAGATATACCAGCCGGCGATTACTTTGTTCAGGCGTTGTTGAATCGTTACGAAACGTTTCATCTTAAGACTGGCCAGCAGGTAAAACTTCCACCTGATCAGGGAGAAGGACAGCGGCTCGATAGTAAACCCGGAAATTTTTACAGCAAACCGGTAAAGGTTAGAATAGATCCAACAAAAGGATCGGCGATACACATCTCCATGGACGCTAAAATTCCTCCAGCAGAAGAGGTCAGAGATACCAGATACATAAAGCACATCAGGGTACAAAGCAAACTATTGACTGAGTTCTGGGGACGGCCAATGTATCTGGGCGCTCATGTTCTCATACCCGAAGGGTTCGAGCAGCATCCTGAGGCACGCTATCCACTGATGGTATTCCATGGACACTTTCCCAATGATTTCGGAGGCTTCAGTGAAACACCTCCGGAACCTACCATGGACACTACCGACTTCTCGCCACGATTCGGAATTTATGGATACAACAAAATCCAAAAGCAGGAAGCATACAATTTCTATCAACAATGGATCAAGAAAGATTTTCCGCGCTTCCTGATCATTGAAATACAACACGCCAATCCCTACTATGACGACTCATATGCAGTGAATTCTGCGAACCTTGGCCCTTACGGGGATGCCATTATGAAAGAGCTCCTACCAGCCATCGAAAAACAATTCAGGGGCATCGGCGAGGGATGGGCGCGATTCACCTACGGAGGGTCTACCGGCGGATGGGAAGCACTGGCGGCGCAAATGTTCTATCCCGATGAATTCAACGGCTGCTTTGCGGCGTGTCCTGATCCTATTGATTTTAGAGCTTATTGCCTTGTTGATCTCTACAAGGACAAGAATGCCTACTGGTATGATTCCCCTTTTAAAAAATTGCCGAAGCCCGCGCACCGGAATAGCCTTGGTCAGATCCAGTCAACCATGGAGGAAGCTAATCACCTTGAACTAACGCTGGGGACGAGATCGCGCTCAGGTCAGCAATGGGATATTTGGGAGGCCGTATTTTCTCCCCAAGGAGAAGATGGATATCCCAAGCGAATCTTTGATAAGCTCACCGGGGAGATCGACTCGACGGTTGCCGCGTATTGGCAAGAACACTATGACCTTCGATACATTTTGCAACGCGATTGGGCAACGTTAGGACCAAAAGTCCAGGGTAAGATCCATATCTACTGTGGTGACATGGACAATTATTATTTGAACAATGCAGTTTACCTGATGGAGGATTTTCTCAAACAGACGCAAAATCCGTTCTATAATGGGGAAGTTGATTACGGCGATCGCGCCGAGCATTGTTGGAACGGCGATCAGAAAAATCCAAACCAGATCTCCAGGTTACGCTATAACACGATGTACCTCCCAAGAATACTTAAGCGAATACAAGAGAGTGCTCCACAGGGCGCCGATGTGAAGAGCTGGCGGTATTGACTATGATTAGGGCATGATGGGCTATGATGGACTATGATGGGCCTGAATGTCTATGATCGGGCGAGGGGACTATGATGGACTATAATTACCATGATGCCCCATGAATACCTATGATCACGCGATGCGCTCATCATAGTCCATCAAGCTCATCATAGTTCAGAACCCTCATAGCCCATCATGCCCTAATCATAGTCCATAGTAGTTTATCATAGTAATATTTGCTAATATTCATACGCCTAAGGAATTTCGCTCAAGCCCAATCTTATTTTTTATGCGAAAGATTTTTTCCCTCATCAAACAGAACATCGTATACGCGAGTATTTTTCTGATGATCGCCTTGATTGTGTTGACTACAATTTTCGCGTTCAGGAACCAGAGCGTAATGAAACAAACCAATACCAGGATAAGCGATGCCAACGTCGTCTTGAGAAACGTCAAGGAACTGTGGACGG
>Ga0193753_10000527_pt1 | contig 37413 bp, 33 predicted proteins | sample H1c2metaG_FD_144925 | JGI IMG/M metagenome (GOLD analysis project Ga0193753, IMG submission 144925) | Soil microbial communities from a riparian zone of the East river system, Colorado, United States - H1c2 | ecosystem: Environmental > Terrestrial > Soil > Riparian zone | place: USA: East...
GCCCATGCCCAGTGCGCAAATGACCGATTCTCCCTGCCCGTCGCCGCCGAGACCGGATCCTTCCCGCGATTTTGCCGACCTCTGCCATTACAAGTCTGACAATGCGGGCATCCTCAAGGGCGCGCATCCCACCGCGGTCTTCATGGGCGACTCGATCACCGAGGGATGGGGTGTCGGCGATCCTTCGCTATTCGGTCGCGCCGTGGTAGATCGCGGCATCAGCGGGCAGACCAGCCCCCAGATGCTGATGCGTTTCTACCAGGACGTCGTGGCATTGCATCCTCAAGCCGTCCACATCATGGCCGGCACGAACGATGTGGCCGGAAATACGGGTCCCAGCAGTCCCGATGACTTCAAGAACAACATTCGCGCCATGGTTGATCTGGCAAGGGCGAATCACATTCAAGTCATACTGGCAAGCATCCCGCCTGCTGAACGGTTTCCGTGGCGGCCCGATATTCAACCGGTCGAACAGATCCGGCAGCTCAACGCGTGGCTGCGGCAATATGCCGGCCAACATAAGCTGATTTATGCCGACTACTATTCAGCGTTGAAGACGCCTTCTGGGGCGTTTCGTTCCGAGCTCAGCAACGACGGTGTGCATCCCAACCCCGATGGTTACGCGGCGATGCGCCCAATTGCAGACGCGGCACTTCGAAAGGCGACACACCTCAGTCGCGATTGACGGCCTTGAGAATCGCGGCGGTGTCCGCGCCCAACAGCGGCGAGGCGCTGCCGATTCGTCCGGGCGTCGCGGATAACTGGACCGGAACGCCGATGACTCGTATGGGTCCCGCCACCGGATGCTGCACCGTCGGCGTCATGTTGCGCGCGGTCGTCTGCTCATCCTCGATGACCTCTTTGAGATTGCGCACCACCGTGGCCGGCACGCCGTGCTGTGCCAACAGCTGCACCCAGTGCGCGGCCGGGCGCGAGCCAAACATCGCCTCGAGCAGCGGCTCGAGAACCTGCCGGTTCTTCACGCGCAGCGGATTGGTGTTGTAATCCGGATGATTGACAAGGTCGTTTCGGCCGATCGCCTCGCAAAAGCTCTTCCAGAGCTTGTCGCTCGCCACCGCAAGGGTTATTTCGCGGTCCTCGCACACGAAATTGCGGTAGGGAACGATGCCGTCGAACAAGGTTCCCATGGGCTTCGGCACGACGCCGGAGGCCAGGTATCGCGCAAAACTCGGCAGCATGGTCGACATCACGGTGTCCATCATCGAGACGTCGACGAATTGCCCGCGCCCGGTTCGATGGCGTGCCTCCAACGCCATCATGGCACCGATCAAGGAAAAGAGCCCCGCCGTGATGTCCGCAATCGAGTGCCCGGTCTTGACGGTTTCTCCTGCGGCAGTTCCGGTAATGCTCATCAGTCCCGACGCGGACTGGATGATCAAATCCATCGCCGGCTCCAAGCGACGCGGACCGGTCTGCCCGTAGCCGGAAATGGAAACGTAGATGAGCCGCGGATTTGCCGCCGACAGCGACGCGTAATCCAGACCGAGCCGATTCATCGTGCCCGGCCTGAAATTCTCGATCACGATGTCGGACTTCGCCGCCAATTTTCGGCACGCCTCGAGACCTTCGGGCGTCTTCAAGTCGACGGCGAGGCTTTGCTTGCCGCTGTTGAGGCCCACGAAATACGACGCATCGGCACCGTGGAACGGAGGCCCCCAGGTCCGCCCGATATCACCCTCGGGACCTTCGACCTTGATCACTTCGGCGCCATAGGCCGCCATCAGCATGGTGCAATACGGGCCGGCAAGTGCATGGGAAAAATCGAGGACGGTGATGCCGTCCAATGGCGCGCTCGGATTTGTCATCTCGAGGAATTTTAATCCAACAAGTCGGCCTTGTCCCGCGCGGCAACGTGTATTGTCTTGGATTCCGGGAGGAATCCATGAAACCATCGCTGTTCGCACATCCATTTGCATCGTATTGCTGGAAAGTCCTGATTGCGCTCTACGAGAACGGTACCGACTTTACCTATCGTAAAATTGGACCAGAGGATCCCGGTGCGATGGCCGAACTCGAGGCGCTGTGGCCGCTCAAGAAATTTCCCGTGTTGTTCGATGAGAACCGCGCCTATTTGGAATCGAGCATCATCATCGAGCATCTGGCGCGGCGCCATCCCGGTCCCGTTCAGCTTATTCCCTCGGATCCCGACGCCGCGCTCGAGGCGCGGATGATGGATCGCTGCTTCGACAACTACGTGATGACGCCGATGCAAAGAATCGTCGCGGACTTCATACGCGCGACCGGCGATCGCGATCCGCTCGGCGTCCGGGAGGCGCGTTCGATGCTCGATGCCGCCTACGGCTGGCTGAATGGCGTTATGGCCAAGCGAATTTGGGCCGGGGGCGAGAACTTCACGCTTGCCGACTGCGCCGCGGCGCCGTCGCTGTTTTACTCCGATTGGGTGCACGAAATCAGCGGACAGTTTCCGGCGCTGCGGACCTATCGAGAGCGGCTGTTGTCGCGTCCCTCCGTCGCCCGAGCGGTGGAAGAAGCGAGACCGTATCGCAATTTATTTCCGCCCGGCGCACCGAATCGCGACTAGGAGCCTGTCTGAGTATTCCACGTGAGCCGCGTTGGCTCTGCAAGGGAGCGGATGCCAGGCGCGCGGCGCAGCCCGTGGTGGGCTCCACGGGCAAGCCGCGCAACACCGCAGACGCCCCTTCCAGAGCCAACCCTTCGGGAGCGGCCACGCGGAATACTCAGACAGGCTCCTAGAACCTCAGGCCGGATGCGAGACGCCACGCGTCCTGGGCCGAGAAGTTTTGATGGGGATCGTAGGCCACACGCAGGAACCACCTGGGCCAATCCCAGTTGGCGCTAAATCCCCAGCCGCTGATCGGACCTAAGTCCGTCAATCCGCTCTTGTGCAATAGATCCAGCGTCGCGTGCGACTCGCCGCAGGGGATTTGCACGTTCGCATGCCAATCCCGCTGTCCCGTGTGAAATCGATCATCGGCTACGACGAAAACCAGATAGCTGACGCCGTTCGCCGCGTGATGGCCGGCCCCGAATGTCAGCGCATCATTGGGATCGAAGTTGAGATTGAAGTACGGGCGTGCGTCGGTGCGCCCAAATCCCGTGAGGCCATACCAGTCGGTGCCGACTTGGAGATTGAGGCTGCCGCCGAGAAACCCCATCGTGGCGGCCTGCACAGACGGTTGCAGCTGCACGTAGTCGCCTATGCCAATTGAGGTATCGGCGCCGGTGCGCGCTTGGCTACCAAACACCGAATCCGAATAGACACCCAGCCATGCGCTCGTATCGTCTCCTCGCCAACGGAGGTTCACATCGGTGCCGTAATAGTGGGCGTAAGCGTATTCCCCCACCGTGAGCTTCCAGGGCAACGCTGGGGCGGCGTCGGCCGGCAAGCCGTGTGCGGCGCCCAACAGCATCGCCGCCCCCAAGCAAGCTCGAAGCTGCACAGACTAGCCTAGATGTACCGGTGCACGCACGCTTCGATTGTAGCGTCCACGCGCTGGCCTACGCCAACGATTCAGGCCCCGACGGCTGAGGCGTCAGTGGTGCCTTGGGCGTTGATGATCCAAGGAACGCCGGGTTGCGCTGGTGGCGAGAATGCCAATGGTCGAGGCAACCAACACGCCGGTAGCCAGCGCGAGCCACGGATGGTTCTGTACGTAGTCGTTGAATGATGCGGCGACATGGCGAACCTTGACGTGCTCGCGCGGCGGGCTGCTCTTGAGTGCCACGCGGGTCTTCTCCATGGAGCGGTCGAGTCTCTCGCGCAGCTCCTGGATCTCCGGACCGCGCTGATCCGCGATCTTCGCCAACAACTTTTCGGTCTGGTCGAACAAATTGTTTAGTTTCTGTGCTGAGTCCATCGTTCACTCCTTTAAAACACGTCCCTAAACGTGCTGATCACGAATTCGGCCGCCCAACGCCGCCGACACACTCGCGATGAACGCGCCGATCAACATCGACAATGCCAGATAAATGGATGCCTGTGCGGTCGCTTTTTTCATCCTATCCGCGTCGGCTTTCAGCTTCTCCTGCGATTGCATTACCGCGGCAATGAGGCCGTCGACGCGCGCCTGCGCCTCGGACTGCGAGGCCCCCGTGCGGGCGGCTACTTGTTCGGCAAGATATGTGCGATCGGTATCAGGCACACTGCCGCTCGCAAAAGCGTTGGCGACGATGTGCGCCGCTTCCATGCGCGCCTCCGTGGCAGCGGCTCCGGCCGCGGTACTTGTCGACCTGAACAGCTTGTCCACGTCGTACGGCATCAAGGTACCGGCGGCAGCCGCGTCGGCAACCGCGTGGCCGGCGGCACCGGCCGCGGACATCACCGAACCGGCAGCGACCAGGGCCGCCAAAATCGTCGCCACCGCCCAGGTAATGAGTCCATGGGCGGTATCTCGAAAAAACACTTCATGCGTATGCGTTCCGACCCACCGCGTGCGCAGTCTTCCGGCAATGTAGCCGCCCAATGCGGCCGCGATCCACTGCGTCACGATGAGCCAAATGGCGGTCGAGACAGCGAACGTCGCAACAGAAACGCCATGACCGCTCCAAGGCGAGATCGACGCGAAACCAATGCCCGATCCCAGCGCGACGAGTATCACCGTTGCAGATGCGGCGACAAATGCGCCGGCGAAGATTGAGGGCCATGAAGCGGCGGACTTCCCCGCAAATGAACCTGTGTCCATCGCGAAGGCCGTACCGGCGACTATTGTGGTTTCTTCCATGAGGCTCCCCTAGTTATGCGAACACATCGCCAACAAGAGAATGACCGGAAGAGGTACGCCCAGCATCCAAAGCAGGATTCCACGACCCATGATATGCCCCTGAATTAGTAGTACGTTGTTGAGCGCCATTGCACTTGGATCTTCCGCGCCATGGTGTGGCGGCCCGCGCGGCCGCGCCATCTCTACGACGATTGAACGCGTGTAAGGGCTTTCTGACGGTCGGTGCGTGCAGCGCTCAATGCGTCGGGGCGGCTTTGCTATCCTGATTTGCGCGGTGAATGATGAAGCTGCGAATGGCCGCGGCGTCGTCGCGGCTCAATGCGCTTTTGAAAGACGCCATGCCGGCATCCTTGAGTGCGCCATCCAGGACGATGTTGTAGAAGAAATCCATGCTCAGGAAATTCGAAGCGCGTAGATCGGAAACTGCCCCGCCGCCGATCGCATGCTCGCCGTGACAAGCGCTGCAAAATTGATCGTACAGCGGCTCCCCGCGCGCGATGGACGCGGCATCTGCCGGCTCGGGCGGCGGATTGATGACAATGGCGCGCGGCTCGAGCGGCGGCAATGCCGCGCTGCCCCCAAGTTTGAAGACCAGCAGCCGGCTGACGTTGCGCAAATTGCCCGACATGGCCGCGGCTTTGCCTCCGCTCAGCGCATAGCTGCCGCCCCACCCGCTCAACACCGCAATGTATTGCTCGCCGGCAACTTCAAAGGTGCTCGGTGCGGCGATGATTCCTGATTGCGCAAACATCGACCATAACTTCTCGCCATTGTCGGCGCGGTACACATTGAAATTTCCGGACGCGTCGCCCTGCGCGACGATATTGCCGGCGGTCGTCACCACGCCGCCATTCCACGGACCCTTGTAGGTTACGCGCCACGCCTCGCGCTGATGCACCGGATCCCAGGCAAGCAGGAATCCTTCGTTTTGAGGCGTCAGCGCCGCCAGGGCGACGCCCAAATTCCAGCCGATGGGAGCAATAGGCATGCTCGGCAGCGGCACGTAACGGATGGGAACCTGCTGCGCCGGAATGTAGACCAGACCGGTTTTCGCATTGAAGGCCATGGGCTGCCAATTGTGCGCGCCCAAGGGACCGGGCTTGATGTCAACAGGCTTGCCCGTTTCGCTGTATCGCGCTTCTGTGTTCTCGATGGGGCGCCCGGACTTGATGTCGACGCCGCTCGCCCAATTGACCGGCACGATCGCTTTTGCGGAGATCAACGCGCCGGTCTTTCGATCCAGCACATAAAAGAATCCATTCTTATTCGCCTGCATGAGGACCTGGCGCGGCCTGCCGTCGACGTTGAGATCCGCCAACACCAATTGCTGAACGGCGTCGAAGTCCCACTCTTCGCCGGGCGTGGCCTGATAGTGCCATGCATACTCCCCCGTGTCGGCATGCAGCGCGACAATGGAAGCAAGATAAAGATTGTCACCCTTGCCCGCGCTGCGCGCGGACCGCGCCCATTGCACGCCATTGCCGGTTCCGAAATACAATAAATTGAGTTTCGGATCGTAAGAGATTGCATCCCACACCGGCCCGCCGCCGCCGAGCTTCCACCACTCTCCGGACCAGGTCTTCGCGGCCCGCGCCATGGCCTGGTTTTCAAACGGCTGGGAGGGATCGCCGGGAACGGTGAAGAATCGCCATGCCAGCTTGCCGGTTTCGGCATCGTAGGCGGATATGTAGCCGCGCGCGCCATATTCCCCGCCGCTGTTGCCGATGATGACGCGCCCCTTGATCACCCGCGGCGCCTGCGTGATGGTGTAGGGCTTGGCCGGATCCACGGTCATGGTGCTCCACAACACCTTGCCGGTCGCATCATCCAGCGCAACCAGGCGTCCGTCGTAGGCACCGACATAAATCTTGTGATTCCATGCCGCCACGCCGCGATTGCCCACATCGCAGCAGGCGTTCACACCGAGCTCGCGATGCACTTGCGGATCGTACGCCCACAGCAATTTGCCGCTGCGCGCATCGTAGGCCTTCACCAGGCTCCACGCCGTCGATACATACATCACGCCATCAACGATGAGCGGCGTCGCCTCCTGTGCCCGGTTCGTGTCGAGATCCGCGAACCACGCAAGGCCCAGCTTCTGGGCGTTCTTGTCGTTGATGCGCGCGAGCGGGCTGTAACGTTGCTCACTATAGGTTCGGCCATACGACAACCAGTTGCCGGGCTCGGCGTCTGCATTCGTGATTCTTTCGCCATTCACGGGTTGGCCGGCGGATTGCGCTTGGACAAGACCCGCAAGGCTCAGCAGTACGGCTGCCGACAGCATGACCCATCCAGTGTGTGGTGTGCGGCGGCCCCTCATGGCAACACCACTTCAATTTCATCGACGAAGCACCAGCTCCAATCTTCACCGGGCTCGAACGAGGACATGATCGGGTGGCCCGTCTGACCCGCATGCTTGCGTGCATGGCGATTTTTAGAATCGTCGCAGCATCCGACGTGGCCGCAAGTTCGGCAAAGCCGTAAATGCACCCAAGTGTCGCCCGTTGCCAGACATTCCACACAACCATCGCCCGAAGGCGTGACGTCTCGGACGCTGTTCAGATGAGTGCACGCTGCATGACCCCTGCGCATCGTCTCCCCTTGCTCTTGTATGGCGGCGCTTTCGAAGAATGACTAGTATGTATCGACTTATATCAGAGCGGGCAGAAAAATGGACCTCTCCACCCTTCCTGACCTTCGCGCCGGCTTGGAAATTCGCGATATTCCCGACGGCGGGATCGTGTCGGGCCGCATCGATGACGAAGAAGCGATTCTGGTAAGACGCGGCGATGAGTACTTTGCGGTCGGCGCGCAGTGCACGCACTATCACGGCCCGCTCGCCCAGGGTCTCGTCGTAGACGACACCGTTCGATGCCCGCTGCATCACGCTTGTTTCAATTTGCGCACCGGGGCCGCGTTGCGCGCACCGGCGCTTGATCCGCTTAGCAGCTGGCGGGTGGAACAGACCGGGGGCAAGGTATTGGTTCGCGAACGCCTGCCCGAACCTCGTACACCCGCAGCGACTGCCGGTTCAACGGGAAGCCCGCCGCGCTCGGTCACCATCATTGGCGGGGGTGCGGCAGGATTGGCGGCCGCGGATGCGTTGCGGCGCGAGGGCTACTCTGCCGCCATCACCATCATCAGCGCCGACACCTTCGCGCCTTACGATCGTCCCAATCTATCCAAGGATTTCCTGATGGGCACGGCGCCCGCAGAGTGGATACCGTTGCGCGGAACTGAGTACTACTCGGAGCGCAAAATCGATCTGCTGCTCGACGCTCGAGTGCAGTCGCTCGATCTCAAGCAACGCACCGTGCAGCTCGAAAACGGCAGAAAGATCGAGTTTCATGCCCTGCTGCTGGCAACCGGCGCCGATCCGGTTCGGCTGCCCATTCCCGTCTCCGGCGACGCCAAGCTGCTTTATTTGCGCAGTTTCGATGATTCGCGCGCCATCGTCGCAGCTGCCGCCGGGGCCAAGCGCGTCGTCGTGGTCGGCGCGAGCTTCATCGGTCTTGAAGTGGCCGCCTCACTGCGTCATCGGGGCATCGAAGTGCATGTCGTCGGACCGGGGCGCGTCCTGTTCGAGCGCGTATTGGGCGCGGAGTTGGGCGCGCTGGTGCGCGAGGTGCACGAGTCGCACGGTGTGTTATTCCATTTGGGCGTCTCGGTCGCTCGTGTCGACGGCAAGCGCGTTTCGTTGAGCGACGGCTCCGGCATCGACGCCGATTTTGTGGTCCTGGGTGTCGGCGTGCGGCCGAGCCTCGAGCTGGCCGAGCAGGCTGGATTGACGATCGATCGCGGCGTCGTGGTCGATGAGTATCTCGAGACCAGCGCGAAGGGCGTGTTCGCGGCCGGCGATATTGCGCGCTGGCCTGACCCGCACACCGGCGATCGCATTCGCGTTGAGCATTGGGTGGTTGCGGAGCGCCAGGGCCAAGCTGCGGCGCTCAACATACTGGGGCGCCGGCAGCGCTTCGACGCGGTGCCGTTCTTTTGGAGCCAGCACTATGACCTCACCATCAACTACGTAGGTCACGCGGAGTCCTGGGATGCGATCGAAGTAGAGGGTTCACTCGCCTCCCGCGATTGCGCAGTGACTTACAAGCGCGGTGGCCGGATTCTAGCGGTCGCCACTCTATCCCGCGATCTTAAGAGCCTAAGAGCCGAGCGCGATCTCGAATCAACACAAGTGAGTACCCGGTGATGGACAGGCGCAAATTTCTCGTTGCGGCAGCGGTTGCCGCAACCGCCGGCACTGGCGCCGGCGCTGAACAGACGGTCCCCGCTTCCACGGGAGCGCAGCCCCACGCCGCGCCCGACTCGATCGAAGAATTATCGCTCGCCGACATTGCCGCGGCCTTTGCCGCGGGGCGCCTGACTTCGCAGCAGCTCACACAGAACTACCTGGATCGGATCGACAGGCTGGACCGGCACGGGCCGAATTTGCGCTCGGTGATCGAAACGAATCCCCGCGCGCTCGAAATTGCAGCCGCGCTCGACACGGAGCGCAAGGCACGCGGAGCCCGCGGTCCACTGCACGGCGTCCCTGTCCTGATCAAGGACAATGTCGAGACGTCGGATCACATGATGTCGACGGCGGGTTCGCTCGCCCTGCAGGGCTGGTATGCCCCCAAGGACGCACCGCTGGTCGAGCGGCTGCGCGCCGCGGGCGCCGTGATTCTCGGGAAGAGCAATCTCAGCGAATGGGCCAATTTTCGCTCCACGCACTCATTGAGCGGTTGGAGCGGCCGAGGGGGACAGTGCCGCAACCCCTACGCGACCGATCGCACACCTTCGGGCTCGAGTTCCGGCTCGGCGGTCGCGGTCTCCTCGAATCTGTGCGCCATTGCGGTGGGGACCGAGACCGACGGATCGATCGTGAGCCCCGCCTCGATCAACGGCATCGTCGGGCTGAAGCCGACTGTCGGCCTGGTCAGCCGTCGCGGCATCGTGCCGATTTCACACAGCCAGGATACGGCCGGACCACTGACCCGCACCGTCCGCGATGCCGCCGTGATGCTCGGCGTCATGGCGGGCCCGGATGCCGAAGACCCGGCCAGCGCCGCGGTCGGCGATCGATTCCAGAGCGACTATGCGCGCTACGTCGATGCCAAGGGCTTGGCCGGCGCGCGCTTAGGTGTAGCGCGCAAGTTCTTTGCCGACAGCGCTCCGCTCAATGCTTTCCTAGACGCGTGCATTGCAACCCTCAAAGGGGCCGGCGCCGTGATCGTTGATCCTGCGGACCTGCCTTTGCATGGCTCGACCGGTGCGCCCGAGCAAGAAGTCATGCTGTACGAATTCAAGGCGGACTTGAACGCCTATCTGCGGCGCCTGCCGCCCACTTTCCCGGTACGCTCGCTGGCGGCCTTGATTCGTTTTAACGAAGCGCACAAAGACACTGAGATGCCGCTGTTCGACCAGGAATTGCTGCGGCAGGCCGAAGCCAAAGGACCGCTGACTGAGAAGGCCTATAAGGATGCGCGTGCCGCCTGCCTCAAGGCGACCCGCAGCCATGGTATTGACGCCGTCGTGGCCGAACACAAGCTCGATGCCATGATCACCCTGACCTCCGGTCCTGCCTGGCTGATTGACACGGTGAACGGGGACTCCGACACAGGCGGGTGCTCGTCGCCCGCGGCCATCGCCGGCTATCCGCACATTACGGTGCCGGCGGGCTTGTTTCGCGGCGTACCCGTTGGACTTTCCTTCTTCGGTACGGCCTTTAGCGAGCCGACCCTCATCAAGTTAGGTTCGGGATTCGAAGCCGTGGCGCACGCGCGCGCCGTGCCGCGCTTCTTGCCCAGCGTGCCGGGATAGGCCGCTCAAAGGCCCTTGGCAGGGTTGATCAGGTATTTCTCGCCCGTGGCGCGCTTCGAATAGCCTGCGATGATGTCCGGCTGCAACGCTTCTGCCAGCGAGATTTCTTGCGAGTAGCGGCTGGCAAACGTCGTCTTGAGTTCCCTGGCAACCCGATCCTTCAGTTCCTGAAACGCCAGGGGCCCGATTTTTTCGATGTACGGCGTGAGCAGCCAGCCGCCAATACCCCACGCCATGCCGTAGTTGCGGTTGAGCACCGTGGGGCTCATGTCGAGCGCGCCGTACAAATACACCTGCTTGTGCGTGGTGGACCCGTAGCGGCTGTAGACGCTGACGCCGCGATTGACGGCTGCTTCCATGCAGCCGAGGACTTGACCCGCCAGCGGGCCGCCGCCTATGGCATCGAAGCCGATGGTGGCGCCTGTGGTCGCCAGTGCGTCAGTCAGGTCTTTCAAGAAGCCGGCCGAATCCGAGCGGCACACATGGGCGGCGCCGGCTTTCCTCAACAGATCCTCCTGCTCTTGCTTGCGGACGATGTTCACCAAGGCGACGCCGTCGGCGAGGCACAAGCGGTTCAGCATCTGTCCGAGATTGGATGCCGCGGCGGTGTGCACCAATGCCTTGTGTCCCTCGCGGCGCATCGTACCCACCATGCCTAAAGCCGTGAGCGGATTGACGAAACTCGAGGCACCGTCCGCGGCCGTGGTGCCCGGCGGCAATGCCATGCATTGGTTCACTTTGACGCATCGATACTGGGAATACATGGCGCCGCCGAGCACGGCGACTTTTTTGCCCATCAGCGCTTGCGCGGCCGCGGAGGATCCGGCATCGGTGACCGTACCGGCACCCTCGTTGCCAACCGGCATGGAAATATCCATCCGCGCCGCCATGGCTTGCACCGCATTGGCGCTGAGCGCGGCGGTCAAGGTTGGATGCTGTGCGGTCCCGGAAACCTTTGCATGACTCCAATCGGCGTTGGCCAGCAAGAGCCCTAAATCCGACGGGTTGATCGGTGCCGCTTCGATTCTAACGACAACCTCATCCTCAGCCGGCGGTGCAATAGAGGCGGTTTGCAGCGACAGCTCCAGCTCTCCGCTCTTCTTGGCGAGCGAGCGCAGCTGGAGGAAAGACAGATGACTGGGGGTGTTCATGGGGCCTTAGCATACGGTGGGAAGGGCTCCCACGGTAGCCAAGGCCCGTTAAAACCTGCGCCTACGCGGCTTTCTTCTTGGGAACCTTCTTGCCCGCCCGGCGCGCCTCCGACAGGCCGATGGCAATGGCCTGCTTGCGGCTGGTCACCTTCTTTCCGGATCCGCCGCTGCGAAGCGTGCCCGCCTTGCGCTCGCGCATTACTTTTTCCACCTTTTTTTGGCTGCCTTTGCTGTACTTTCGAGCCATGGAAAATCTCCGAAGCTGGTGATGTATCGACCATCGAGGATTGGGCCCGCCTTCGGAATCGGGAATCGACCGAACGACCTGTCAGAAGATTCCCATCGCGAGCCCGCCTGCCATCGTCTTGCCGAGTTCCTCGCAGCGATTGAGCTCTTGCAAGCCGATCTTCTTGGCCTGAAGAATTTGTTCCGGGGTCTGCGCGTGCGTGCATACGATGTAAGGCTCGGCAATGGATTTCAATCGCCATCCCATCGCAATGCGCTCGATCTGCTGCACGGCGTTGCGGCCGTCGCTGCCGGCACAAACCAACGTCAGGAAGGCGCGGCCGTTGATTTTTTCGAAGGCAGCGTAATAGGTACGGTCGAAGAAATCCTTCATCATTCCGGACATGCCGGCAAGATTCTCCGGCGTGGCGAAAATATAGCCATCGGCGGCGAGCACGTCTTCGGCGCCTGCGTCCGCTGCGCGCTGCAGCGAAACCCTCACTCCCCCCTCACTTCGAGCTCCGCCGGCCGCCGCCTGTGCCATCTGCAGCGTGCCGCCGGTCATGGAGTGATAGACGATCAATAAAGTTTTCATGATGATGCCCGTGGGCTAAGTCCTACGCTCGAGAACGTCGCGCACCGACTGTAACCGCGCGGCGATTTGCCAATACTTTCGCCACCCGCAGATGGCTGCCATAAGATAACTAGAGGTGCGAACATGCTTCACTATGCCGTCGTCTTCTTCGTCATTGCGCTGATTGCCGCGTTCTTCGGCTTTGGTGGAATCGCGGTCGGCGCGGCCGGCATCGCGAAGATACTCTTCATCGTGTTCTTGATTGGCGCTGTCGTCACCTTTTTGATGAGTCTGGGCCGCCGGACTTAAGGGAGAACCAAAAATGCCATCGGTATCGGAATCGGCAAAGGGTGTTAGCGACATCGCCAACGGCCACGTAAACAGCTTTCTCGACAACGTCGAGGATTTGACCCGGGCGCTGAAAGATGTCGACTCGCCGGAGATCGCCAAGGTCCGCGCCAAGGTAAAAATGGCGTTGTCTGCCGCCAAGAGCGCCATGGCTGACACGGCCTCGCAATTTCGCGATCAGGCGCAGCAGGTCGGCAAGCGAACCGATACCTTCGTTCGTGACAATCCCTGGCAGGTGATCGGCATTGCAGCGCTGGTCGGTCTCGCAGTGGGAATTTTCGCCTCACGCCGCTACGACTAGCGGCGGCGGAATGGCGGCGTGCCTCAAGCGCGCCGCCATTCCGTCCGGCCTCCGGGCTTGTCCTCGAGCAATATCCCGGCGCCACTGAGCAGATCCCGGATTCGATCCGACTCGGCAAAGTTCTTGGCGGCGCGGGCGTCGCGCCGCTCAGCCAGCTGCGCCTCCACCTCCTCGTCGGTGAGGCTTGAAGCTCCCGCACTGCGCTTCAGGTAGCTGTCAGGGTCTTGTTGCAGGACACCGAGCGTACCTCCGAGCGCGCGCAGCGTGGCGGCCGCCGTGGACGCGCCGCGTGCGTCACCTGCAGCCTTCGCCTGATTTAGGACGCGGGCAACCCCTTGCAGGACGGCAAACGCCTCAGGTGTATTAAAGTCGTCGTCCATTGCCGCTCTGAAGCGCGCGGCATCCTCCGCATCAGCCGGGCCTTCGGGCGCGGCGTCCTTCAGCGCCCGGTAGAGACCCAGCAAGGTCTCGTCCGCCTGCGCGAGCTGGGCCTGTGAATAATTGATGGGACCGCGATAGTGGCTGCTCAGCAAGAAGAAGCGCAGCACTTCCGGATCGCGCAGGGTCTTCATCACCTCGCGCACGGTAAAGAAGTTGCCCAGCGATTTCGACATTTTTTCTTCGTTGACGCGCACAAAACCATTGTGCATCCACAGCCGCACGAAGGGCGCATCGCAGGCGGCGCAGGACTGCGCGATTTCATTTTCATGATGCGGAAACTTCAGATCTTCGCCGCCGCCGTGCAAATCGAAGTAGTTGCCCAACAGGCTGGTCGACATGGCCGAGCATTCGATGTGCCAGCCCGGGCGCCCGGCCCCCCAGGGCGATTCCCAGGACGGTTCGCCGGGTTTCGCGTGCTTCCAGAGCACGAAATCCAGGGGGTCGAGCTTGGCTTCGTCCAGCTGAACGCGCGCGCCGACGCGCAAATCGTCGATTTTCTTGCGGGACAACTGACCATAGTTCGGAAATTTGCGCACCGAATACATCACATCGCCGTTCGCCGCGGCATAGGCGAAGCCCTTCTCGATCAGGGTCTGAATCATGGAGATGATGGGGGCGATGAATTCGGTGGCGCGGGGTTCCAAATCCGGTGGTTGCAGCCCCAAGGTGGCGCAGTCTTCTTGCATGGCCACGGTGAAGCGGCGCGCCAAATCCGCCCAGTTCTCGCCGTTTGCCGCCGCACGCTCGATGATCTTGTCATCGATGTCGGTGACGTTGCGCACGTAGGTCACCTGATAGCCCAGTGAGCGCAGGTAACGCTGCACCAGGTCGAAAGCCACCAACATGCGCGCGTGACCCACATGGATGTAGTCGTAGTTGGTCATGCCGCAAACGTACATACGGACTTCATTGCCGCGCAGCGGCTTGAATTCTTCTTTCTCGCCGCTCAAGGAGTTATGGATTTTGAGCATGAAATTTCAGCCGTTGGCGTACGGTTTCCGGTGACATGAGCTTCAGCAGCTGCGCGAGCTCCGGCCCGTGCGCCTGACCGGTGAGCGCCACGCGCAGCGGCATGAACAGGTCCGGTCCCTTGCGCCCGGTGCGCTCCTTGACACGCTGAGTCAGCACCTTCAGGTCACCCTTCGATTGTTCATAGGCTTCGGCGGCCTCCGCGAAAAACGCAGTGCCCGCCGCCTCGATGACATGCCGCTCCTCGGCGCCCAGGGGCGCGAGATCGCCCTGTACGACCGCGCGCCAGGGAGCGGCATCGGCCGGCAAGACCACGTTATGGCGCACCAGATTGATGAATTCCAGTGAATCATCCGCCCCGAGCCAGGCGCGGAAATCCTCGGACGATAGCCTTGCCAGGGATTCCTTCTGCCAATGCATCAGTTGCGACACCTCAAAGCGCGCCGGCGCCCGTCCGAGATGCTGCGGACGAAAATGTTTCGGCATCTCCTCTGCGGACAACCAGCCATCGACATCGCTGGCGTGCCCCAGGCGAAACAGCTGATTGAGCACGGCAATGCTCAAGAATCCGCGCTCGCGAAACTCATGCACACTCGTGCTGCCATGCCGCTTCGACAAGGGCGCGCCGTCCTCGCCCGTGAGAAGTCCCACATGGCCATAGGCCGGAATCGGCATGCCGAGCGCATTCAAGAGCATGATTTGCCGCGGCGTATTGGTCAGATGATCATCTCCGCGCAATACCTGCGTGACGCCCATCGCGGAATCATCGACCGCATTGCAAAAGAAAAAGGCCGGCGTGCCGTCCTCGCGGCGAATGATGAAATCGCCGATATCATTGCTCGCAAATCGTTGTATGCCGTGCACGGCGTCGATGAATTCGATCATCTGATCGCTCGGCACCGCAAATCGCAGCGTGGGCTTGAGGCCCCGCGCTTCCCGCTCAGCGCGCTGCGCCGCCGTCAATGCCCGGCACGTGCCGGCATAGCGCGGCGGCTTGCCCGACATACGCTGCAGTTTTCGCGACAGCTCCAAATCTTCGGCTGTGCAATAGCACGGGTAAGCCAGGTCCCCCGCGGACAATTGCTGGTAAAGAGACCTGTAAAATTCGCCGCGCTGTGCCTGGCAGTAGGGTCCGGAGCCGCCCCCAACATCCGGCCCTTCGTCCCAATCCAGACCTAGCCAGCGCATATCCGCCATGAGCTGCTCACGGAAGCGGTCCTCGCTGCGCGTAAGGTCCGTGTCTTCGATGCGTAAAATGAACTTTCCGCCGCTCTTCCGTGCCCAAAGGTGGCTGAAAAGCGCGGTCCGGGCATTTCCCAGGTGCAGCGCGCCGGTCGGGCTCGGCGCAAAACGTGTAATGACCGGCGATTCGTTGATTGAGGACATATCTCAAGATTGTACCTATTCGAGTAGAATCACGGCGTATGAAACAATTGATACTCGCCCTCGCCTTTCTCGGTTTTGCCTTTACGCTGCCTTCAAATGCGGCCGACAAGGCGGCGGATTCGAAGGCCGCCCCCACGCCCTCGAGCCCGGCTTATGCGCCCCAGGTGCAAGTGGTCACCTCGATGGGAAATTTCACCATCGAATTGAACCCCGAACGCGCACCGCTCACCGTTGCCAATTTTTTGGCCTATGTCGATCAAGGCCACTACACCAACACGCTCATTCATCGCGTGGCGGCGAACTTCGTGATCCAAGGCGGCGGATTCAACGCCGACTACACACCCAAAGCGGCGCCGGCGAAAGTGCCGAACGAATCCGGCAATGGATTGAGCAATGTGCGCACCACCGTGGGGCTGGCGCGTACCTCTGACCCGCACGGCGGCAACGCGCAATTTTATGTGAACGTGAACGACAACGCAGCCCTTGATCCCAACGCGTCGCGCTGGGGTTACGCGGTCTTTGGAAAAGTCGTGGCTGGAATGGATGTGGTCGACAAGATCAGCAACGTTGCCACGGGCGCGCACGGCGTCATCAAGGAGGAGACGCCGCTCAAGCCTGTCATCATTCAGCGAATCGAGCGCGTTCCCAACACCTGATACTCAAACAGGCTCCTGAGCGGTGGCCACGCTTTTCATCTCGGATCTACACATCGACGCGGCCCGGCCGGCGATCAACACCCAATTCCTGCAGTTTCTCGAGACCGAGGCGAAAAGCGCCGAGGCTTTGTACATCCTGGGCGACTTGTTTGAATCCTGGATCGGCGATGATGCGCCGGATTTGACGCAATCGGCCGCCATTCGCGGATTGCGCACTCTCACCGACGGCGGCGTTCCCTGTTTCGTCATGCATGGAAACCGGGATTTCCTGCTGGCGCGGCGATTTTGCGGCTTGAGCGGCGCCCAATTGTTGCCTGATCCCGTGATCGTCACGCTCTATGGGGAACCGGTGCTGGTGATGCACGGCGACGCGCTGTGCACCGACGATCGGTCCTATCAGCGGCTGCGCGCAACGGTGCGCGACGCCGACTGGCAACGGCAGTTCCTCGCGCTGTCGATTGACTCGCGCCAGGCCCTCGCCGGTGCCGCCCGCGCCGGCAGCCAGGCACACACGGCCGCCATGGAACATGCCATCACCGACGTCAATGCGGATAGCGTTGCGATGGCGTTTCGCGCGGCCGGAACCTCGACCCTGCTGCACGGCCACACACACCGCCCCGCAATTCATGCCTTGGAGGTCGACGGCAGGCCGCGCACGCGTATTGTCTTGGGCGACTGGTACGATCAGGGCAGCGTTCTACGCTGGGATCAGGACGGCCCGGAGCTTCAATCGCTGCCGCGGGGCGGACCCGAATGAAACCTGAACAGCGGATCGGGATTGGTGATCAGTTGCGCCTCGAGCGCCGCGAACGCGGCGATTCGGTCATCGAGGCCGATCCCGGCGCGTGCCGCCGCACGCGACGCAAGATCCAGATAAAGTTCATAGTGCCGTGCTTCGGCTTCGTGCAGTCCCCGGAATAGCTCGGCCGCCGGCGCATCGATCGCCTCTCCCAGCACGGCAAAGCGCTCGCAGGAGCGCGCTTCGATGAATGCGCCGCAAACCATCAAGTCGACCTCGCGCTGCGGTTCGCTGCCGGCTACCAAGCGCCGCAGCTGGGCCGCGTAGCGGCCGGGCGCGAGGCGTTGCGGCGTAATTTTCAGGGCACCGATCAACCTGGCGACCTGCTCATAGTGGCGCAGCTCTTCGCGCGCAAGCCGCGACATCTTGTCGCTCAAGGCAAGATCTTCCGCGTAGGCGAACATCAGCGAAAGCGCCGTGGAAGCCGCCTTCTTCTCGCAATTCGCATGATCAATGAGCAATACTTCCGGAAGCGCGCAGGCTTGCGCCACCCAGGCATCAGGGGTCGCAGCGCGCAGCAAGGGGTGCGCAAACTGAAGCGCCACTTTCATACCGGCATTTTCATGCCGGCATTTTCAGCTCAGCAATGGCAGTCAGCAGTTCCCCGGCGGATTGGTAGCGCTTGTCGGGGGATTTTGCCAGCAGGCGGCGCAGTACACCTTCGTAAGGGGCAAACTCGGCCGCAATTTCCGGCAGTTCCGCGCGTTTGTGCTTGTAGATGACCTCCATCGCGGTGGCTCCGTTGAAGGGCTTGCGCCCGATCAACATCTCGTAGAACACCACGCCCAGGCTGTAAAGATCGCTGCGCGCGTCGATGATCTCCGCGTGGCCCTGCTCCGGGCTCATGTAGTAGGGGGTGCCGAAGATTTCGCGCGTACCGGTGAGCGAGATGTCGTTTTCATTGGCTTTGGCCAGGCCGAAATCGATCAGGCTGACGGTGCCGTCGGCGCGCAGCATCACATTCGCAGGCTTCAAATCCCGGTGCAGCACGCCCACGGAATGAATGGCGTCCAGTGCGCTGGCGATTTGCCGCAGAAATCCCAGCGCGGTGGCCGGCGTGAGCGGCGTCTTCATGCGCTGGCGCAAGTCTCCCGCGGGAAAGTGCTCCATGGCGATATACGCGTGATCGTCGGCGACGCCGAGATCGTAAATTTGCACGATATTCTTGTGGTTCAGGCCCGCGACGATTTCATATTCCTGCAGAAAACGATCGAAGCTGACGAAGCGCTCGGACACGTCCGGAACCTGGCTGAAGACTTTCAGCACCACCAAAGTTCCGGCGCGTTCGCTCTCGGCGAGATAGATCTTGCACATGCCGCCGCTGCCCACCTGGCGAATGCATCGATGGCCGCGGATGATGACCGTACCGAAACGATAGCGGCTCTCGTAGTCCGGATTGGCGCGCAACAGCGCCAGCGCCTTGCGATGGTCGTTGGAAGCGGTGAGGATCATTTTGACGAGCCGATCACGGTCGATCTTGCGGCCGTAGAGCCGGTGCAGCCCGGCGACCGCGGGCGGCGGAAATGGCGGCGCATCTTCCAGCAGCAGCAATATGATAGGCGCGAACTCGAGCTTCGCCGCCTGGGCGGCTGCCAAGTCGATCGCCGCGTCCGTCGCCGGCGGCGCGCCTACGATGATGACGGCATCAAAACCGACGGCCGCAAAATGCTCGTCGAGATCAGGATCCCTGCCCAGGATGTGCTCGACGATGGCGGCGTCCGGCCACTGGATCTCAACATGCTTGCGTACCAGCAGTTGATAGTCGTCGCGGGCTGAAATCACCAATAGGCGCATAATTTTGGGCCGCAAGGCCGGCGCCGGCGGTTGACCCAGCGCTGGTTTCTACAGGATCCGGACGGATTTGAGTCCACGACCGGTGCCCTGCCGACGCTGCTCCTTGGCCTCGTCGGAGCGCTCGGCCTGCAAGCGCGCGAGATATTCAGGCGTCACATCCCCGGTGACGTACTCGCCCGAGAAGCAGGAAGTATCGAAGTCCTCGATCTTTGCATTGTCGTGGCGAACCGCATGCTCAAGATCTTCCAAGTCCTGGTAAATCAGCCAGTCGGCGCCGATGATGTCGCGCACTTCTTCGTCAGTATGCCCCGCGGCCACCAGTTCGGCGGCGTCCGGCATGTCGATGCCATAGACGTTCGGGTAGCGCACCGGCGGAGCCGCCGAGGCGAAAAACACCTTCTTGGCCCCGGCCTCGCGCGCCATGTCGATGATTTGCGCCGAGGTGGTGCCGCGTACGATCGAGTCGTCGACCAACAGCACGTTCTTGCCGCGAAATTCCAAATCGATTGCATTGAGCTTGCTGCGCACCGACTTGGCGCGCTGTTCCTGGCCGGGCATGATGAATGTGCGGCCGATGTAGCGATTCTTGATGAACCCCTCGCGATACTTGACTCCGAGCAGCTGCGCAACCTGCACGGCGCTCGTCCGGCTGGTGTCCGGAATCGGAATGACTACATCGATTCCGTGCTCGGGCCGTTCGCGTTTGATTTTCTCGGCGAGACGCTCACCCATGCGCAAACGGGCCTTGTACACGGATATGTTGTCGATGATCGAGTCGGGGCGGGCAAAATACACATACTCGAATATGCACGGCGTGTGGCGCGCCATGGCAACACATTGCTGGGCATAAAATCGACCACCTTCATCGATGAACACGGCCTCGCCGGGCGCCACGTCCCGCAGCATGTCGAAACCCAGCATGTCGAGCGCCACGCTCTCCGACGCCAGCATCCATTCGGTGCCTTTTTTGGTGTCGCGCTTGCCGATCACCAACGGCCGGATACCGTTCGGGTCGCGAAAGCCCAGAATGCCATGACCGATCACCATGGCGGTCACGGCGTAACCGCCGCGGCAGCGGCGATATACGGCATTGACCGCCGCGAACACGTCCGCCGGCGTTATGCGGGGAGTGCCGACCCGCTCGAGTTCGGACGCCAGTACATTGAGAAGCACTTCCGAATCCGAACTGGTGTTCAAATGCCGGCGATCTTCGCGCACCAGCACTTCGGTCAGCTCGCGCGCGTTGGTCAGATTGCCGTTGTGGCCGAGGCAGATTCCGTACGGAGAGTTGACGTAAAAAGGCTGTGCGTCATGCGCACTGTCGCAGCCGGCGGTCGGATAGCGCACATGGCCGATGCCGATGTTGCCCTTGAGCTTCAGCATATGCTTCTGCTGGAACACGTCGCGAACCAATCCCGAGTCCTTGCGCATGAACAGCTCGCCGTCTTCCGCCGTCATGATGCCCGCGGCATCCTGCCCCCGGTGCTGCAGAACCGTCAGCGCATCATAGATGCGTTGATTGACCGCGCTGGTACCGACCATTCCGACGATTCCGCACATAGGATCTCCGTTACTTGGGCCTGATCTTGACGCCGGTCAGACGCTCGAGCTTGGCCCAGGGCTCGCCCTTCTCGCCAACCATCGCACGCAGCCAATCGCCGATGGTCTCGCCGTAAGGAACCAGCTTTGAGCGGCCCCACCATTCCTCATGATTCATATGCAGCAATTCGCCGCCGATGACCAGCAAACCCACCAGCACCATGCCGCGCGCGATGCCGAAAAATACGCCGATGACCCGATCCAAGGGACCCAAGCCCAATGTGCGCGTGAAGTAGCTCAGCAGCATGCCGACCAGCCAGCCCACGAGCAGCACCAGAATCAGAATCACCAGCCGTCCAACCCAGGGCGCGATCGTCGGATCCGCCAGCAGGCCGCCCAGATGCGGTTCGACGACGGGGCCGAACTGCCATGCAGCCCAAATGGCGAGGATCCAAAAGGCGACCGAGACTGCTTCGCGAATAAAGCCGCGCAACGCACCGATCAATGTTGACCCCAATAGAATCAACAGGATTAGAACATCGGCTCCGGTCAAATTCTGGCCTCCCCTGCCTGCCCCTATTCTACCGGAGCGAGGCCACTGCCGTCGTGAAAGCGTTACGAAATTGAGACATCAAGGGCCAGGGCTCACCAGGCTGGACATATGTCCCAGTGTTTTGAGCTTTGCGGCCATTCGTTCGGCTGATTCGCGGTCGGACAGCGGTCCCACGCGGACGCGGTAGCGCACGCCGGATCCCGATCCTCCGGGCGCGACAAACACCGAAAAACCCTGGCTCTTCAGCTGGCGGGTCAAATTATCGGCGTTCGCGCGGCTGGCAAAGCTGCCCAACTGCACGGACCATGCATGCGATGCAGATATGGGGGAACGTGCCGGAGATTCAACTGCGGCCGGCCGGGCCGGCGGATTTGCGGCGGCCGCGCTCGTGGGCACCAGATTTGGCGCTGCATGCGGGGATGGGCTTGGCGGCGCGGAATTGGTTGCCGCTGCCGGCATATTCGCGGCGTCGTGAACTGTCGGCGCCGCGATCGCCGCGGATGGAGGTGCGGCAATTGCCGCCTCGGCATCAGGATTCGCAGCCGGCTTGCTGGTGGAGAGATCCACCGTGACATTTCGAATCGGTTCAGGCGTTGCTGCGGGTAGCGTGGCGGCCGGCCGCCCCGCCGCCGGCTTCGGACCCGACAGCAATTCCGGTACCACCAGCACGATCAGCGCCACCAAGATCGATGCGCCGATCAGCCGTTCTTTGACGCGACGATCCATTACCGCGGAGTATATTCGGGACGTGCCATCGGCGGCAGCAATCCTTGCGACTCGAGCCAATCGAGCGCCGGACCCACGGTGTGAAAGGACCCGAACACGACGATTCGATCTTGCGGCCCGGCGGCGCTCAACGCCGCTTGGCATGCGCTCGCGACGCTGTCGGCGGCGCGCACGGGGATGGCGACCTGGTCACGGATCACGTTCGCGAGCGCCTCACCGTTGCGACCCCGCGCCCCGTCGATCGACGCACACCACCACGCATCGATGCAATCGTCCATGATCGCGGCGATTCCCGCGGCATTCTTGTCCATGAGAATTCCGCACACGGCCAGGGTCTTGCCCGCGATCGGGTTGGCATTCAAATTGCGCGCCAGGACGCGCGCGGCATCCGGATTGTGGGCGACATCCAGCACCCATCGCGGCGCCCCCATCGCCGGCGCGATGAGCTGGAAGCGGCCGGGCAGGCGCACCTCGATGAGCCCGCGCGCGACCGCGGCGGCGGGTACGCTCAAGCGCGGCGCGATTTCCTCCAGGGCTGCGATCGCCGTTGCGGCATTGGTGAATTGGATGGCACCGGGCAGCGCAGGCGCCGGCAGATGCGGCAAGTCCCAGCGGGTGCCGCGATAGCGCCAACCCGCGCCATCGAGAATGTAGTTGTATTCGATGGCCAGCCGCTTCAAGGGCGACTTCATGCCGCGCGCGGCCTCTTCGAGGACCAGCGATGGCTCGCGGCCGCCGATCACGGCGGTCTTGCCGGGACGAAATATCCCTGCTTTCTCGCGGGCGATGGCCTCGAGCGTGTCGCCCAGGTACTCCTGGTGGTCGAGGCCGATGCTGGTAATCACGGCCACATCGCCGTCGACGACGTTGACCGCGTCCAATCGGCCGCCCATGCCGATTTCCAGCACCCAGGCATCGAGCGCCGCGGCGTCGAAGATCAGCAGCGCCGCCAGCGCATTGAATTCGAAAAAAGTCAGCGCAACCGAACCGCGCGCAACCTCGATTCTTTCGAAAGCCTCCGTCAGTTCAGCCGCATGCACCCAGCGATCGTGTATTTGAATGCGCTCCCGGTAGTCGCGCAGGTGCGGAGAGGTGAAGGTCCCGACCTTGAAGCCCGCCGCGCTCAGGATGGCTGCGCAATAGGCGCTGACCGATCCCTTGCCGTTGGTGCCGGCGATGGTGATGACGGGGACGCGGGGCTGCTGCCATTGCAGCCGATCGAGCACCACGCTCAGCCGTTCCAAGCCCAGATCGATCGTCTGCGGGTGAACCTGTGCTTGGTAGGCCAACCACTGATCGAGACTCCGCATGCGAATGACCTAGGAGCCTGCCTGAGTATTCAGACAGGCTCCTAGGCTGCGGCGGGTTCTTTGCCGCTCAACAAACGCAGCATGGCGCCGATGCGATCGCGCAGCTCGCGCCGATCGACGATCATGTCGAGCGCGCCATGTTCGAGCAGAAATTCGCTGCGCTGAAAACCCTCCGGGAGGGTTTCACGAACCGTCTGTTGAATGACCCGCGGTCCGGCGAAACCGATCAACGCTTTCGGTTCGCCGATATTGATGTCGCCGAGCATGGCGAGGCTCGCCGATACGCCGCCCATGGTCGGGTCCGTCATTACGGAAATGAACGGCAGGCGCGCTTCCGACAGGCGCTTGAGCGCCGCGCTGGTCTTGGCCATTTGCAGCAGCGAATACAAGGCTTCCTGCATGCGCGCGCCGCCGCTCGCCGAGAAGCACACCAGGGGCATGCGATGCTCCAGGCAATGTTCGACCGCGCGCACGAATTTCTCGCCGACGACCGCGCCCATGGATCCTCCCAAAAAGCGGAACTCGAAGGCGCACGCCACCACGTCGAGGCCCTCGAGCTTTCCGGCCATGACGATCAGTGCGTCGCGCTCCCCGGTCTGCTTTTGCGCCTGGATCAGCCGATCCTTGTAGCGCTTCGAATCCTTGAATTTGAGCGGATCCTCCGGCTCGACCTTGGCCGCGATTTCGGTGGTCGAGCCGGTATCGAGAAACTTCATGACACGCTCGCGCCCGTTGATCCGCATATGGTGGCTGCACTTCGGACAGACATGCAGATTGCGCTCGATCTCGGCTTTGTACAGCACGGCGTCGCAGGCAGGACACTTGGTCCACAGCCCTTCGGGCACCGATCGGGTACGGCGCTCGGTTTTGATGCGCGACGGGACAATTCGCTCGAACCAGGACATGCCTTAGTTTAGCCCAATTTGGGCTTGGGGCGCGGGAATGGCAAAATCCTGCGGGTACTCCACCCGCCACAGGTACAGGCCCGCCGCCGGCGCGGTCGCGCCCGCGTAGCGCCGATCGGCGCCCGCCAGCACCCTGGCCATGGCGGAGCGGGGATCCGATTCGCACTGCACGTCCATCAGCGTACCGACGATGTTGCGGACCATATGATGCAAGTAGGCGTTGGCGCTGATCTGCACCCAGACGTAGTCGCCCTCGCGGGTCACCTCAATGGCATCGACGCGCCGGATCGTGGTTTGGGATTGGCATTCGATCGAACGGAAGGCCGAGAAATCATGCTCACCGACGAGCGCCTGCGCAGCCGCCTGCATGGCGTTGGCGTCGAGCGGCCGGTGAATCCAGGCCGCGCGCGTGCGATGCAATGCCGAGCGTGCGCTGCGATTCAAGATCGCGTAGCGATAGATGCGGCGCACCGCTTTGTGCCGCGCGTGAAATCCTTGAGTCACCTCGCCCGCCCACTGCAGCGCGATGCTCGGCGCGAGCTTGGTGTTGGCGCCCAGGACCCATGCCCGCGGCGTGCGCTTGGCATGGGTATCGAAGTGCACGACCTGGCCGACCGCGTGAACGCCGGCATCGGTGCGCCCGGCGCAGATGGCGATGATCGGATGGCCGGCCACGAAGGATAGCGCCGCCTGTACAGCGTCTTGAATCGAGACCGAGTGCGTTTGCGACTGCCAGCCGGCGTAGTCGGTGCCGTCATACTCGATGATGGCGGCGACTCGGCGGCCCGGATCGGTCACACGGACCCTGTCAGATTCCGCGCTAACCGGGCAGATTCTCGATCAAGCGCTGCGCTTCCTGTTTCTGGCTCGCAGAACCTTCGCTGACGACTTCCTCGAGAATGCTGCGCGCGCCTTCCGGATCGCCCATGTCCATGTAGGCTCGAGCCAGGTCCAGCTTGGTTCCCACTTCGCTCATCGTTACCGGTTCCAACTCCGGAAGCGCGAGCTCGTCGGTCTTGATCTTGTTGGTGCGCGCGGTGATCGTCTTCAACTTGTTGGTTGCCGCGGCTTCAGAGCCGTTGAGCGCTTCGCCGACATCCAAATCGACCTTGCGGTTGCGCTGGCTGGCCTCGAACACCTCGGTGGAAAATACTTCGTCTTCGGCGCGCGGCTGCTCGACCGTGTCGCCCGATCCCAAGGCATTGGCGAGCCGATCCAGATCCAAATCGATGCTGTCGGCATTCAGTCCGCGCAGGCGCGAGGTGGAATCCACATCGGGCCGTTCCTGCTCATGCACATCCGAGAATTCAGGCGACTTCAAGCGCGACGTCGAAGCAGGGTCTTGTGTACCGCGGGGCATCTGTACCGTGGGCGCCGATTCAGGGCCCAGTACCGCCGTCTTGATCTCTTCATGGTCCGACCCCAGGTCGGCAACGAAGGAGGCCTCCAGCTCGCGCTCGAGTTCGGTGAGATCCTTGTCGCGCGCGCGGCTTTCCGCTTCCTGCATCATGCGCCGGGATTTCTCGTCGAGGCCCGCGACCATGGTCGGAGCGTCCGACGGATGATCGGTCTCCTCGAGACGCGGGATGCTGACTGAAGCGCCCGAAACACCGCCCTCGAGATGATCCAGATCCAATCCCAGATCGTCGATCGAAAGTTCGGCGGTTTGATCCGCCTTGTTGACCTTGTCGAGCTTCGATGAAATGCGGTCGCGCACATCCGTGGGCTTCAAGGTCGGCGACTCGGCCGTGGGCGCGTCGGAAAAATTCATCAATTCGGATTCGACCGTCGGTTCGTCGCGTGGCGCCATTTCGCGCGTCGGCGAGTCATCCGCGCCACGCTCCGCGTGGTCCAGCGTGAAATCCAGATCGGAACCGGCATGCATGCCGGGCGATTCGCCGGTGGTTGCATTGTCGTCGCCATTTTTCGCGATGGATTGATCGATGCTGCGCTCGCCTTCGGGATCGCCGAAGAGGTCGATGTCGACGCGGTTCTCGCCGCCCTCGAGGTTCAAATCGACCAGCGCGCCGGCGCCCCGGCCGCCGCCGGCCGTCGATGCAAACAGCGGCTCGTCGGGGCAAATCTGCTTGCCCATGATCACGATCTTGTCCCACTCGCCGGCGGGTGCGCGGTCGCGGGTGGCTTCCAGGCTCTTCGCGGTTTGCAGGAAGGCTTCCTTGTTGCCCCACACGAAATAGATTTCCAGCAGCTTCAGCCGCAGATCGCGTCGATCCGGTTCGCGCTCGAGCGCAATACGCACCAGGTCGGCGGCCTGATCGTACAAGCCGTACGCCATGTGGAAGTCAGCCTCGGCCAGGGGGTCCCCCTGATCAAGATTGACCGCGCTCTCGCTCGACATGGTGTCATCGGGCGCCTTGAGATCGGCCGTGGTCTCTCCGTAGTGCTCCGCGGGTTCGTTGAAATCCGGTCTGGGATGCTCGCCGGACTCCTCGACCACGAATGAATCGTCGCTGCCGCGGCCGCCGGCGATTCTCGCGCTCGGATCGCGGAATTCAGTGATGTCGGTGGAATCCAGTCCCGGGAAGTCCCCGCTGCCGCCACCGCCGGCCGCTTGTCGGCGGCGCCAGGAGGAGATCGCAAGGCCCGCGATCAAGGCAATGATTACGCCTAAGGGCAGCCACCAATTCGCTTGCAACCAATCGATCCACGAGCCGGTATCGGCGGGCGGCGGCTTCTTCGCAACTACCGGCTTCGGAGTCGGCGCGGGAGCCAGAGCGGGAGCCGGAGCGGGCGGCGGGGTGGCATTTTCCACAGGCGTCGGCGGCGGGGGTGTCGTCTGGGCCGTGCTCGGCTGCGTTTCCACCGGAGCGGGCTTCGGCGCGGGCGTCGGGGCGGTCGCGACCTGCGGTGCGGGTGCCGGTGCGGGCGGCGTCGATCCGCCGAGTTTGCGCTGCAGCTCGCTCAATTCGTTGTTCTTGAGGTCAAGCAGACGGTGCGCATCCGCGAGCTGTCCCTCCAAATCCTTCACCCGGCCCTTCAGCGCCTGCGCTTCGCCTGAGGAGGCGGAGTCGCTGCTGCTGTTGCTGGTGCCGCTGCCGGCACCCGGCGTCACGAGACGCAGGTGGCCGCTGGGTTCTGCGCCACTGTTGCCGCGCCACGCCTCCATCTGGCGATGCACTTCGCTCGTCGCTTCGGACTGGTTCAACGCAGCGATTTCATCGCCGCCCGGCACGCGCAGCACGGAGCCGCGCCGCAGAATATTGATATTGCCGCCGAAGGCGTCCGGATTCGCGCGGTACATCGCGATCATGGTCTGATCGATGTCGGTACGCGTTCCTGCATGCAAGCTGCGGGCGATCTTCGTGAGCGTGTCGCCCTGAGCGACGCGATACGTACCGTCGCCGGCAGGCCCGGTGGCCTCGCCGCTGGGACTCGGCTCGCTGCTCGGAGTCGGGCTCGCTGTCGCGCTGCTTGCGCTCGAAGAGCGGCCGGCGGATCGGCCGGCTCGGCTCGAGCGGGTCTTCGGGGCGGCCGTGGTCGCGTCCGGCGTCGGACTCGCTGCGGTCGGGGCTGGCCTCGTTCGCGCGGTAGCCGCGGCTCCCGGCGACTGCGTGGTGGCGGCGGCTACGGGGGCTGCCGAACTGGCGCGTTCGCCGGGTGTGTACACCGGCGGGTCAAGCAGCACGGTGTATTCGCGCATCAGGCGTCCGCGCGCCCAGTTCACCTCAACCAGAAACGTGACAAAGGGTTCGGGAATCGATTCGGTCGACCGCACCAACAATACGTCGCGGCCATCCTTGCTCTTGCCTACTTTGAACGTCAGCGTTGCCAGGAACGGCGGCTTATCAATGCCGTACCGGGCGAAAGCTTCTTTCGGGGCGAGGGCCGCCCGCAGTGCGCCCAATTCATCCGGACTGGCCGCGATCAGGTCGATCTCGGCGTTCATCGGCTCATTGAGCGCCGAGTTCAGATGAATCTCACCCAGGCCCAACGCCCACGACAGGGTTGGGCATAGCAGGCACGCCATCAGCATGAGGCGAGGCAGGGTCACAAACATTTCTACTCCCGGAATTCTGGCGGGCAAGCGGACAAAGTTCATTGTCCAATAAAGGCTTGGACGTGAATTCTCACTTGCCTTTTACATAAGCCAATAACTATATCTTACTGGCATCTATTTACCAAAATCTGGCCCACTGAAACTGCGTTATGTGCCGCACATTTCCGAACATTATCAGCCACCACCCAAAAATTTAGACCTCGATCACGAGTCAAATCAGCCCTAATACGGCCTACATATACCTGATCGGGCTCTGTCGCCAGTGTGGCAGGCGTCGGAAATTCCGCAACCGAGTCGGCATCGATGACCCTAATGCCCGTCCCGCGTTGCAGCACGTTTACAGCTTCTGCCAGGCTCAACGGACGTTCAAAGGCGGCATGGACCGCCAAACTGTGGCCAAAGAACACCGGCACGCGAACCGCCGTGGCATTGATTTGAAGCAGCGGCAAATTTAGCACCCGGCGGGTTTCCTCCCACAACCGGCGCTCCTCGCGCGAGGCGCCGTCGGCCTCCAGCGCGTCCACCTGGGGAATCACGTTAAAGGCGATCTGGCGTCCAAACGCCCTCCCGCGCGCCTTCTTGCCGCTCAGCATGGCGACGGTTTCGCCGGCCAGCTCATCCATGGCGCCGCGCCCGCTGCCCGACACTGCCTGATAGGTGGCGACTTCCACGCGGTTGAGACCGGCAAGCTCGTGCAGCGGCGCCAGCGCGGTGGCAAGCGCGACGCTGGCGCTGCCCGGCAGGGCGATCAGACCGTGTTCGCCTATCGTCTCGAGCACCTGCGGATTGACATCGGCGGCCACCAACGGCACATCCTCGCGCGAGCGAAACGCCGCGGATCCATCGATGACCCAGGCATGCGCTGCGGCGGCTTGCGCATAGCGCTCCGACAACGCCGCCCGTCCGCAAAAGAAAGCCAGATCCACCCGCGAGAAATCGAAGGCGGCGACATCGCCCACCGTGAGCTTCGCGTCCTCATTCCCGACCGGCGTTCCGGCGCTGCGTTCATCATCGAGTACGTGCAGCTCGGACGAGGCGATTTTGCGCACGCGCAGCTCTTCGATCACCGCGGCGCCTATCAGGCTCGAAACGCCGACCACCGCAATGCGCACACTTGCCGCGGGCGTGCTCATCGACGCGTGATCACGGGCGTCGGCGAGACCACGTCGGCGCACTGCGCACGAAACCGCAGACAGTGATCCATCAGCACCAGTGCCAGCATGGCTTCGGCGATCGGCGTGGCGCGAATGCCGACGCAGGGATCGTGGCGGCCGGTGGTGACCACCTCGACCGGCTCGCCCTGGATATTGATGGTGTGGCCCGGCAGCGTAATGCTCGAGGTGGGCTTCAGCGCGAGGCTCACCACGATGTCCTGCCCGGAGGAGATGCCGCCCAGCACGCCGCCGGCGTGATTGCTCTTGAAGCCTTGCGGCGTCATTTCGTCGCGATGCTCGGAGCCGCGCTGTTCGACGGACCTGAATCCGGCGCCGATCTCGACGCCCTTCACCGCATTGATGCCCATCATGGCGCTCGCCAGATCGGCGTCGAGCCGCTCGAACACCGGCTCACCCCAGCCCGGCGGCACGCCCGTGGCGATGACGGTCACGCGTGCGCCGATGGAGTCTCCCGCCTCGCGGATCCGCCAAATGAAATCCTCGAGCTCCTGGACCCGCGACGGATCCGGGCAAAAGAAGGGGTTTTCGTACGCGGCGGATGGATTGACCGGCTCGAGCACCAGCGGCCCCATTTGCGCCAGATAGCCGTGGATGCCGACGCGCTGACGTTCGCGCAAATATTTCCTCGCGATCGCGCCGGCCGCGACGCGCACCACGGTCTCACGGGCCGAAGAGCGGCCGCCGCCGCGATAGTCGCGGAAACCGTATTTTTGCTGGTAGGTGTAATCCGCATGGCCGGGGCGAAAGCGGTCCTTGATTTTTTCATAGTCGCGCGAACGCTGGTCTTCGTTCTGCACCAGCAACGCGATGGGGGTACCCGTGGTTTTGCCTTCAAAAACTCCCGAGAGGATTCGCACCGTGTCGGGTTCATGACGCTGGCTGGTGAACTTCGAGGTTCCAGGGCGTCGACGGTCCACGTCGGCCTGCAGCTCCGCTTCGGTAATTTCCAGTCCCGGCGGGCAGCCGTCGACCACGCAACCCAGGGCTGGCCCATGGCTCTCGCCAAAACTGGTCACCGTGAAAATTCGCCCGAAGGTATTACCCGCCACGCCCTGATTCTCCTGGCAGCGCCTGCAGATCGCGCGCCCGCAACAAAAATACGCCCTCGCCGCCCATGGCAATGCGCGGCCAGATAAACGGCAGACACGGAAACGCGCGCAACAATTCCCGCTCGCTGTTGCCCACCTCCACAACCAGGATGCCATCGTCCTCGAGGTGAGCCCGCGCGTCGGCAAAAATTGCCCGCACCGAATCCAAGCCATCGACGCCGGATGCCAGCCCCAACTTCGGCTCGTGCCGGTATTCGGGCGGCAACGTCCGCATCTCCGCGCGCCCCACATAGGGCGGATTGCTCACGATGATATCGTAACGCCGCTTGGGAACTCGGCTGAAATAGTCCGACTGCAATGCGCGGACGCGCCGGCTCAATGCCAGGCGGCGCACGTTGCGCCGGCAAACCTGCAAGGCGGCGGCGGAGATATCCGTGGCATCCACGCTCGCCCGCGGGAAGGCCTTGGCGCAGGCCAGCGCAATCGCGCCCGAGCCGGTACCGATGTCCAAGATGCGTCGAACGCCCGCTGCCCGGACCCAGGGCTCAAAGCGGTTGAGTACGAGTTCGGCGATCGGCGAGCGCGGCACCAGCACGCGTTCATCGACATACAGTTCAAGGCCTGCAAAAAAGGCGCGATGGGTGAGATAGGCAAGCGGCATGCGTTCGGCGATACGTCGATGCAGCAGTTCATCGATGCGCACCGCCTGACGCCGCGTCAGGATGCGCGGATAGGCGCCGGCGCCCAGGGCGTGCTCGAGTCCGGCGACAAAGAACACCAACTCAGCCGCCTCGTCGCGCGCGTTGGCGGTGCCATGGCCGAAATACACGCGCGCTTTGCGTAGCGCCCGCGCGCAATGCTCAATGGCCGCGCCGACGCTGATGCCGCCGCTGACGGCGCCGACGGCTTTCGCGGCTGTATGGGATAATCGCTGCATGACTGATCGATCGAAACTCTTGGCTTTCCTGCTTCTCTGTGTTGCCGTGGCGGGCGGTTTGCTCGCGGTGCGGTTTTTGTCGCCCAAGCCGGCCGTTCTGGCGACCGGTACCTTACTCGCACCCGCGCGGCCGCTGGCGGATTTTAGCTTGATTGACAATCAGGGCCGGTCTTTTGGTCCTGCCAATCTGCGCGGCCATTGGTCCTTGATGTTCTTCGGTTATACCCAGTGTCCGGACTACTGCCCCGCGACGCTGACCACGCTTGCGGCCGTGAAAAAGCAGCTGGCCGCAAAAGCGGTCGAGCCTCCGCAAGTCATTTTCGTCTCGGTCGATGCCAAACGCGATACACCCGCGCAGCTCAACCGCTATGTGCCGAACTTCGATCCGGCATTCGTCGGCCTGACGGCCGCCGATCAGACAGGCATCGAAGCGATCGCCAAGCGATGGGGCATCGCCGTGGCCATCCAATCCGCGGCCAACGGCGATTACATCGTCGATCACTCGGAGGCCATTTTCGTCATCGATCCGGACGGGAATCTCGCGGCCATTTTGACCGGCCCCTTCACGGTCGACGCTTTGCAGGGTGATTTTCGGCGCATCGTGACGGCCCGCAGGTGATCTTGCGCCGCCTGTTCGTGTGGTTTCAGTACCTGCTGCCGCAGCATGCGCTGTCGCGTCTGGTGTTGCGCGCAACTCGGCTGCGGACACCATGGCTGAAAAATGCGCTGATTAGAGGTTTCTTCAAGCTGTACGCCATCGACATGTCCGACGCGGCGCAATCCGACCCTTTGAGCTACGGCAGCTTCAATGAGTTCTTCACTCGCTCGCTCAAACCCGATACGCGCATCATCGCCGCGGATCCGCGCGCAATCGCCTGCCCGGTGGACGGAACGGTCAGCGAGGCGGGCCAAATCGACGGCGATCGGTTGCTGCAGGCCAAGGGCCGCCACTACAGCCTCACCGAGTTGCTCGCGGCGCGCGCCTGGGCGAAGGACTTCGACGGCGGCTCCTTCGCCACGTTGTATCTGGCGCCGTACAACTACCACCGGGTGCACATGCCGCTGCGCGGGCAGTTGCGCGAGACGGTGTTTGTGCCGGGACGCCTGTTCAGCGTCAACGCGGCCACCGCCTCGCTCGTGCCGCGGCTGTTCGCGCGCAATGAACGCGTGCTGACCCTGTTCGACACGGCATTCGGAGAGGTCGCGCTCATCATGGTCGGCGCCTTGAACGTGGGCAGCATGGCGACCGTATGGGCCGGCGATATCACTCCCGCGGCGCGGCGCACGGTGACCACGCTGCCGGCCTCGGATGTTGCGCTCGACAAGGGCGAGGAGCTGGGCCGGTTCAACATGGGCTCGACCATCATTTTGCTGTTTCAACGCGATCGAGCCGCTTGGCATGCCGACTTGCGCGCTGGCGCCAAGGTCAGGTTGGGTCAATCGTTGGGACTGCTCAAGTGAGCTGGCGCCCCACTGCAACGCACGCAGCGCTGGTGCAGCGAGCGCACATGCTGCGTACGGCCCGGGCTTTTTTCGAACAACGAGGCGTTCTGGAAGTTGAGACGCCGATCTTGAGCGCGGCCGCGGTGAGCGACCCGCAAATCGAATCTCTGGCGACTCAGATCGCCGGGCTGCCGGAACGCCGCTATCTGTGTCCTTCGCCCGAGTACGCGATGAAGCGCCTATTGGCGGCCGGCAGCGGCGATATCTATCAGATTTGCAAGGTGTTTCGGGATGCCGAGCGCGGTCGTTGGCACAACCCTGAATTCACCATGATCGAGTGGTATCGAGTAGGGCAAGACGATGCCGCGCTGATGGACGAGGTCGAAGCGCTGCTCGGCCAACTGTTGGCGCCGATGCGGCCGCTCGGTGCCGCGGAGCGCTTGAGTTATTCGGCGGCGCTGCGGTGTCATGCCGGTGTCGATGCCTTTGACTCGAGTGACGATGATTTGCTCGAGGCCGCGCGACGCCATGACATCCACTGCGACGCCGAACTGGATCGCGACGCGAAGCTGGATCTTCTCATGGGCCTCATCGTCGGGCCGCGATTGGGCCGCGAGCGCCCCTGCTTCGTGTGCGACTATCCCGCCTCGCAGGCCGCACTCGCGCGCCTGAAGCCGGGCCTGCCGCCGGTGGCGGCGCGCTTCGAGCTCTATCTCGACGGCTTGGAGTTGGCGAACGGCTTTCACGAGCTCGCGCAGCCCAAGGAGCAGCGCGCCCGTTTCTCGCGTGACTTGGCGCTGCGCGGCGCGCGCGGCCAGTCGCAACCGCCATTGGATGAGAATTTGCTGGCTGCGCTCGAGCACGGCCTGCCCGACTGCGCCGGGGTTGCATTGGGTTTTGACCGCGTGGTCGCGATTGCGCTGGGCGCGGACCGATTGGCCGACGCCATGGCATTCAGCGTCGATGAGGCATGAAGGGCGCCGGCGTATGGCGCTTCGGGCGCCCAGCCCTTCACGCGCCTAGCCCTTGCCGCGGGATAGATACTCGCCGGTGCGGGTATCGATGCGCAGCATCTCGCCCTCATTGATGAACAGGGGCACTCGCACCATGGCGCCGGTTTCCAGCTTTGCGGGCTTCGAGCCGCCGGTCGCAGTATCGCCGCGCACGCCGGGGTCGGTTTCGATCACCTTGAGTTCCATGTGTGCCGGCGGCGTGACCACCAGCGGCACCCCGTTCCACAACGTGACGACGCAAATGGTGCCGTCCTTGAGCCACTGCGCGCCCTCGCCCACGGCCTGCTTCGACGCCGTCAGCTGCTCGAAGGTATCGGGCACCATGAAATGGAAGAAATCTCCGTCGCTGTACAGATACTGCATATCCGTGTCGACCACATCGGCCGCCTCCACGGTATCGCCTGACTTCCAAGTACGTTCAATGGTGCGACCGGTCTTCAAGTTGCGGACGCGCACCCGGTTGAACGCCTGGCCTTTGCCGGGCTTGACCATCTCGTTCTCGACGATGGCATACGGGTCGCCGTCGATGAGAATCTTCACTCCGGCTTTGAATTCGTTCGTGCTGTAGGTAGCCATCGCGGCCTCGCATTGAAGGGCGCGTATCATAGCCGCAACTCAATGGTTGTGGCCAGCCGGGAGCCTCTAGTTGGCCCGGTGTAGACGCCCGTCCCAGTATCGCCGAATTCCAAGGTGCTACACTTTGCGCCAGATTATGAGGATTTTCAGTTGAGTGAACAGGGAGCCGTACCGATGATCGTGTTGACGAGGTCGCAGGACCACGTCGAAGCGATCAATAGCACTCTGCGCAAAGCAGGCCATCCGGTGCACTGCACCTGGCTGTCCGACGCCAGCGATTTGGGCGATGCCCTGACGCAGCTCAACCCGGAAATGCTGATCGCCTTCGTCGACGAGCTCAGCGTGGATCTCGCCTCCATCATGAAGGTGAGGCAGCAGAGCGCCCCGGGCATGCCGGTGCTGATCGCGCGCGAGACGGTCGATGAGGCGGCGATCGCCGAGGCCATGCGTCTGGGCTGCCAGGACGTGGTCACGCTGTCGAATCGCGATCGCCTGCAAGCGGTCGCAACCCGCGAACTGCGCGCGCATCGTTTGGAGCGCGCACTCTCGACGACGCTGTCCTCCGCCCGCGAATACCGCGACCAGCTGCAGAAGTTTTTGGAAGGCTCGGCGGATGCCATCACGCATGTGCAGGAAGGCATCATCGTGGACGCCAACCGCGCGTGGCTCGAGCTCTTCGGCTATTCGGAGAACGACGCGCTGAACGGCACGCCGCTCATGGATTTGTTCGAGCAGGAAACGCACCCCGCCCTAAAGGGCGCGCTCGTCGCCTGCCTGCAGGGCAAGTGGAGCGGCCATGGCCTCAAAGTGCAGGCCCTGCTTTCAGACGGCTCGAGCCTGGCGCTGGAGTTGATCCTGACGCGCGCGGACTATGAGAACGAGCCCGCCGTGCGCATCGCGATCTCCGCGCTGCATAAGAAAGACAGCAATCTGGAGCTGCAGCTGGCCGACGCCGTCAAAAACGACGCCACCACGCAGTTTCTGCAGCAACGCTACGTGCTCGCGGCGATGCGCGAGCGCGCCGCGCAAAACATGAAGGGCGGCGTGCGCCAGATCGCGCACTTGAAGCCCGATCGCTTCATCGACATCCAGCACGCCATCGGCGTGGCCGCCAGCGAGGACTTCATGGCGCAGCTGGCCGAGCTGATGCGCTCGCAATTGACGGCGACCGATTTGTGCGGCCGCTTCGGCGGCAACGGCATCCTGGTGATGCTGGAACGCGGCACGGCAAAAGACGTCGAGACCTGGGCCGAGAACGTGGTCAAGCGAGTGCATGACCATGTCTTCGTGCTCGAGGACAAGACCCTGTCCGCCACCGTCACCGCAGGCTTGGGACTGCTGCCGCCCACCAATCCGGACGTGGGTGCCGCCATTACCGACGCGGTCAGCGCCACGCGACGCGGGCGCGAACTCGGCGGCAACCAAATGTACGTGGTCGACAAGGCGGACACCGATACCCGCGTGCAGGCCTACGACAAGATTTGGGTGAAGCACATCAAGAGCGCCTTGATGGAGAACCGCTTCCGCCTGGTGCAACAGCCCATTGCCAGCTTGTTGGGCGAGGACAAGGGCATGTTCGACGTGCTGGTGCGCATGCTCGACGAACAAGGCAATGAGGTCCTGCCGGCGGAGTTCATCGCCGCCGCCGAGCGCAACGACCTGATGAAGAACATCGACCGCTGGGTGATCGGCGCGTCGATGTCATTCGCCGCCAATCGCAAGGCAGCCTGCATCTTCGTGCGGCTCTCAAAGGATACGGTGCTCGACAAGAGCCTGCTGGCCTGGCTCGACCAGCAGCTGAAGTCGCTGAAAATCGAGCCCAAGCGCCTGTGCATGCAGGTCACCGAAGAGCTTGCGACTCAGTACGTGCGCCAGACCAAGGAGCTCGCCGAGAGCTTGCGCAAGTTGGGCTTCCGTTTCGCTCTGGAGCATTTCGGCACCGGGCGCGATCCGTTAAAGCTCCTCAACGACATCGAAATGAATTTCATCAAGGTCGACGGTTCCCTCATGCAGGGTCTGTCGACCAATCAAATCCAGCAACAGCGCGTCAAGGGCCTGGTGGAGGCGGCGAAGCGCAAGAGCATCGAGACGGTGGCCGAGCGCGTCGAAGATGCCAACACCATGGCGGTGCTGTGGCAGCTCGGCATCGAATTCATCCAGGGCTACTTCGTGAATGCGCCGGAAGATGTGACCATGTCGGGCGAGCGCTAGGGCCGCCGCGGGCGCTGGGTCATCGAGCGCCGCCTCAAGCCGGCGCCACCTCGAGTCGGTCGATCTGCTTATAGGCGCGGGAGAAGCGCTGCCGGCGCTGTCCCTTCCTGTCCTGGAACGGCTTGAGCTCCTCGAATTTGAGCTTCATCGGCGCGCTGTTGCCGCTGTAGATCGTCAGCACCTCGCCGGGCGCCACGACGGCCATGGCGACCAGATATTCGTCGCGCTCGGCGGATTTCTTGCCCGGTATGCCGAAAAAATTCTGCCCCTTGCCGGCGGTCATTTCTTCGATCTGACCGACCGGCAGCGCCAACACTTCGCCGTCGTTGTTGACGAAGATCGCGAGCGCCTCCTTGCTGTTCAGGGGCTGCGCGGGCAACACCAGCGCATTCTCGGGCACCTTGAGCACGGACTTGCCCTTCTTGTTGCGCGCATAGATTTCCTTCAATCGCACGGCAAATCCGTAGCCGGCATCACTCGCGAGCAGCCATAAGTCGTCCGGTTCGCCGATCAGGACCGCCGCAAACGTCGCGCCGTCGGGCGGATCCACGGTGCCCGACAACGGCTCGCCGTAGCCGCGCGCCGCGGGAAGCTGGTGCGCGTCCAGACTGTAGGCGCGGCCGGTGGAGTCGATGAATACGGCCTGCTGCAGATTGCGGCCCTTGGCGGAGGCCTGGTATTCGTCGCCGCCCTTGTAGCTCAAGGCGCGCACGTCGATGTCGTGCCCCTTGGCGGCCCGCACCCAGCCCAAGCGCGACAGCACCACCGTGGTG